>LFIK01004385.1_pt1 | contig 11427 bp, 9 predicted proteins | sample 643401 | NCBI WGS metagenome assembly LFIK01 (sample SAMN03777447, study PRJNA286221) | soda lake metagenome | biome: soda lake; feature: Kulunda steppe; material: water; isolation source: sample T5-Br brine of Lake Tanatar-5 | place: Russia: Kulunda steppe | collected 2010-07 | reverse complement strand
GGCGCAACTGGCAATCATTGCCGCCACTGGCTTCTATGCCGTAACCAGCATTTATACCAAGCGCCTGCCCCCGTTGTCGGTGCTGGTCGCAGGCACGGGCACATTGCTCGCCGGCTGTCTTATGCTCTGGCCCGTAGCGCTGGTGGTCGACCGGCCCTGGACGCTGGACGTTCAATTGCTGCCCATGGTCGCTGTGTTGATTCTGGGTGTGTTTTCGTCAGGCTTGGCAAACTGGGTTTATTTCGCCATTGTGCAGCGCCAGGGGCCGAGCTTTCTTTCCATGATCAACTACATCATCCCGGTGATTGCCTTTGTGGCCGGGGTTGGTTTTCTCAGCGAAGCGGCCACTCTGGACCGCTACATCGCGCTTGCCATGATTCTGTCGGGCATTGCCATCAGTCAGAAACGGTCGGCGGTTAAGCGCGTCTGACCGAAAGCTATTGCGCCTTATTGATAGAGGTTATCCCGGCTCTCCCAGGGTATTGTCACATTTCCGCTTTTGCCGCCGATCATGATGCCCAAGGTGAATACGCTCTGATCAAAATCCAATACATTGGCGACCATCTCGCCATGCAGCCCGTATTCGAAGGAGCGGTTTGCGCCAAGGTATAACGCAGTCCCGGCAACCGGTCCGAGGATATTTCCGCCATCAGATTCACTGCCGTAACCACCGAAGGCGAGGCCTGTGTAGGCATCCAGTCCCAGAGTCTGGTCTGAGGTGATAGGGCCTCGATTGCCAAATTGTGCGAACCCGTACCCCAAGCCGCCGTCGCCATCATCAATGGAAAAACCACCGCGGCCCCCGCCGCCGGTGTACCAACGATCACTGTCACCCCGGTAAGTGCCGCCGCGACCGCCAAACAGCATGTAGCGGTCACCGTCTGCGGTGAAGCCAACGCCGGAATTGAATTGACCGAAGCCGAAGCTGGGGACCAGCACATCGGCATTGAAGCCTCGGTCGTCTTCTTGCTCTGCGGCCTGAGCGCCCGCAATGAGTCCGAGTGTGGCGATTAGTACGCCAGTGAATAGTTTACCAGTCATAAGGGTTTCTCCATCGGGTGTATTCAACGGAGCGCAGCCGTTTTGAACTGTGTCCGTAGTCTGTCCGACATTGTGCCTCGGGCGACTGATCCCGACAGGGGCATCTGATCAACGGTTCATGACGTGGATAAATGGTTCAAGTTGAGGGTCGGTGGATCGGGCTGGGGCTTGAAACCTGCTTATGCAACGGTCTCTTCGAATTTTGCGGGGTCAAATACCATGCGCCCTGCAATGTCTGCCATGGCGCGGTAGGGTTCCTGGTAACTCCACACGGCGTCTTTTATAACCTGGTCGCCCAGGACATAGTCATAATAGGTGGCGGTGCCCTTGAAGGGGCAGTAGGTCCGCGTATCAGAAGCTCGCAATGACCCAACCACAAGGGCATTGCGGGGTAGGTATTGGCGATTTGGGTAGCCTTGCTCGCGCAACTCCACCGCATCATCGGTATCAGCCACTACGGTTTGGCCGAGCCTAACGAGTACTCGATGCGAGTGATTGTGCAGTGTAATTCGGCCATCGGGGTCATGAATCACGGCGATACTCCATGACAGTCATTGCTTTGTATTACGCCAGGGTTTGCCCTGGCAGGTCGCGTAGTTGCTGCAATCAGCGGTGCAGCCGCGGCAGGGGAGTCGCGCAGGCGGTGCAGAGTAATGGGGGATTGATGAAATGACCATATTCGTCGCTCGTTGATTAACAATACGTTTGCAGGAATTACGCGCTGGCCAGTTAATTGGATGAGCGGAGTTATGCGCTACCTGACTCCGAACGGCCCATAGTGAAACGCTGTTTCAGCGACCGCTTCAATGCAATCGACTTTTGTGACTGTTTCAGCTTTTATATCATTCCAGGGTGCTCGGAAAAAAACAGCGCTTTTTATAGTATTAGACAGTAATTTGATAGGTGTAAACCAGTCAGAATGCAGGTCAATGCTGATAAGCAAAACCGACAAGGGATTCGGCAGTATAACCTGTTATTCCATGAATTATGGATCTCCGGAGTGTCCCTTGACAATGCGCAAACAAATCAACGCGACGCTTGCGGTCTATTGCGACTTCCTTGAAACCATGCCCGATGCGGCATTCCTGGCTGATGAGCATGGGGGTCTCGTGTGGGCAAATGGGGTAGCCAACCTGCGCAAGTTCAAGGAAAAATTGAGTACCGAAATTGAACGATGCGTTCGACACAGTCGAATATTCACGCTGGCGCACTTTGATCTGGATAACTTCAAAGTAGTCAATGATTCCCAAGGGCATGAGGAAGGGAACAAGGTCCTCAAGCAGGTCGTGGAGGTAGCCAGGAACAGACTGCGTAAAACGGATGTCATCGCCCGCATTGGTGGCGGTGACCTTTCGCACGCCGCCGGCCAATGCAGAGTATGCGATCAAAGCGGCGGACCAGTTAATGTATCAAGTGAAAGCCAGCGGTAAGAACGCGAGCTGCGAAGCGGTTTTTGAGCGAGGCCCGGGTAAACTCCGTGAGCCCAGCGAAGCAATTTAGAGATTTCCCGTCGCTCTTGCTGACACGGCTTAGGTGATTGCTCGACTGCTCTTTCTGTTACTATTAATATGTATTAGCGTTTAAACCTGATCACGAGCTCACTGAGATCCCGAGCCGTATTTTCCAGATCTTCAATGCCGGCGGAAGTCTCATCGGCAGTATTCATGGTGGTATCGGCCATGCTGGAAATGGTGGTGACCTGCTGGTTGATGTCTTCAGCAACCTGCGATTGTTCTTCCACCGCAGCAGCCATCTGGTCGGCCATCTCGGCGATGCTGCGCACGGCGTCCGTAATGCCATTGAGCATTGTTTCCGATTCCTTGACCTGATCAAGCCCCTTGTCGGCATCGGCTTTGCCACTTTCAGCCACTTTCACGGCCAGGGTCGCTTTGCTGGTCAGTTGTTCGATGATGCCATGGATGTCCCGAGTTGACGTCTGGGTGCGTTGCGCCAGGTTGCGCACTTCGTCTGCCACCACGGCAAACCCCCGGCCTTGTTCTCCGGCTCGGGCTGCTTCAATGGCGGCGTTCAGTGCCAGCAGGTTAGTCTGCTCGGCGATCTGCTCGATAATGCGGGCAGCATCAGCAATCCGATCAGTCTGATCTGATAAGTCCCCCACTGACTCGCTGATGTCATTGACGGTATTACTCAGCGTCTCTATGGCCTGCCTGGTGGTGATGGCAATCGCTTGGCCAGCATGTGCCAATTCATTGGAATCGCCCGCTTTTGCTGCCGTCTGCTGAACATTCTGCGCGACGTCTGCGATGGTGGCGGACATCTCGTTCATGGCTGCTGCCACTTGCTCGGTTTCCTCCTGCTGTCGACTGATTTCGTCCGCGGACGCACGCGACAAGGCCAGAACACTTTGCGAGCGTTCAGCCACATGGCGGGCGGCGTCATCAATTCGAGTCAAAACCGCGCCCAGGTGGGATTTTTCACTGAGAATTGCGACTTGGAGTCGTCCCAGGTTGCCCGGGTTATCAGTATAGGTTTGCACCGCTAATGGGTGTTGAAACGCACCAGATAGCATGGACAACAGCATGCGGGATTGATGCCTTTGACGCCCAGTGGCGCCGATCGCGACGGTCAGCGTGGCCACTAACACCAGAACGGCCGCCGGTCCCGTATAGCCGGCCAGGTAGCTGATGAGAGCTACTGAAGAGATTACCAGACCGATTATATGTTCAGCTTCAAGCGCTGATGAATGTCTCGGCAGCCTCGGTTGCTTCGATTGCTTCTTTCCATTGTTTACCGCCAGCTTACGGTACAGCTTCTCCGCTCGCGCAATATCCTCGCGTCGGGGGCAGGATCTGACCGACTCGTACCCAACCACCTTTCCCTGCTCGGTCACAGGTGTGATGTAGGCATCGACCCAATAATAGTCGCCGTTCTTACATCGGTTTTTAACCAACCCCATCCAGGGTCTGCCGGCCTGCAAGTGCTCCCACATCACCCGGTACGCTTCCTGTGGCATGTCAGGATGACGCACGATGTTATGCGGCTGACCAATCAGCTCCTCCCGCTGGTAACCGCTGATGGCCACAAAGGCGTCGTTACAGTGCAGGATAGTGCCTTTAAGATCCGTCGAAGAAATCAGTTTTTCATCGGAATCAAAGGTTTGTTCGGAGTCAGTGATCGGTAGGTTTTTGCGCATCTTTGTGCTTCCTGAAAGTGATAGAACGCCGATTTTATGGCGCATTCAGCAAGATCGTTAACACTAAGTGTAGCGGCAGACTCAACAGATGCTTGATAATTGTTTATTATCAATAACCTTGGAATTAATATTAGCAGATATCGATGATAGCGCTCACAATATTAAACATCAGTCATGGGGATACGTTTTCATTGTTTTCAGTAATTTAACATAAAAGGTTATAAAGTCATCATGCAGTAACAATCTGCGAAGCTACTGAGTGACCTTACCGAGGTCGTGGCTCAGGTATTTGCTGTGGTGCCTGTTATTCAGCAGTTTCACTCAATGCCGGGCAATCTTATCCATCAATCGGAGCAACATAGTCCGATGAGCCATACAACACATGAAAATGCATGTCGGTGAGTCAGCCAACTATCTGGCTAGCTGCCCGTTGATCCCGTCAACCGCCCGAGTGATCGCCGCATCGTCCAGGTCCAGATGAGTCACCAGCCTGACCATCCGGCCACCGCCAATCAGTATGCCTTTCGCTTGCAAGGCGGCCTGTAGCGCATCACCTCGGTCTGCCGTGCCCACGTCCAGGTACACCATATTGGTGTCCACTCTCACTGCGTCTTTTCCCTGTTGCTGTGCCAGGCCCTGCGCCAACTGCTTTGCCCGTTCATGATCATCGGCCAGGCGTTCGATGTGGTGGGTCAGGGCATAATCGATGGCGGCCGCTATGATGCCGGATTGCCGCATGCCGCCACCCACCATCTTGCGCCAACGGCGAGCTTTGTGGATGAATTCAGACGAGCCCACCAGCAGGGAGCCCATGGGAGTGCCCAGTCCCTTGGAGCAACACAGGCTGATCGAGTCCATGTGCCGGGTGATCTGGTGCAAGGGCGAGCCGGAAGCAACCACCGCATTGAAGACCCGAGCGCCATCCAGGTGCACAGCAAGCCCCTGGCGGTGAGCCAGATCCGCCGCCTCTGCCAGAAAAGGCTCCGGCATGACTCGGCCCCACTGGGTATTCTCCAGTGCCAGCAACCGAGTGCGGGCGAAATGGAAATCGTCCGGCTTGATCGCTTCGGCGATAGCGTCCAGAGACAGAGTGCCGTCGGTCTGAACGGGCAATGGCTGAGGCTGAATGCCACCGAGCACCGCGCCACCGCCGCCTTCGTACTTGTAGGTGTGGTAGGTCTGCCCGACGATGTACTCATCACCACGCTGGCAGTGCGTCAACAGCGCCACCAGATTGCTTTGCGTACCGGACGGGAATAGCAGCGCCGACGCTTTGCCCGCCATATCCGCCACCCGATGCTCCAGCGCGTTGACTGTGGGGTCATCAGCAAAGACATCGTCCCCGACTTCGGCCTGCATCATGGCCTGGCGCATGCCATGTGTGGGGCGAGTTACCGTATCACTGCGCAGATCGATTGGAGTGGCGGGCGTGTTCATGGGTGGTTCCTTTAATGACAGGGTAAATGTAGTCGGTTTTGATCGTTCCTGTGTTTGTGCTCAGTTAGCGGCCTCCGCCATTCCCGGAGGCGTGCTATTCAGTCCCCCTCGGTCTTGCGGGGTCAGCACCAAGCGCCTGCAACAGGGTGTCCAATGTTGTGGCCTGTTCCGTCGGCAAACGCAGTGTCAGTTCGACGGCGGCCCCGAAATCCTGTGTCAACACTTCAGCGTCATTGCTGGCAACCCAGTCATTGACCCGCGCTGCCTGGGCATAGCCTAGGGTCAGTGACACCGTTTGCATGGGCACGGCCAGGGTAACCGGTGCACTTTCCAGCACCGCCTTGGTCGCTTCCGCGTAGGCCCTGGCCAGTCCGCCTTTGCCAAGCTTGGTACCACCAAAATAACGCACCACGACAATACCGGTTTCACCCAGGTCCGTATGCAACAAGACGTTGAGCATGGGCTGGCCTGCCGTGCCATGCGGTTCGCCGTCGTCACTCTGCCCAATGCTGTGGCTGCTGCCGGGCGGGCCGGCGTTGAAGGCGAAACAGTAATGACTGGCCCCGGGGAAATCCGATTTGCAGGCGGAGACCAGTGACATGAATTCGTCCCGAGTACCCACCCGGTCCAGCACGCCAATAAAGCGGCTTTTCTTGATAACCAGTTCGTGGACGTGCTGTTTCGACGGGACGTGATAACCTGAGTCTGCCACGGTTACTCCTGTTGCTTAAATACGGCTGACTGCCAACCCTCGACAGGGGCGATAAGTTACGCTTCATAAAGCGCCTTAGCGCCCGGACAGCGCCTGAGTAATTTCTTCTGCACAAGCCTGCAAGGCAGGGCGGATTTCATTTCTCAATCGGTCCTCGGTCAGTAACTGGGGGCCACCACCACAGTTGAGGGCCATGATCTCGGCGCCACCAACGGGCACAACGGGCACCGCTGCGGCGTTGATGTCGGGTTGCCAATCGCCCAGAGAAAAGCACGCGCCCCATTGCTGAAACTCTGACATGGCTTTCGCGATCAGCGGTTCCGCGCTGTCGGGCAATTCAATGACTCGTTGGTGCAGTCGATGGGCGCAGATCAGGGCTCGTCCCATGGCGGTGTCCAGCAGAGGTAAGCGTGAGCCCGTGCCCAGTCGCAAGCCGTAGTGATTGGTGCTGTTGGCGACGTGAAGATAAACCGCATCCTGTTTGTCGAGAATGCCCAGTGCGATCGAGTGCCCCACATCATTGGCCAGACGCTGCATCGCGGGTGCGGCCAGGCGCTGCACGCCGCTATGGGCCAGATAGCGATAACCCAGCACCAAGGCTGCGCCCCCCAATTGATAGCGCTCATGTGCCGGGTGATGAGTGAGGTACCCCAATGCCGTCAGGGTATAGGTGAGTCGGGTCACCGTAGACTTGGCCAGCCCGGTTCGTTGGGCAATCTCGCCATTGCTGAGTTCTGGTGTGTCCTCGGAAAAGCACTCCAGTATCGTCAGGCCGCGGGCCAGTGCTGTCACCAGTTTGGAACTGTTGCTGTTGGTTGCGTCCATGACCCTTCAGGTGTCCAGAATGAAAAAAGGCATGGGGCGAATTGTACCCCATGCCTTTGGCATCAACTAATGGATCAACCGAGTGAATCGGCTACCCGTTAAAACGCATACTGAGTGGCCTGGCTGGCGACCACTACCCAGGTAATCAACAAACCGTTGATAAAGGCGCCGGTGTAGACCCGTCCGGTCAGTCGGTAGAACCCGGTGAATACGACCGCAGCGATGGTCATCAGGGGCACGAACTGCTTGGTAATGATGGACCACAGCGGATCCGAAGACAGGGCCAGGGGACCGCCCATAAACAGCGGCGTGTACAAGAATGCCAGCAACGCCACAAAGCCAACCACCAGCAGCACCCAGTTCACAGCCAGCTCTTGCACAAAGCTCAAGTTGGGCCGACGCAATTGACCGTGCAACAACGTAGCCACGACCAGGAAGAAGGCACAGAAGGGGATGACATAGCTCAGCGCAATCTGGAACTGCAGCGTGCTCAGCGGCTTCACCCCGAATACCCAGATTCGATAATCCACATCAAAGAAGAACAGGGTCAGCAGCAGCGACACGTACGCCACCGCCACGACGGACAGCGCGAACAGGAAAGACCGTGCGATCTTGCCAATTTCCACGCGACCATTCCAGGTCAGCCCGTAATTCTCCAGGCTCGCACCGGTTCGGCGGTTGAGCAGCAGGTGCCAGGCGGTAAACAGTGCCAGTGCGATCAGGCCGACGCCCATGGCCCAAACCAGTACCTGCGTAGTGAGCTCCTGTGGCAGCAGCGCACTGGCCGACAAACCCCAGGTCTCGGCGAGTCCGGTCAAGGGAAACAGCGTCACCGCGGGCAGGGCGATGAACACCAACGCACCAATCCACCAGTCACGTCCGACCAGTGCCCGGCTGTCGGCCGGGGTGTCACGAAGCGCCTGAAACGCGGGCAGGTTGATCAAACGATGACCGGCTGGCACCAACAGTAACACCATACCAATGAGCGCGATCAGCGTGCCGATTTCCTTCCAGATCCACACCTGGTCAGAACTGGACAGCGACTGCCCGCCTTCCAGAGTCTGGTCGAACCAGTCGATGGCATAACCGATGGATTCCGTTGAGAAATGGTTGGCCGGGTGGGTAATGGCGGGCTGATGGAACACGCGTGCCGTTCCGTCTTCAATTGAGCCATAGATTTCGCCGGGAACCACGGGTTCATCAGTACCAAAAAGCGTCTGCAATTTCTCGGTGTTGGGCACGTCGCTCGACACTTCAGTTCCCCACATCAATTGCGAGAACTCATCATATTTACCGAACACCACGGCCAGATTGCGCGGCCACTCTGCCGTACCCTCAGGCGCGCCAAAGGTACCGGTAGAAGAGCCCTGAATGACAATGGACTCATAGCCGTCCGGGATCACGGCGGCGGCGATCAGTGAAGACCACCCACCCATGGAGTGACCTTCCAGCCCAATGTTATCGGAATCCACAAACCCGAGTGAACGCATGTATTGCAGCGCGTTGATGCCACCGAACGCGTTGCCGAAGGCTGGCGCGTCGGAATAACCATGACCAGTCTGATCAGGGGCGAGCACCACATAGCCGCGCCGGGCGAACTCAATGGCGAACGGCGCCTGGGTTTCGTTGGAGTTGATGTAGCCGTGCGTGGCCACAATACCGGGTGCCGGGTTTTCATTGGAAACCCCGTCCGGGATATAGAGCCGGGCATGATTGACGATGCCGTCATCGCCGGCATAGCGGACGGTATTCACTTCAATGCTGCCATTTCCCGTCTGCACTCGGTTGGCCAGAAAGCCGCCGAAGAGAATCAGAAAGATGGCCAGAAACAATATTCGATTTTGCGGTTTCATAAGGATCCTTTTGTCATTTTTATGGGCGCTGGAATTTTCGTAATTGATCACTAGGGCGCGAATTTACGCAAAGTGAACATATAGGAATCGCCTGACCGAATCAAATAATGGAACTCTATTTCGTAGAGTGGAACAGAATAATGGTGTTCGGTGAGGTATTTGTGATTTTTAGTCGGGTATAGGTTTCGAGAAAGGTAAGTAGGGACTCATTACCGTCGGTTACAGCAAAGCCGCCGTCAACCGCCGCCAAAGCTGATCGACCGCACTTTTGTTGATCAGGGTGCAGCGGTACAGCCGAATTTCCAGGGGGGCGTGCCAGCGCTCACTGCCACAAATGACCAGGTCACCATTGGCCAGTTCCTGCTCGATACACAACCGTGGCACCCAAGCCACGCCGGTTCCTTTCAAGGCCATGCTTTTGAGTCCTTCCGCCATCGCCGTCTCGTACCGGGTGTGCAGTTTGAGCGTCAGTGGGTCGTCTTTGAGCATCAGGCGCAGCGTACGGCCCAGGAAAGCACCCGGCGAATAAGCCAGCAGCGGGATGCGGCTAATGTTCGGGTCATCGAGTGAGTATTGCGGCGTGCCTTGCGCGTCCTTGGGTCGACAGATGGGTAGCAAGGTGGTCTGGGCCAAGGCCAAAGAGGGAAAAACCTCGGCATCCAGTTGCAGGGTGGAGAACGAGTCGTAATACACTTGCAGCAGGTCACAACGCCCTTCTCGCAGAGCGTGTACGCCCGCCTCGACGTTCATCGCCACCAGGCGCAGGGACCAGTCCTGAAACAAATCGTCGTAGTCCTGCATCCAGTCGGGGAAGAACGTGAACGCCAGGGAATGAGCTGCCGCCACGCGCAGGGTCTGCTGGCGGTTCGGGGCCAACCCGCGCAACTGGCGGACACTTTCATGCAGCTGGGTCATTACATTGCTGGCGGTAATATAAAACAGTTGGCCTTCGGCGGTGAGCTGTACCGGTGTGGTGCTGCGATTAAACAGGGTGACATCCACTGCGCGTTCCAAAGCCTTGATGCGGCGGCTGAACGCCGGCTGTGTAATATGGCGGCGCTCGGCGGCTCGGGAAAAGCTTTGTTCGTCCGCCAGAGCCAGGAAGTCTTCCAGCCAACGCGTTTCAAAATCCATGATCGGTTACCTTATGCATATTACGCATAATGATGCCTGAAATGGCATTGGCAATTCAATCCTCTGGCCCGGCATAATGGCGCTCCCTATCAACTGACCATAGACACCGAGTTAATGACTTCCACCAATACCCTGAACCAGAATACCGACGTACGATACGAAAAAGACTTGCTCGGCGAGCTCGCCGTGCCCGCTGACGCCTATTATGGTGTGCAGACCCAGCGTGCCATCAACAACTTCGCACTGACCGGGGTCCCGCTCTCGCATTTTCCCAAGTTCATCGTTGGATTGGCCATGGTCAAGCAAGCCGCCGCGCAGGCCAATGCCGACCTAGGGCTGCTCGAGCCGCAGCGCAATGAGGCGATTCAATACGCCTGTGAGCGAATTATCAGCGGCGAGTATCATGACCAGTTCGTGATCGACATGATTCAGGGTGGGGCTGGCACCTCGACCAATATGAACGCCAATGAAGTGATTGCCAATGTCGGCTTGGAGTATCTTGGTCATGCAAAGGGTGCATATCAGCATCTGCATCCCAACAATGACGTCAACTGTTCCCAATCGACCAATGACGCCTACCCCACGGCCATTCGCGTGGGTCTGCAGCTGTCGCACGCGGAACTGGTAGACAGCCTGGCGGCGCTGCAGGCGAGTTTTGCCAGCAAGCGCGATGAGTTCTCCGATGTGATCAAAATGGGGCGCACTCAGCTGCAGGATGCAGTCCCGATGACCCTGGGCCAGGAATTCGGTGCCTATGCCACCACCCTGGGTGAGGACATCGAGAGAATTGCCGGCATGCTGGACCTGCTGCGCGAAGTCAATCTGGGTGGTACGGCCATCGGCACTGGGCTGAACGCCCCGGTGGGTTATGCCGATCTGGCGGTGCGCCGTCTCTCGGAAGTCTGCGGCCATCCCATGCGTCTGGCTGGGGACTTGATTGAAGCCACGTCCGACATGGGGGCGTTTGTGCTGTTTTCGGGGATGACCAAGCGCCTGGCGGTCAAATTGTCCAAGATCTGCAATGACCTGCGTTTGCTGTCCAGCGGGCCGCGCACGGGGCTCAACGAAATCAATTTGCCACCACAGCAGCCCGGGTCGTCGATCATGCCGGGCAAGGTGAACCCGGTGATTCCGGAGGCCGTCAATCAGACCGCCTACCAGGTGATCGGCAATGACCTGGCGATCACCATGGCTGCAGAGAATGGGCAGTTGGAACTGAATGTCATGGAGCCGCTGATCGCCTACAAGATCTTCGAGTCGATGCGGCTGCT
>LFIK01004384.1_pt1 | contig 11427 bp, 8 predicted proteins | sample 643401 | NCBI WGS metagenome assembly LFIK01 (sample SAMN03777447, study PRJNA286221) | soda lake metagenome | biome: soda lake; feature: Kulunda steppe; material: water; isolation source: sample T5-Br brine of Lake Tanatar-5 | place: Russia: Kulunda steppe | collected 2010-07 | reverse complement strand
TGATCTGCTGGCAGTTCATCAGCGCGCAGACCATCTGGATCTTCGTGCTGGACGCGCCGCAGCAGGCCTGGGACATGGCGCGGCGCATGTCCAACCCGCCGCTGAGCTATTTCGACCGGATCTGGGCGCCGATGTGGGACACGATCAACATCGCCACGCTGGGCACGCTGATCGGGGTCGCGCTGGCCACGCCGCTGGCGTTTCTGGCCGCGTCGAACACCACGCCCAGCGTCTATTTCATCCGCCCCGTCGCGCTGGCGATCATCGTGGCCTCGCGCTCGATCAATTCGCTGATCTGGGCGCTTCTGCTGGTGCTGATCCTCGGCCCCGGGCTGCTGGCGGGGATCATCGCCATCGCGCTGCGCTCGATCGGCTTCATCGGCAAGCTGCTCTACGAGGCGATCGAAGAGGTCGACGAGCGCCAGGTCGAGGCGATCCGCGCCACCGGCGCCGCGCCCGCGCAGGTGCTGTCCTACGGCGTCTGGCCGCAGGTGCTGCCGGCCTTCGCGGGAATCAGCGTCTACCGCTGGGACATCAACATCCGCGAGGCGACGATCCTGGGGCTGGTCGGCGCGGGCGGGATCGGCGTGCAGTTGCAGGCCTCGGTGAACATGCTCGCCTGGGGGCAGGTGACGGTGATCTTCATCGCCATCCTCGGCACCGTGGTGGTCAGCGAATGGGTCTCGGCCAGGGTGCGCCACGCGATCATCTGAGTGTGACGGTCTGTCATGAAACCGTCATCCGGCTGGGCTAGGCGCGAGGGCATGAGAGATACAGCAGCAACCACCCCGCGCACCGCCGCGCTTGTCGCCGCCGCCATCGGAAAGCGGTTCGGCGACACCTCGGTCCTGCGCGGCATCGACCTGACCGTCGCGCCGGGCGAGATCGTCGCGCTGCTCGGCCCCTCGGGCTGCGGCAAGACCACGCTGTTGCGCATCGCGGCGGGGCTTCTGTCCGCCTCGGCGGGGCGGATGGAGATCGCGGGCCAGACCGTCGCCGACGGCACCGTGCACACGCTGCCCCCCGAGGCGCGCGGGATCGGCATGGTGTTTCAGGACTACGCGCTCTGGCCGCATCTGAGCGTTCTGGACAATGTCGCCTTCCCGCTGCGGATGCGCGGCGACCGGCGCGCCGCCCGCACCGCGCGCGCGCGCGCCGCGCTGGCGCGGGTGGGGCTGGACCATCTCGCCGATCGCGCGCCGGGCACGCTGTCGGGCGGGCAACAGCAGCGCGTGGCACTGGCGCGCGCCATCGTCGCCGAACCCCCGCTGGTGCTGTTCGACGAGCCGCTCTCGAACCTCGACCGCGAGCTGCGCGAGAGCCTGGCGCTGGAGATGAGCACGCTCCTGCGTGAGCTTGGCCTGTCGGCGATCTATGTCACGCATGACCAGACCGAGGCGTTCACCGTCGCCGACCGGGTGGCGATCATGATCGGCGGCGAGATCGCGCAGATCGACGCGCCCGAGGCCATCTTCGCCGACCCGGCATCGGTGGATGTGGCGCAGTTTCTCAACATCGGCGCGCTGATCGATGGCGAGGTCGCGGCGCGCGAGTTCCGCGGCACCTCGGCGCCCGTGTCGGTGCGCTCGCCGCTGAGCAACGGCTATCAGGGCCGCGCGACGCTGCTGATCCCGCGCACCGCGGTGCGCGCCGCCGCCGACGGGCCGCTGCGCGCGCGCGTGCGCCGCAGCCAGTTTCAGGGCGACCGCTATCTGCTTCACCTCGACCTGGGCGCGGGCGGGCACGGGCTTGTGTGTCCCGCCGACGCCCCCGCCGCGCAAGGCAGCGAGATCGCGCTTGCCCTGCAAGACGACCGGCTGCGGGTCTTCGCCGCCGGCTGACCGCTCCACCACTTCTGGACAAAGGACGAAACCGATGCTCCGCACCGCAACGATCGCCGCGGCCGTCACGCTGGGCGCGACCGCCGCGCAGGCCGACACGCTGACCTTCTACACCGCCGGCCCTGGCGGGCTCGCCGACGCGCTGGCCGAGGCGTTCGAGGCCGAAACCGGCACCCGCGTCAACGTGTTCCAGGCCACCACCGGGCAGGTCATGGCGCGGCTGGAAGCCGAGGAAGCGAACCCGCAGGCCGACGTCGTGGTCTCGGCAAGCTGGGGCTCGGCCGTGGACATGCACGAACGCGGGCTGCTGATGGAATACACCTCGCCCCATGCGGAGAACGTGCCCGACTTTCTGAAGCACAGCCATTACGTCGCGCAGGGCATCTCGGCGCTGGCCATCGCGTGGAACACGCAAAGCGACACGCCGCGCCCCGGCGAATGGGCCGATCTGGCAGACGAGGCATTCCGCGATCTGGTCACCATGCCCGATCCGGCGCAGTCGGGGTCGGCCTTCGATCTGGTGGTGGGGCTTGAGACCGCCATGGGCGACGACGCGTGGGACCTGCTGGCCGCGCTGGCGGACAACGGCATGATCGTGCCGGGACCGAACGCGGCGGCGCTGAACCCGGTTCTGCAGGGCGCGGCCGCTGCCGTGTTCGGGGCGGTGGACTATATCTCCTACGCGCGCGCCGCCGACGGCGAGACGGTCGAGGTGATCGTGCCCGAAAGCGGGACCGTGATCGCCCCGCGCCCGATGTTCATCCTCGAGTCGACCTCGAACCCTGATGCGGCGATGGCCTTCGTCGACTTCGTCCTGTCGGATGCCGGGCAGGCGCTGGTCGCCGACACCTGGATGATGCCCGCGCGCGCCGATGTGGAAGGGCTGCGCCCCGGCGTCAACGACCTGAACGTGATCGATGTCGATGGTGACGCGGCCGCGGCGCGGCGCGACGAGATCATCGCGCGGTTCAACGACACCGTCACCGACCGCTGAGACGCATACGCAGGACTGCGGGACCCCGGCCCTTGCGTCGGGGTCCTTTGCCATCGAGGAAGGAGCACCGGTCATGCCACGCGCCGCCACGGTCCTGACCGCGCTCGCAGCCGGTGCGCTGATCGTGCTGGTCGGCCTGCCGGTGCTGTTCATCCTGCTGCAGGCCGTCTTCCCGGAATTCGCGCGCGGGTCGCTGGCCGAGCCGTTTTCGAATATCGTCATCCTGACCGAAAACGACCGGCTGATGATCCAGACCCGCAACACGCTGCTGCTGGCGGTGTCGGTGATGATCGGCAGCCTGATCCTTGGTCTGCCCACGGGCATTCTGCGCGGGCTGTGCGACGTGCCCGGCGCGCGGATCTGGGATGTGATCTTTCTGGTGCCGTTCCTGATCCCGCCGTTCATCGCTGCCATCGCCTGGATGATGCTGCTGCAGCCGCGTGGCTATCTGCAGCAGCTGGTGGGCTTTCACATGGGCGGGTTCCTGTTCACCTTCGCAGGCGTCGCCTTCGTGATGACGCTGAACCTGTTTCCGCTGGTGTATTTCGCCGTCTCGCGCGCGTTCGAGGCGGTGGGCGGGCGCTTTGCCGCCGCCGCGCGGGTGCATGGCGCGGGGCCGGTGCGCGCCTTCGTGCTGATCACCCTGCCGCTGAGCATCCCGGCGGTGGCCGCGAGCCTGCTGATCGTCTTCGCCATGTCGATCGAGGAGTTCGGCACCCCCGCCGCACTCGCAGCGCGCACCGGGTTCGAGGTGCTGGTGACCGGCATCTACACACGCCTGTCGGACTGGCCGATCGATCTGTCGGGCGCGGCGCTGGGCTCGGTGATCCTGATGGCGCTGGTGCTTGCCGCGTTCAGCTTGCAGAACTGGATCGCGACGCGGCGCTCCTACATCAGCCAGACCGGCAAGCCCGCCGACGCCGAGAAGGCGCAGCTCGGCCGCTGGCGCTGGCCGGTGCTGGTGCTGTTTGGCCTGGTCGCAGCGCTCGGGGTGGTGATCCCGCTGGCCACGATCACGGTGACGTCCTTCCTGGGCACGATCTCGGGCGGGCTGAGCCTGTCGAACCTCGACACCCGCCACTACGCGCCGATCTTTTCGACCGGCAGCCGTGCGGGGCAGGCACTGGCAACCAGCGGCTGGCTGGCGGTGCTGACGGCATTCGCCACGGCGGCGCTGGGCGGTTTGGTCGCGTATATCGTCGTGCGCGGCACCGGGCGGGGCCGGGCCGTGATGGACGGGCTCTCGGTGCTGCCCAACGCGATCCCCGCCATCGTGCTGGCAGTGGGCGTGATCCTGGCGTGGAACAGCCCGTTCCTGCCGCTGACGCTCTACGGCACGGCGGCGATCCTGCTGGTGGCGTATATCGGCATCCTGCTGCCCTACCCGATCCGCTACGCGGTGGCGCGGCTGCGCCAGATCAGCGGCTCGCTTGATGACGCCGCGCGCGTCGCCGGCGCCAGCCAGGGCGCCACGCTGCGCCACATCACGCTGCCGCTGATGGCGCCGTCGCTGATCGCGGCGATGATGCTGGTTTTCGCCATCGCCTCGCGCGAGCTGGTGGCCTCGATCATGCTGGCGCCTGCCGGGATGCGCACCGTCGGAACATTCGTTTTCGCGCAGTTCGAACAGGGCTCGGTCCAGACCGGGATGGCGATGAGCGTGGTCGCCATCGCCATCACCTCGAGCATCCTGCTGGCAGTGAACCTGTGGCTTGCCCGGCAGGGCGGCAGCGCGTTTTCCGGCTGAGAGTCTGCCGCGGATCTGGGCACCGTCACGAATGTTCCCCACGGCGGGCCACAACGCGCGCCCTGTCACGTCCCTGTCAACTGCGCGCGATAGCCCGCTCCCAGCGCCACGCCATTCCCGGGCTGCGCGACCTTGCTGGGAGATACACATGCAACCGAGACTTCGCCACGCGATCGCCATCAGCGCGCTTGCCATGTCCGCCGCCACCGCCGCTCAGTCGCAGGATGTCGTCAACGTCGTCTGCGTCAACGAGGAATGGTGCGAGGCACTTCGCACCCCGTTCCTCGAAGAGACCGGGATCCGGATGGAGTTCCTGAACCTGCGGACCAACGAGTCGCTGGTGCGCATCCGCGCCGAAGCGTCGAACCCGACCTTCGACGTGTTCTACGGCGGCACCGGCGATCCGCATTTCGTCGCCGCCGGCGAGGGGCTGACCATCCCCTACGAGTCGCCCCTGATGGAGGAACTGTCGCAGGACATGCTGCAGGCCGTGAACGGCGCCTATCTGCCGCTTTACGCCAACCCGATCGCGATCGTGGTCAACCCGGCGGTGCTGGAAGAAGCCGGCGCGCCCATGCCCGAAAGCTGGGAAGACCTGACCGACCCGGCCTTCCGCGGCCTGATGGGCATGGCCGATCCGAACTCGTCGGGCACTGCCTACACCGTGATCGCCACGCTGGTGCAGATCTTCGGCGAGGAAGAGGCGTTCGAGCTGCTGGCCGGCATGCACCAGAACATGGCCACCTACACGCGCTCGGGCTCGGGCTCCTTGCAGCCCACCGGGCAGGGCGAGCTGGGGGTTGCGATCATCTTCATGTCCTCGGCGCTGCGCGAGCGCGAAGCCGGGCTGCCGATCGAGATCATCATCCCCTCGGAAGGCACGGGCTACGAGATCTCGGGCATCAGCCTCGTTGCCAACGGCCCCAACCCCGAGGGCGCCCGCGCCTTCATCGACTACGCGCTGAGCGCCGAGGCGCAGGATCTGGGCACGCAGGCCGGGTCGTGGCAGATCAAGGCCAATGTCAACGCCGCGCCGGCGCCGGGCGGGCCGCGGCTCGATGACATCGCCGTGATCGACTACGATTTCGAGCATTTCGGCGACCCCGAGGTTCAGGGCCGACTGATCGCGCGCTGGACCGAGGAAATCTTCCCGCTGCCGCGCTGAGCCCCTGCTCCCCACACCCCGCCGCCGGTTCCCCGGCGGCGGGGCATGAGGTTTTGCGATGACCGATTTCGCCCCGTCCCCGCCCCGCAGCCTGTCGCGCGCCATTGCGCTGCCACCGGTTGCGCTCTGGTCCCTCGCGGCGCTTGCGCTGTTCGTTTCGCTGCCGCTGATCCGCACCGGGCGCGCCTTCCTGCCGATGGATTTCGCGCTGCATCCGCTTGCGTTGGGCGCGGGGCTGCACTGGTCGCCGGCGGCGGCCGCGCTGGCGGTGATCGTGCTCTATCTGCGCCCCGCGCCGCGCCCGGCGCAGGCGCGCCGCCGCGCCGACATCGCGGTGGTTCTGCTGGGTCTGGGCTTCGCGGGGCTCTGGGCGTGGCTGTTTTCCGCGCGCACGCCGTTCGGCTGGGGCGCGATGGGGGCGTCGCTGGCGATGTGCATCGCCGCCGGTGCCGCGCTGAGCGAAGCGAACCGCGTGCGCGGCGACGCGTTTACCGGCGCGGGCATCGTGCTGACGCTGCTGTTCGTGACGCTGTTCATCACCTATCCGCTGGTGATGGTGATCCGCTCGGCGGTCTGGATCGAGGGGGTGCTGACGCTCGATCAGTTCCGCGCCACGTTCTCCAGCTCGTTGTTCCTGTTCGTCGACAACCGCTTCACCGAGGTGAACGAGGCCCGCATGGTCGCCTATTGGGCGGCCGCGGGCGGCGCCGCCGCACTGGCCTGGGGCCTGTGGTCCAGCCGCGCATCGGCGCCGCTGCGGCGGGCGTGGGTGGTGCCTTTGTGGATCGGTGCGGGGCTGGTGGCGGGCTGGGCCGTGGGGATCATGATCTGGGGGCGCGGCGCGCTGCCCTCGACGCTGCTGGTGGCGGTGATCGTGGCGCCTGCGGCCACCATGCTGGGCTTCGCGCTGGCACTTCTGGGCCAGCGCACCAACAGCCGCGCGGTGCGCGGGATCCTGGGCGTGGCCTCGGTGCTGCCCTTCATCACGCCGCCCTTCGTCATCGGCTTCTCGATGATCTTCCTGCTGGGTCGGCGCGGGCTTCTGAGCCACGACATCCTCGGCATTTCGCCCTTCGCGAACCCGCTTTACGGCGCGCCGGGCGTGATCCTCGCGCAGGTGCTGGGGCTGGCGCCGGTAGCGTATCTGATCATCCGCGGCTCGCTCAACTCGCTCAACCCCGCGCTGGAGGAGGCCGCGCAGACGCTCGGCGCCTCGCGCTGGCGGGTGTTCAAGGACGTGACCTGGCCGCTGGTGCGGCCCGGCATCGCGGCCTCGCTGCTGCTGGCGTCGATCGAATCGATCGCCGATTTCGGCACGCCGCTGGTGCTGGGCGGCGATCGCAACTTCCTGGCGACCGAGGTGTTCCTGGCGCTCACCGGGCGCTACTCGCAGTCCGAGGCGTCGGTCTATGGGGTGGTGCTGCTGTTTCTGGTGGTGCTGGTGTTCATCGCCTCGCGCTGGATGCTGGGGGTGAAGGGCTTTGCGACCGTCACCGGCAAACCGGCCTCGGGCGCGTTCCTGGCGCTGCCGCGGAGCCTGGAATGGATGCTGCTGGCGCTGGCGGGGCTGTGGTTCGCGTTCATCGCCGCGCTCTACGGCGTGATCGTCTACGGCTCGGTGGTCGAGCTCTGGGGCATCAACAACACCCTGACCTTCCGCCATTACATCGAGTTCTGGAACACCGGCTGGCCGGTGGTGTGGTACACGATGAAACTGTCGGCGGCCTCGGCGGTGCCGGCGATGATGGTGGGCGGGCTGATCGCCTATCTGGTCACGCGCCACCGGTTCTGGGGGCGCAGCTATCTGGAGTTCGGCTCGCTTCTGTCCTTCGCCACGCCGGGCACGGTGATGGGGCTGGCCTATATCCTGGCGTTCAACGACGGCACGCTTCTGATGACCTCGACCTCGGCGATCATCGTGCTGGCGCTGGTGTTCCGCAACATGCCGGTGGCGATCCGCGCGTCCATGTCGGGGCTCGCGCAGATCGACCGCTCGCTCGAGGAAGCCTCGGCCACGCTCAAGGCCGGGTCGGGCACGACGCTGGTGCGCGTGCTCTCGCCGCTTCTGCTCTATCCGCTGCTGGCGGGGCTGATCTTCGCCTTCGTCTCGGCGATGACCGCGGTCAGCCAGGTGATCTTCCTGGTCAGCGCGGGCAACAATCTGGCGACCGTGATGCTGCTGGCGCGGGTCGAGCGCGGCCAGCTTGGGGTGGCGGCGGCGATGGCGACGGTGCTGATCGTCATGCTTCTGGCGCTGATCGTGCTGCTGCTGATCGCCTCGCGCTACCTGGACGCGCGCAACCGTGGAAAGGGACTGTCGATATGAACCGGATTACGGAACTGCAACCCGCGGCGGTGGATCTGGGCCGTGTGACCAAACGCTTCGGCGCCGGGGCGCCGGCGGTCGATGACATCTCGCTGCAGATCGCGCCGGGCGAGCTGGTCACGCTGCTGGGGCCTTCGGGCTGCGGCAAGACCACCACGCTGCGCATGATCGCCGGGCTGGAGGCGCCGAGCAGCGGCACCGTCACCATCGGCGAGGACGAGGTCACCCACCTGCCCGCCGAGAAACGCGACGTGACCATGGTGTTCCAGTCCTACGCGCTGTTTCCGCACATGAACGTGCGCGCCAATGTGGGCTACGGGCTGAAGGTCGCGCGCACCCCGCGCGCGGAGCTTGCCGCGCGGGTCGAGGAGGCGCTGTCGCTGGTCGGGCTCGACGCCTTCGCCGACCGCCCGGTCGATGCGCTTTCGGGCGGGCAGCAGCAGCGCGTGGCGCTCGCGCGCGCGCTGGTGATGAAGCCGCGCGTGATCCTGTTCGACGAGCCGCTGTCCAACCTTGATGCCAAGCTGCGCCACCATGTCCGCGCCGAGATCCGCGCGCTGCAGAGACGGCTGGGGCTGACCGCGGTCTACGTGACCCACGACCAGGAAGAGGCGCTGGCGATCTCGGACCGCGTGGTGGTGATGAATTCGGGCCGGATCGAACAGCAGGGCACGCCGCGCGATCTCTATGCGCGGCCGGTGTCGCATTTCGTGGCCGATTTCATCGGCTCGGCAAACATCGTGCCCGGAGAGTATGATGGCACCGACATCGCGCTGGGCGACGCGCGCATCCCGCACGCGCAGGACATCGCCCACGGCCCTGTCGGCGTGATGATCCGGCCCGAAGCGGTGCGCCCCGCCGCGCAGGGGCTGGCGAGCACGGTCGTGTCGGTGTCATTCCTCGGCCCGGTGAACCAGGTCGAGTTCGACACGCCCGCGGGGCGCATCACCGGCAACCTGCCCGATGACGCGATGTCCGGGCTGCGGCCCGGCGCGCGGGCATCGCTCGGTTTCGCCGCGCGCGGCCTGCACCTTCTGCCGCCGCGCGCGGTCTAATGCGTCAGCATCATCACCGGAGCCACCATGTCCGCAAAGACCATCCACCTCATCCGCCACGCCCAGTCCGAACACAATGCCCGCGTGCGCGCGGTCCCCGACGAGGACAGCGTGCGCTATGACCCGGCGATGCGCGACGCGCCGCTGACCGCGCTGGGTCACGCCCAGGCACAGGCGCTGGCCGACGACATGGCCGCGCTGCCAGAGGTGGAACTTGTGGTCACCTCGCCGCTGACCCGCGCGATCCAGACCATGACCCACGCATTCCGTGCTCACCGCGCCCCGCGTGTCGTCGAACATCTGCACCGCGAGCATCTGGACAGCTTCTGCGATGTCGGCCGCGCCCCGGCCGACCTGTCACAGGCCTTCCCCGCGCTGAGCTTCGCGCATCTTGACAACCCGTGGTGGCACACCGATCCCGACGACGATGGCCCCTTCGCGCGCGAGCCCATCCCGGTGCTCGAGCGCCGCGTGCAGACTTTCGCCGACTGGCTGGCCGCCCGCCCGGAAACCACCATCGCGGTCATCGGGCACGGCACGTTTCTGCGCACCCTCACGGATGTCACCTTCGACAACGCGCAGCGGGTGGTGATCCGACTGTAAATGCCGTCATCGCCGAAGCCCCATGCCGCAGGATCTCGGATCAGCGCTTCCGATCGGAAAGATCGTGCATTGGAACGGCGTTGATGCAGAACTCATCGGAGGGAGCGGGACCGGGATCGAACGTTCTCCACTCTATAAGGTGTTGTTTTCATTTACATGACTGATGGTTTGAATCGCCATCCGGTGCAGACGCGACCGGCAGCGAAACGCTCGCAGGGGTGCCGCCATCTTCCACGTTCGGATTTTGCAAGGCCACAACCGGGCCCCTGCGTTTTGGCCTTCCTGAGCGGGGCGCCAAAACGTAAGCGAGGGCCATCACGCTGAAATATCGGCGATTTTTCAAGCGCCGTGGTGGAGCCTGGCAAGATGTTTCCGATGTTCCGCTGCTTGTCGTCGTCCTGACCCAGCTGTTCATGCCCCGGCACAACGCGCAGCTGCCGTTGCTCAAGGCACAGATCCGGATCCTGCGGACCCGCATCCCGACGCAGCGGATAATCCTGTCTCCCGACGAGAAAGCCGAGCGGCTGCGCATCGGAGCGGAGTGTGGGCATGAGATCGACGGTCTGCTGGAGGTGGCGAAGCCCGCGACCTGCAGGCGCTGGCTGGCGCAGATGCGATGCCTCCTGTCTTGCAAGGCCGCGGGCGTGGCACAGACCCGTCAAGGCTGAAAGCGCGCCCGCGACACCCGGCAGGAAAGTGCCGAGCCTCAGCAAGCTGCACCGGGCGCACCGTCGGCCTGACAGCGTCGAAAGCGGCACGCAGATAGCGCTCTGGAACGCCGAAAGCCCCGGCGCAAATCGACCGCTCGGGCCCCATGCCTTCCGTTCAGGGCGCGCGCGCTGCCTTGGGCTTGTCTTGGTGGCCGCGATGCAGTCTGCTGGCGCGCCTCGGGGGCACCGCAAAACGGGCAAGATCCGGCAGGCAGACACGGATCGAGGGTGCGGATGACGCGGTTGCGCACGGCGCTGGACAGTCTTTACAACGGCCGCTCGCGCGCGGGCCTGCGGTTTCGGCTGGGCCTTCTGGCGGTCGATCTGATCATCGTGCTGAGCTATGTGGCCAGCAGCGTGCTGGGCCTGCAGCAAGGGATGTGGCGGCTCGACCTCATCCTCGCGGCGCTCGTGGCGGCGGATCTGTCGGCGCGTTGGCTGATTTCGGACGGGTGGCGGACCATGCTGCGCAACCCGTTCCACCGGGCGGACATGGTTGTGCTGCTCAGCCTCCTCGCGCCGCTGATTTCCGATGCGCCGATTGTCGGCGATTTCGCGTTTCTGAAAGTGCTGCGTGCGGTCCGGGTCGCGCGCTCCTATCGCGTGTTGCAGGAATTGCGCGCCGACAGCCGGTTCTTCCGCCGCAACGAGGAGGTGATCCAGCGCTCGGTCAACCTGGGCGTCTACATCTTCGTGGTGTCGGGCACCGTTCACGCGCTGCAGCGCGACATCAACCCCGAGATCGCGACATGGCTCGATGCGCTCTGTTTCACCATGGCCGCGCTGACGACCACGGGCTTCGGGGATATCGTGCTTGTGGGGGTGTCCGGGCGCTGGCTGTCCATCGCCATCCTGATTGTCGGGGTGGGGATGTTCCTGCACCTGCTGCAGTCGGTGTTCCGACCGCCAAAGATGCGCCACGAATGCGGCACCTGCGGGCTGCAGCTGCATGACCCCGATGCGGTGCATTGCAAGCATCGCGGTCA
>LFIK01004383.1_pt1 | contig 11428 bp, 8 predicted proteins | sample 643401 | NCBI WGS metagenome assembly LFIK01 (sample SAMN03777447, study PRJNA286221) | soda lake metagenome | biome: soda lake; feature: Kulunda steppe; material: water; isolation source: sample T5-Br brine of Lake Tanatar-5 | place: Russia: Kulunda steppe | collected 2010-07 | reverse complement strand
GGCCACGGTGGTAGCGTCCACCTGATTGGTGATGATGCCCTGAACACCTTGATTGATTTTCGCTTCCAGCGTTTTTATAAAGCGGAAAACGGCCAGGGTGGAATGGGCCGTCAAATGAGTGGTAAGGCAGGAGAGGATCTGCACGTCAAGGTGCCGGTCGGCACGACAGTGATTGATGAAGATACCCTGGAGGTGATTGCTGATGTGACCGATATTGGCCAGGTGGTGCTGGTGGCTGAAGGTGGCCGCCGTGGGCTGGGAAATATCCACTTCAAGTCCTCCACTAACCGTGCACCTAGGCGCACAACGCCTGGCACGGAAGGCGATCGCCGCAACCTGCGCCTGGAAATGAAGGTAATGGCAGATGTCGGATTGCTGGGCATGCCGAATGCGGGTAAATCGACCCTGATTCGAGCGGTGTCGGCGGCCAAACCCAAGGTGGCCAACTACCCCTTCACCACCCTGGTGCCGAACCTGGGAGTGGTCAAACTGGGCATGCATGAACACTTTGTGATGGCCGATGTGCCTGGGCTGATTGAAGGCGCCTCTGATGGGGCGGGGTTGGGGCTGCGTTTTCTGAAGCACCTGACCCGTACCCGTCTGTTGCTACACGTGGTAGACGTCGCCCCCTTTGATGAGTCTGACCCGATTACTGCCGCGCAGGCTATCCTTCATGAGTTGGGACAGTTCTCTCCTGCTTTGGCGGAGCGCCCACGGTGGCTGGTGCTGAACAAGTTTGACCTGCTGCCTGAAGAAGAGCGAGAAGAACGTGCCCAATCAATCCTTGAGGCATTGAACTGGGAAGGTCCGGTATTTCGTATATCTGCAATCAGTGGTGAGGGTACCGATGACCTGGTGCAGGCGGCACACCGTTGGCTGACTGAACAGCAGCGTCTGGAGCATGAAGACGAACAAGCACACGCTCGCGAGCAGGAAATGCGTCGTCGCATGGAAGAAGAGTCAGTGGCACGCACTGAAGCCCGCCTGGGTCGCAAACGCAAACCCCGTGATGCGGATGACGATGATTTCGACGATGACGACTATGATGTTGATGTGGAATACGCACCCTGAGTACCTGATTTCAAGTACCTGATTTCAAGTACCTGGCATCAAACACCTCGCATCATCTTGATAGCAGTAACGGTAGGGGAGGAAGACGGTGAGTGAGCAAGAGCTGGGGCGGGAAAGCTTGCGGCGGGCGCGCAGAGTCGTGGTTAAGATTGGCAGTGCCTTGTTGACCAATGACGGCCGTGGCCTGGATGCCGAGCGCATCGGCAGTTGGGTCGACCAGATCGCCGAGTTGCATCAGCGCGGTGTCGAAGTGGTGCTGGTTTCGTCCGGTGCAGTGGCGGCGGGTATGCTGCGCCTGGGTTGGCAGGCGCGGCCCAGTGCGGTACATGAATTGCAGGCGGCTGCTGCGGTCGGGCAAAACGGGTTAACCCAATGCTATGAACAGCATTTTGCCCGCCACGGCATTCTGACCGCTCAGGTTCTGCTGACCCATGATGACCTGTCTAACCGAAAGCGCTATCTGAATGCGCTCTCGGCCTTGCGAACCCTGGTAGAAATGCGCGTTGTACCGGTGATCAATGAAAATGACACCGTGGTGACCGACGAGATACGCTTTGGTGATAACGATACACTAGGGGCCCTGGTAGCCAACCTGCTCGAAGCCGAAGCACTGTTTTTGCTGACCGACCAGGAGGGGTTGTTTGATGCGGACCCGCGCCATCATCAAACGGCCCAGCTGATCAAGGAAGGTTGGGCCGATGACCCGCGTCTGGTGGCAGTTGCAGGCACGGGGGGCGCCCTGGGGCGGGGTGGCATGAGCACCAAGGTGCGCGCGGCCCAGCTGGCCGCACGCTCCGGTGCAGTCACCGTGATTGCCAGTGGCCGCCAGCCGGAGGTGCTGACGCGCCTGATGGCCGGTGAAGCGATGGGCACCCTGTTACGTCCTGAGCAGGCGCCGATGGCTGCGCGCAAGCGCTGGCTGGCGGGCCAGCTGCAGGTGCGCGGCTCCCTGGTGCTGGATGCCGGGGCAGTCAAGGTGTTACAGGAAAAAGGCTCCAGCCTGCTGGCAGTTGGCGTGCGCGAGGTGCAAGGGAGTTTCAAGCGCGGCGATATGGTGCTTTGCGTGGATGAGCAGGGCGCTCGCGTGGCCAAAGGGTTGGCCAACTATGGCGCGGACGAAGCACGCCGATTGGCAGGCAAACCCAGCCACCAGATCGAAGCGATCCTGGGTTATGTCGAGGCTCACGAGCTGATTCACCGTGATAACCTGGTAGTGGTCTGAATCAGCGGTTTAAGCCTGTAGCGCTAATCCGTCACAGGAAGTGGGATATGTGTCGGCCAATGATCAGGCACAATAAAAATACGCGTTGTCCGGCCATCCTTTGGAGTAAAACATATCAGCTGCTGCGGCCAGCGTTGTTGGTCGCTTTGCGCCTGGTCTGCATGCCAATGTGCCTGCCCTGTCATGTCTGCCAGTGGTTGCCATTGATCCAATGGCGGTGGTGCCAACCAGTGCGGTTTTGTTAGCCAGGTGGCCAGGGTTTCCGGCGCCAGGCTGGCTGCCAGGGCTGGCCAATCACAAGCCGGGCACCACAGGCCGCGACGATGACCCGACGTGGCACCCTGGGGTGGCGGTAAATGGCGTTGCCAGGGGTAATACAGAATGCCCGGCATGGCTACCTGATGCCGCAGCCTGCGGGTCTCAGGCTCACTGTTGGCCAGGCTGTCACGTGGGGTGAGCCAGTGGTGCAAGGTCCGTTGGGCATCGGCTGTCGTTGAAAGGGGGAGTTGGCGATGCTGCATGTGGTGGCGCTTGATGGCGAGGCTGTCGAATCCGCCTGGGCCAATCCAGCGGCTCTGGCTGTTGGCGGCTCCAGGCCCGTCTGGTAATCCCAGGTAGAACTTGATGGCCACTTCCAGATGAATGGCTGTGGGGTCCTGGCGTGTGCGGTAGAGCATATCCAGCTCGCCTAGCGTATTGCGCCGGGTAACGATACGTACATTGCGGGCCAGCAGCCGCGTTTTCGGGGCGTGGTCGAGCAGATAATGCCACAACCGTTCATGATAATGCCCCATCCGCGCGTGGCGCAGTTCACGCAGGGGAAGGTGGCTCAGGGTGTCCTGCTGACGGCACAACCAGGCGTGTGCATCATCAGGCTGCTCAAAGCCCAGGGTAGCCAGGTTCGGGCGGCCGGGAATATCCGTCAGTGTTACCAGGTCCGGTGAGCTCAGTAGCCAGGCCATGTCGCGCAGTACACCACTGCGCCAGGTGGATGAAACGCCTTCCAGAGAGGCCTCATGTGCCTGCCTGCTGCGCTCTTCCTGTGGCACGAACGCGTGTCTCAAAAAGGCTTGCCTCCTGTGGCATCATCATCGGTGTATCTGATGGGCAACGTGGGGATGTATGTTAAGCCATCCTGCCACTCATACAGGCTATCGGCCACCTTGTCTCGGCCACATTGTCTCGGTCACCTTGTCTTGGTCACTTTGTTCCGGGCACCTTATCGTTGCCGCTTGCGTCAGGCCAGCCGCAGCCGTCATGATATTCATGCGCCTTAATCAAGGGCACCTGGGTCTGTTTATTATCGGTACCCAGAACAGCGTAACAATTAATGATTATCCAAGTTAGGAGGCCACCGGCAATGACCGATACTCTTTCCGGGCTGCGTTTTGAACAATTTTATGTGGCCGTTGAGCAAAGCCCGGTGGCGACCGCGATTACCGATGCCAACGGTTGCATCGAGTTTGTGAACCAGCGGTTTCTGGAAATAACCGGGTACGACCGGGACGAGCTTCTAGGCAAAACACCCGCCTTGATCCAGTCGGGTATGACGCCCAATGCGGTCTACGACAACCTGTGGGCAACGCTCAAGGCAGGCGATGTGTGGAAAGGTGAAATCCTCAATCGGCGCAAGAACGGTGAGCTGTATTGGGAGAGACAGACCATCACACCGGTCAAGCATTCAGACGGTGAGATTATCAACTATGTTGCCGTCAAGGAGGATATTAGTCACTGGCGTCAGCAGGAGAATGAGCTGCGCCTGATGGCGGCTGCGTTTGAAACCGGGCAGGCAACCCTGATAACAGATGCCGATGTGGTCATAGAACGGGTGAACCAGGCCTTTGAAGAGATTACCGGCTATTCAAGCGCGGAAGCGGTGGGTCAAACGCCGCGCCTGCTCAAGTCTGGCCGCCATGATGATGAGTTCTATCAGCAGCTATGGCGGTCACTGCGTGAGACGGGCCACTGGCAAGGGGAAGTGTGGAACCGCAACAAGGACGGCGATATTGCCTGTTACTGGCAAGCCATTACCGCTGTTTACGATGAGGAAGGTGACGTGCACCGCTTCGTCGCAGTGTTTCACGCGCTTTGAATGTTTACTGACTATGGAGTCGCTATGATTCGTGTCCACCATCTGGAAAAATCACGCTCGCATCGGGTTATCTGGCTCCTGGAGATCCTGGGGCTTGCCTATGATGTTGTGCCCTACGCCCGAGACAAGGATACCCAGCTGGCGCCTCAGGCGCTGAAAGATGTTCATCCACTGGGTAAGTCACCGGTGATCACGGAGGGTGACATCACGGTCGCCGAGTCAGGCGCCATCGTCGATTACCTGTTGATGCGCTATGGCCAAGGCCAGGCAGCGCCGTCACCTGATAATACCCAGGCCTGGGTCAATGAGCGTTATTGGCGACACTATGCGGAAGGCTCACTCATGCCGCTTCTGGTGATGCGCCTGGTGTTCGAGCAGTTGCCCCGCCAATCCCCCTTAGTCATCAAACCCATCGCCAAGGGAATCAATGCCACCGTTAACGCGCGGTTTCTGGCGCCACAGCTGGCCGATCACCTGGCCATGATCGAGGCGCATCTTGAGCAGCGCGGTCAGTTTTCCAGTGGCTGGCCGAGCGGCGCTGATGTACAGATGAGCTTTCCCTTGCAAGTGTTAGCCTTATCGGGTGCGCTTGGCAAATATCCAGCCATCAAACGCTATGTGACGCGCATTGACGAGGACCCCGCCTGGCAGCGGGTGATTGAGCGCGTAGGGCCGATAACGCTACCGATGTAAAGCGTGCATCACTGGCAAGCTGGCTTGACTGGTGATAGACTGTGCCATCCTCTCAGACAAGACCCGTGAACGGGCAGTTTTTTAACGCTGCCTGTTGCACATTTTGGTAAGGCTAACGCCAATCCAATCAAGCGGTTGCCGCATTATTAACTGAGCGGTAACTGAGTACCGGAAATGTCGCGGCAAGCCTTGGCTGATGGTCAGCAAAGCCCCAAGCGACAAATATACAGCTAATCCGTTGTCATTAACGGCAACCTTTTTTTCTCCAAGGAGATACCCTGTGGCGAACAGCAAGCAAGCTCGCAAGCGCGCCCGCCAGGCCGAGAAGCGTCGCGTCCTGAAATCCAGCCAGCGCAGCATGGTGCGTACCTATGTCAAGCGTGTGATCAAGGCGATCAGCACCGGTGATCATGCCAAGTCTATGGAAGCCTTCCAGGCTATGCAGCCGGTTATTGACCGCATTGCCGACAAGGATGTGCTTTCAAAGAAAAAGGCGGCTCGCCTGAAAAGCCGCTTGAACAAGCGCATCAAGGCTCTGGCGGCGTAAGTCGGCAAGCGCCTGAAAAAAACCGGCCAAGGCCGGTTTTTTTGTGTCTGTCACCTGTGTCGCCCGCTCAGGATATCAACAACACGCCTGGGTCAGCGTCCACCTTGAAGGAAGAGAAGCAACGTGGCTGTCATGAAACCATCAACGCCCGATAGCCCTTCCCCTCAGCCACCCGCGAGCGGTGGGCTGATGGGGTCAGGGCTGATCGTCAGTGCGATGACAATGCTTTCGCGCGTCATGGGGTTGGCGCGGGATGTGACCATCGCTGTGCTGCTGGGGGCAGGCACCGGTGCAGATGCTTTTTTTGTTGCCTTCAAAGTGCCCAATTTTTTGCGCCGACTGTTTGCTGAAGGCGCCTTCAACCAAGCCTTTGTTCCTGTACTTTCCGAATATTCCACAACGCGCACCCGTGAGGACGTCCGAGAACTGCTGAATGCAGTGTCGGGAAGTTTGGCTGCTACGCTGGCCTTGATCACTGCATTAGCGATGCTGGCAGCTCCCTGGCTGGCATGGCTGTTTGCGCCAGGTTTCGGGCGAGACCCGGAAAAGCTGGCGCTGACCGCCGATATGCTGCAGTTGACCTTTCCTTATCTGCTATTGATCTCACTTACTGCATTTTCAGGCAGCATCCTCAATACCTGGAACCGTTTTGCCGTTCCTGCGTTTACGCCTGTATTGCTTAATCTCTCGCTGATTGGTGCAGCGGTGCTACTGGTCCCCTTGATGGATACGCCAGCCATGGCACTGGCCTGGGGAGTAATGATTGCCGGTGCGGCCCAGCTGGCATTTCAGGTTCCTTTCCTTATCCGCCTGGGGTTGTTACCCAAGCCTTGGCCGAACTTCGCGCATGAAGGCGTTCGACGCATTCTGAAACTGATGGCCCCCGCGCTGTTCGGGGTGTCGGTAGCGCAGATTAATCTTCTGCTGGATACTGTGCTGGCGTCATTTCTGGCGGCAGGGAGTGTTTCCTGGCTGTATTATTCAGACCGTCTGGTCGAACTGCCACTAGGCGTGTTTGGTGTTGCCATTGGGACCGTGATTTTGCCGGCGCTTTCCAAGCGCCATGCCAGTCAGTCCCGTGAACATTTTTCAGCCATGCTGGATTGGGCGATACGCATGGTGTTGTTGTTGGGCCTGCCTGCGGCACTTGCCCTGGCGGTATTGGCCGAGCCGCTTTTGATCACCTTGTTTCATTATGGTGCCATGACGGATCATGATATCCAGATGGCTGCGATGAGTTTGCGTGCCTATTCGTTTGGTTTGCTGGCCTTCATGCTGATCAAGGTATTGGCGCCGGGGTTTTTCGCCCGTCAGGATACCAAAACGCCGGTCAAGGTCGGCATTGTCGCCATGCTGGCGAACATGGTTTTCAACCTTATGTTGATCTGGCCACTGGCGCATGCCGGGTTGGCCCTGGCCACAGCCCTTTCGGCGTTCATGAATGCTGGCATGCTGGGTTACCTGTTGCGTAGGCAAGGCATCCTGGTGTTTCAGCCGGGCTGGCAGCGCTTCGCGCTCCAGTTGTTAGGGGGCAGTGCGGTGATGAGTCTGGGCCTTTACTGGCTGACACCTGAATGGCACGCCTGGCTTGAGTTTTCACTTGTGCAGCGGGTGGCTTGGATGAGTCTGTTGGTCGGGTTGGGTGCCAGTGTCTATTTTGCTTGGTTGGCAGTCTTTGGTCTGCGTCTTAAACAACTTAAAATGCACAGTTAAGGGTACACTGGCCAGTAAGCATACATTGACGCGGCAAGCTTGGTTATAATCGTCTGATGTCACGGGTTTTATACAATTGAGGTGCCATGCGCGTTATTCGAGGGCTGCACAATCTGACCGATGCACACCGGGGTTGCGTGGCAACCATCGGTAATTTTGATGGTGTGCACTGTGGTCATCAAGCCATTTTGCAGCAGTGTCGTGAACACGCGGCCCGCCATCATGTCCCGTTGACCGTGGTGGTGTTTGAGCCACAGCCACGAGAGTTCTTTGCTGGCGAGCAGGCACCGCCACGGCTAACCCGCCTGCGTGAAAAAGTGCGCTTGTTGATGGCCCACGGTGCCGAGCAGGTACTTTGCCTGCCCTTCAATGATACGTTGCGCAGTCTGACTGGGCGTGAATTTATTGATCAGGTGCTGATCAAGGGCCTGGATGTTCGCCACTTGGTTGTAGGCGATGATTTTCGTTTTGGCTGTGACCGGCGCGGTGATTTTACCTTGCTCGAAACAGTGGGCCGTGAACAAGGCTTTGGCGTGGAACATACGCGCACCTTTACGGTGGATGATGAGCGGGTTTCCAGCTCACGAGTACGAACTCTGCTGGCCAGTGGGAACTTTCATGCCTCAGCGCGATTACTGGGGCGCCCATATTCATTGGGTGGGCGCGTTGTGCGAGACCAGCAACTGGGCAGGACGATCGGCGTACCAACAGCCAATTTGCCACTCTTACGTCAACCGCTGACCCTGCGCGGTGTATTTGCCGCGGTTGCAGAACTGGAAGATGGTCGCTGTTACCCGAGTGTGGCCAATATTGGTTACCGCCCTACCGTGGGAGCACAACGCCCAACGCTTGAAGTACACCTGTTTGATTTTAACCGTGATATTTACGGCCAGCGCTGCACGGTCTACCCCTGCGCCAAGTTGCGGGGCGAAACCCGTTTTGATGATTTTGAGGCGCTGAAAGCACAAATTTACCTGGATCAGGCGCGGGCGCGCCACTATCTGGCTAACGGCCAGGGAGCGGGTCATGCGCTGCCACTGGCCTCAGCACCCGTACCTTTATCTGATATGGCTGTCGCTGAACCCCCTGTAACGACGGCTAACTTCTCTGACATAAGATCGGCGGATGATGCCGCTGACGCTAACGACGGCTGAACGGACTATGGATTACAAGCACACGCTGAACCTGCCTGAAACAGATTTTCCGATGCGCGGCATGTTGCCCAAGCAGGAGCCTGGCCGGGTATCCAGGTGGCAGGATATGAACCTTTATCAGCGCTTGCGCGACGCGCGCGCAGGCCGGACGCAGTTTGTCCTGCACGATGGCCCTCCCTACGCCAATGGCAGTATTCATATCGGTCACGCCGTCAATAAGATTCTTAAGGATATGATCGTCAAGTCAAAGAATCTGGCTGGGTTTGATGCGCCCTATGTGCCGGGGTGGGACTGCCATGGCCTGCCGATTGAGCACAAGGTGGAAACCACTCACGGCAAGCATCTGGCGGCAGATAATGCACGCGAGTTGTGCCGTGACTATGCCAGCTCCCAGATTGAAACCCAGTTAGTGGATTTCGTACGCCTGGGCATTATCGGTGATTGGGAACACCCTTACCGCTCGATGGATTTCGCCAATGAAGCCGGGGAAATCCGTGCCCTGGCCGATATGGTCGATGCAGGTTTCGTTTTCAAGGGGCTAAAGCCGGTTAACTGGTGCTTTGACTGCGGCTCGGCCTTGGCCGAGGCTGAAGTGGAATATGCTGATAAGACATCCGACGCCATTGATGTGGCCTTCCCGGTAGAAGATGCCGATAAGCTGGCGGCGGCGTTTGGCCTTGAGGTCTTGCCCAAGCCGACATCCATCGTGATCTGGACCACGACCCCCTGGACCATTCCGGCCAACCAGGCGCTTAACGTTCACCCTGAGTTTACCTATGCGTTGGTCGATGTGGGTGACAGGCTCTTGGTACTCGCAGAAGAGTTGGTGGAAAGCTGCCTGGAACGCTACGAGCTGAGCGGTCAGGTGATGGCCACGACGCAGGGGCAGCGGCTAGAGCTGATCAACTTCCGTCATCCTTTTTATGAGCGCTTATCGCCGGTGTATCTGGCGGACTATGTCGAGTCCGAGGTGGGTAGTACGGGGATCGTCCACTCAGCGCCTTCCTATGGCGTGGATGATTTCAATACCTGCCGTGAGCACGGTATGCGCTTTGATGACATGCTCAATCCGGTGCAGGGCAACGGTGTGTATGTCGACGATCTGCCCTTTTTTGGCGGCCAGATGATCTGGAAGGCGAACCCACAGATTGTTGAAAAACTGCGCGAAGCCGGCGCCTTGATGAATCACACGCGCTATCAGCACAGCTACATGCACTGCTGGCGCCATAAAACCCCGGTGATCTATCGGGCCACGGCGCAGTGGTTTGTGGGTATGGATATTCAGGGCAAGGACGGTCAAACCCTGCGTGAAAAAGCACTCCAGGGGATCGAGGACACCGTCTTCACACCTGCCTGGGGGCAGGCGCGCTTGCATAGCATGATTGCCAATCGCCCGGACTGGTGTATTTCCCGTCAGCGTAACTGGGGGGTGCCGATTCCGTTCTTCCTCCACAAACAAACCGGTGAGCTACACCCCAGAACCCTTGAACTAATGGAAGAAGCCGCTCAGCGCGTTGAGCAGGAAGGTATTGAAGCGTGGTTCAAACTCGACCCTGCTGAGCTGCTGGGGGCCGACGCTGGCGATTACGATAAGGTCACCGATACGCTGGATGTATGGTTTGATTCCGGCACTACTCACCGCCATGTCTTGCGCGGTTCTCACCCGCATGGGCATCCCAGCGGCCCCCAGGCGGATCTGTACCTGGAAGGCTCTGACCAGCATCGCGGCTGGTTCCATTCGTCACTGCTGACCGGCTGTGCGATTGACGGCCACCCGCCTTACCGCGGCCTGCTGACCCACGGCTTTACCGTCGATGCCCAGGGGCGCAAGATGTCCAAATCTGTGGGTAATGTGGTAGCGCCTCAGGAAGTGATGGACAAACTGGGGGCGGATATCCTGCGTCTGTGGGTGGCGTCAACGGATTACTCCGGTGAAATGGCCGTTTCTGATGAAATCCTCAAACGCACCGCAGATGTGTATCGGCGTATTCGCAACACCGCGCGCTTCCTGCTTTCCAACCTTAATGGGTTTGACCCAGAGCGGGATCAGGTGGCCTTTGGCGATATGCTGGCGCTGGATCAATGGGTGGTTGATCGCGCCGCTCAGCTGCAGGAACGGATTGAACAAGCCTATGACGAATACCGTTTCCTGGATGTTTACCAGCAGGTTCACGGCTTCTGCGCCCGAGAGCTGGGTGGCTTCTATCTGGATGTGATCAAGGATCGCCAATACACCACCCAGGCTGAATCGCTGGCACGGCGTAGTGCGCAAACGGCCCTCTATCATGTCGTTGAAGCGCTGTGTCGTTGGATGGCACCCATCTTGTCGTTTACTGCTGAAGAAATTTACTCACATATTCCCGGGGCGCGGGGTGATAGTGTTCTGCTGGAAGAGTATTACCAGGGGCTTGATACCCTGAGCGACGCGGCAGAGCTGGGGCGTGATTTCTGGGAGCAGGTGCTGGACGTCAAACACGCGGTCAACAAGTGCCTGGAAGACGCCCGAAATGCCAAAGTGATCAAAGGCAGCCTGGCGGCTGATGTAACCCTGTATGTCGATGACAGCTTGCATCAGACATTGGCCAAGCTGGGCGATGAACTGCGCTTTGTCATCTTGACCAGCGAGGTGCATCTGGCGCCGCTGGGCGAAGGCCACAACGCAGAAGCTACTGAGCTTGCCAATCTCAAAGTGGCCGTGGCGACCAGTGAACATACCAAGTGTGAGCGCTGCTGGCATCACCGTGACGACGTAGGCACCCATGCCGATTATCCGGACCTGTGCGGTCGTTGCATCAGTAATCTGCCGGAAGGCCCAGGCGAGACGCGTCGTTATGCCTGATAAAGGAGTGGTTTCTGGTGCATTGGCACCCATGCATCAACCGTTGCGCTGGCTATGGCTGGCGCTGGTGGTCATCGTGCTTGACCTGGCCACCAAG
>LFIK01004382.1_pt1 | contig 11429 bp, 20 predicted proteins | sample 643401 | NCBI WGS metagenome assembly LFIK01 (sample SAMN03777447, study PRJNA286221) | soda lake metagenome | biome: soda lake; feature: Kulunda steppe; material: water; isolation source: sample T5-Br brine of Lake Tanatar-5 | place: Russia: Kulunda steppe | collected 2010-07 | reverse complement strand
GCATGCGATCACCATACCAGGTGCATGCGATCACCATACCAGGTGCATGCGATCACCATACCAGGTGCATGCGATCACCATACCAGGTGCATGCGATAACCATACCAGGTGCATGCGATAGCCATACCAGGTGCATGCTGTGCACCCCTTGCCTTGCGCCCTCCATGCGCAGCCTTTGCCTTGTGCCCTCATATCAAGCCGCGGCTCCGCTTCTGCCCTCACACAGAGTTCCGCCCTGTGACCTCACACAAAGCTCCAGCGACACCTTCACACACAGCTGCAGCTCCGCCTCTGCCCTCACACAAAATTGCTCCGCCTGTGCCTGTGCGGCCAGCTTGGTGCACATGCTCAAGTCGTCTGCCGCTTGCTTTGTTGGTGCTGCTGGCGCCTCCGTGCACGGATGCAAGTATGTGTGCGAGCGCGCGCACACTCCCTTGGGCGCACGCCCCTGCGCTGTCACCCCCAGGGCATGGCGTTCGGCATCATCCCCGCCTTCTTCGTGGGCGGCGCCATCGCGTTCCTGCGCCAGGCCTACTTCTTCAAGAAGGGGCTGCGCTTCAAGGCGTTCCGGCACGACGTCAAGTCCCGCCTTATTGCCAAGTGGGTGTGCTGTCACGTTGCCGCCCGATTGCTGCGTGGCCACGCCTCATCATCACCTTGGTGCGCCACATCATCACCTCATCATCTCATTAGTCACCTTGGTGCCCTTGATGGTGATCACCTCATCATCATTTTGCTGCCCGATTGCTGCGTGGCTACGCCTCATCATCGCTTTTCAGTGCCGGGTGTGCATTGGGCGTACGCATGTCATGCAAACTTGATGGGTGTGTTTGCTGAGCGTGTGCAGTTCTACAACTTGCCTAGTGAGTGGTTCACTGAGTGAGTGCTCTACAAGTCAACACTGTGTTCAGGCGGAGGGCAGGCAACCCATGACTGTGGCCATCCTGGCAGCTGATACGCACGCGCGCGAACATGCACACATGCACGCACACACGCACATACGCGCACACACACATGCACGCACGCACACACACACACGCAAACACACACACACACATGCACACACACACACACACACACACACACACACACACACACACGCACGCGCGCATGCATGCACGCACGCACACATGCCCGCGTGCATACGCTTGCAGGTTCAACAATTCCCTTGAGGTTGAGATCGCGTCCCGCGTAGACCGTGTTTGGGATGAGGACGGCAACCTTGATGCTGCAGCGCTGGATCTGGGAGAGGCGGTCCTGAAGGTGCTGCTTGTGTGCGTGTGTCTGCGTGTGCACAGCAAACATTAACCACAGCAAACAGTGCTGTGTACGGTTGTGCATTTGTGTACAAGCACGTGTGGTATAGCCTGCGAGGAAAGGAAGGTTGGAAACCATTGTCCTCCAGGTGTGCATGCGTAAGATTCTTCATCCGGCTTGCCCTTGGGGTGCCCATCCTGCAAAAGTCGTCCCATGGGAAGGCCATTCTGTGTTGCACTCCAATAGATCAGCAGCCGCTCAATGGGCCTGCACCCTCAAACAGCAACTGCGCATGCTAATTCATGCACGAGGAGCTGCCCCCACCCACACAGGCGCTGCAAGCACCAACCTCACAAGCAAACATACAAAGGCTCTGCGAGGACCCGCCTCACTCACTCAGGCAACACAGGCAGTGCGAGCGCCCACCTCAATTACACAGGCATTGCGAGCATCCGCCTCACTGACACTGGCACTGCGAGCGCCCACCTCAATTACACAGGCAATGCGAGCATCCGCCTCTCAAACACTGGCACTGCGAGCGCCCACCACACAAGCAGACTCACCAACACACCCCACGCCCTCACTCCCCCGCAGGGCGGCATCCAGCAGTTTCCCAACTGCCCCTACATGCGCATCTGCTACTCCTCCTTCCTCATCGACTGCCGCAAGCAGCAGCTGGGCGGCTCAGCGCAGCTGGACCTGGCGCGCAAGATGTATCCCAACCTGAGCTTCAGGTGCGCGTGTGTGTGTGAAGACACACACGTGTGTGAAGATTGTGCCCAAAAATTGAGCCTCGGGCATTTTCACAAACAGGTACGTGTGTATGAGTGTGTGTGTGTGTGTGTGTGTGTGTGTGTGTGTGTGTGTGCACGCCCTCAGTACCCCTCCTGAACCCCACCTTCACACCCGTCCACCCACATCCACACCCACGCCTGGTGCTCATTGCTGCCTGCGCTCTTACGGGAAGACGCTTTGGGCTGACCTGCATACCTGTCCATGCTGCCTGCGCTCTCATGGTAAGACACTTCAGGCTGAACTGCCTACCTGTCCATGCTGCCTGCACCTAGGGTAGCCTCCACGCAGGACTGCAGCTTCTTCATGCAAAGCAGTCCCCACTCGCGCTTCTGCATGCTTCACATTGCCCCACCCCATGGCCCCTTCCCTCTGTGGCTGGCCTGCAGGTTCTCCATCTTCACGCGCGAGCAGGAGCACAAGCAAAAGGCGGTAACCAGCGGCTCTGGGGAGAGTGCATCAGACCTGGTGGCGTATGTTGCTTTCCAGGTAGGGATGCGTGAGTCTGTTTGTTTGTGTATTGCGTGCTCGTGTGTGTGTGTGTGTTAGTGGGTGCTCATGCACACAAGCGTCCTCCCGGCAATTGGTTGAGAACATGGCGTATCTAATGAGTGTGCAGGCTGTGCTTGCTTTTTGGAAGTGCGGTTCTTTCCTGGGAGCACAAGCAGAAGGCTGTGGTGAGCTGTCAGTGGGCTGCCGGAAGAAGAATCGCGTCCCTGGTGCACGCAGAGGTGGTAGTGCTGCTGTGGGGCGGCCGCAATGATGCGCAGGCACAGGGTCCAGCTCTGCTCACATGAAGCACCCTCTGCATGTCCTGCATGTGCCCTGTGCGCCATGAACAAACGTGTGTCGCCATTGGGTGACAAGCAGGGGCCACGCATGCTCATTGTACACGCGTACATCATATACGCACGTGTCACTGAACTCGCTGGAACGCTGGAACGCAGCGGAACTACAAGATGCTGCTGGAGTACCACCGGGCGGCAGTTTTGGCCACCCGAGACTTTTGGAAGCTGCTGCTGCGGAGCACTGTGGATCTTGTGCAGGTGTGGATGGGTGGGGTGTGTGCTCGTGGATGGGGAGGGTGGGGCGGGCGCAGGTGCGGATGGTGCTGGTGTGGATCTTGCGCAAGAGTGGATCCACGGTAGATCCTGTGCCTGTGCATATGGGTGCTCTTGAGCATGGTGGCACAGTGCGCAACGTGCGCACATTGGCGCAGGATGTGAGATGCCACAGGTGTACCGTGTGTGTGCGAGTGCGTGCTGCGCACAAAAGCATGGTCAGCCCTGAGCCTGCACTTGTGTCGTCATTGTTTGTGCTGTGGCACAGGACTCTATGTCACTCTGTCACTGTGTCATCGTTGTTTGTGCTGTGGCACAGGACCCTATAGGTCATTCTGTCACTGTGTCATCGTTGTTTGTACTGTGGCACAGGACCCTATAGGTCACTCTGTCACTGTGTCATCGTTGTTTGTGCTGTGGCACAGGACCCTATAGGTCATTCTGTCACTGTGTCATCGTTGTTTGTGCTGTGGCACAGGACCCTATAGGTCATTTTGTCACTGTGTCATCGTTGTTTGTGCTGTGGCACAGGACCCTATAGGTCATTCTGTCACTGTGTCATCGTTGTTTGTGCTGTGGCACAGGACGCTAAAGGTCATTTTGTCACTGTGTCATCATTGTTTGTGCTGTGGCACAGGACCCTATAGGTCATTCTGTGCCAGCTTGTGAACCCACACAGGCCCTTTGGTGTATCAGCCAACGCTGAGACGCATGCACACGTGCGCATGCGCACACATGTACATAGACGCAGACAAACAATCCACGATCCACGCACAAACACGAACACACCCACTTACATGGTGTCGGTGGTGTGTCCTCTGTGCTTGCGCCTGCAGCTCACACAGGCGTTCCGGCGCATCGACCACATGGAGGACATGGCCGACCTAACATACAAGATGGTGCTCAAAAGGTGGGACGCATGCGAGGTGGGGGGGGCGCCCCCTACTTCCGCACAGCATGGCAGTTGCAGCACCGCGGGGGTGAGCCAGGACAAAGGGGTGGGTCAGCAGAAAGGGGCCTGCACAAGGGAAGAATGTGCTGAGGGGCACAGTGCATGACTGCTGGAATGCACCGCACCCGGAGCCCATTGTCATGAGGGAGCACGTGTTTATGTGTGCGGGCATGAGTATGTGCGTGCCTGTGCCTGCACGTCGGTGTGAGCGAGCTGGCCTGTGGCGGTACACAGGGCTGATCCTGAGGTGCCTAGGCACCCCGATACCCCAGTGCCCACATGCTCATGTGGCCCAACGCCCCTGTGGCCCTGTGCCCAGGTACCCCCACGCCCCTGTGCCCAGGTTTCCCGATACCCCAGTGCCCACATGCTCATGTGCCCCAACGCCCCTGTGGCCCTGTGCCCAGGCACCCCAATACCCCTGTACCCAGATGCTCGGGTACACCCTCACCCCTGTGCCCAGACGCTCATGTACCCCAACGCCCCCGTGGCCCATGTGCCCAGGTATCCCAACGCCGTCAAGCTGCTGAGGAGTTACGGCAAGTTCCTGGAGCAGGTCAAGAACGACCCCTGGACAGCAGCCCGCTACTACGCGTGAGTAGCGCAGACGCTGTGGTCTGTACGAGTTGCGTCAGGATGTGTTCCATGCGTTGGACAGTGCCGGTCCAAAGATGCAGCCTCGCAGTCTTCAGGGAGCATGGTAGACTGCGATGTCCAGCCACTTTCCACTTCCAGAAAGAAAGCGCGTGTGTCCACACACGCAGGGTATTGCGCTCATGTGCACCTGCAGTCACACACACACATCCCCACCTGCCACACACATACACTTGCGCGTGCGCTGTCTTGCACAGCGAGGCGGACAAGCAGGAGGAGGCCGCAGAGAACAACGTGCAGGAGCTGCATGTGGACGACGAGGGCAAGCCCATCGCCGGCCTGGACCCCAACGCCGCCATCATCACCATCAACGCGTCCGGCATCATCCAGATGGTCAATAAGCATGCTTTCAGCCTGTTCGGGTGGGTACATGCGCCTGCCTGCCTGCCTGCCTCGTGGCAAACAAGCACGCATTCAGCCTGGTTGAGCATGTGTGCCTGCCTGCTTGTGCCTGTGGGCGCATCCAGCATCATTATAATACCGGGTGCGCTTTCTACCACCTGTTGCTGCCCCTGTAGCAGCTGCTAATGTGCCCTGGCACTGCTCCTGCCGAATGTCTATGTGTGCGAACGCTTGTCGATGTGAGTGTGCACAGCAGATTCCTGGTGAGAAGACAGTTGACGGCCGCGTCATGGGTGCGTGCATGCTGCAGGTACAAGCGAGGAGATCTGGAGGGAAAGAACGTCAGCTGCCTGATGCCGCAGCCCTTCTCCAGCCGCCACAACTCCTACCTGCAGGCGTACGTGGACACAGGTGTGTGCTTTGTTGTGCTTTGTTGTTGTGCTTTGTTGTGCTTTGTTGTTGTGCTTTGTTGTACGTGGACACAGGTGTGTGCTTTGTTGGGTATGCGCATGCTGGCAGTCGCAGGCACGCGCCAATGACTGCGTGCATGCTCGGGCATGCCCTATTGCAGATGTATTTGAGCACAGGTGCAAGTGTGCATGCGTGGGCATGCCTTTGAGAGGTGCCTGAATTGTTTGGTTTGTGGTTCCTGTTTGAATTCTGCACGAGCACATGCTGCTCAGGTAATTCTGGTAATGGCGACGCGCGCCAAGCCCACTGCTGCATGCCGTTTGCCAAGCCATTGTGTGCTTTGCTGCCTGCCGTGGCATGCAGAGCAAGCCAAAATCCTGGACAGCGACCGCGAGGTTGTGGGGCTGCACAAGCAGCGCTACGTGTTCCCGCTCATCATCCACGTGTCAAAGATCAGTGGCGCTGCCGCGGACTCCATCTTCCTGGGGGTCGTGAAGGTTTGTGTGTTTGTATTTGCTGTCTGCTGCACGTGCCTTTTGCTGCGTGTGGCGCGTGCTGTGTGCATGTGTTGTGGCTGCGTACTCCATTTCTCTTGAGGTCGAGGAGGTGTGTGTGCTGCATGCTCTGAGCGTGCTGTGTGCCAGTGTATCTCAGTGGTGGCCCTGTAGGTTTGTGTGTGCTGCCTGCGCAGCGTGTGCCATGTGCTAGTGCGGTGGCTTTGGCAAAGCTATTTCAGCAGTGCATGAAGTTTGTAGGGTTGATGAGTGTGGCTGCACATGCAACAAACTGCTAGGTGTTGCACCGAGGTCACAAACCACGTTGATGCTATGCAAAGCCATCCTTTTTAAAGGGGACTAGGCGCGCTTGATGCCGCCTATTGCCGTGGGCACGGAAGGCGTCACCGCAGGTGGAGCACAACAAACACAAAGACACTCACATTATGCATGTAAAGTACCCATTGTAATCGACGCGTTATGGCGGCCTGGTTCACATCATGTGAACCCACCTCCTGACAGTGGCATCTGATGAGATGTTTGCAGGTCTGCCTGCAGCTTGTGGCATTGAGCATGACCAGCCACCAGTGCGCAGCACGCATACTTTTTCAGGCATGGTGTCTATGCTCTTTGGGTGCCATGCCTCGACTCCTCCCGCTTATGAGTGAAGTGACCCTTGATTTCATGTCTTGATTTCCGCCTGCAGCCCATCGCTGTGGACCAGAACATCGTGCGCGCATGGCTGATGCCCAACGGGGCCATCCTGTGCGTTGACCAAGGCTTCATGGACTACGCAGGCTGGGCTGTCAAGGTGGGTCCTGCGTGCGCCCACTGCTTGCAGCATGCGCGCGCGCGTGTGTGTGTGCGTGTGCGTGTGTTGCATGCCTGTGTGTGTGCATGCCTGTGTGTGTGCATGGATGCCTGTGTGTTCCATCCTTGACTTTGCTTCACGATTTGTCTCAGATCACAGGAAGACATGCTGGGCCAGAGCTCCAAGGCCCTGCACCCCTGCATGTGTGGTACGCTGTCACTCCTCCCCTAAGGCTGCTTGGCTTTGCTGTGTGCCCTCTGGGCGCAGGACCTGCTGGGCAAGAACTTTGAGATTCTGTACTCCTAGAAGGGGCAGCTGGCCAGCCTCATGCACATCTGTGCCTGTGGGCGCCTCCCCTTAGTTTGCATCGCTGTTTGCCCTCTGGACGCAGGACCTGCTGGGCAAGAGCTTTGAGATGCTGTCCTCCAAGGAGGGGCAGCTGGCCAGCCTTGTGCAAGCTGCTGGGGCGGCCTCGTCCGCGGAGCTGCATGCAGGCGCCATCAACGTGAGTCTCTGCTCAGCGGCGCTTCCGCTGTGGTGGCAGCAGGTTCAAGCCTGCATGCTGCTGCTGCCGAGCCCCCCCTGCAGAACTGTAGGCAGGCAGGCACAGGCTTTGCTGTAATTAGCCCAGGGCACCCCAGGACTGCCTGCCAGACGCTCCTGTTTGTCTGGCGATCCTCGGCCTGTGCCAGCCCTGCTGTGCCAGCCTTGCTGTGCAAGCCCTGTTGTGCCTGTGCAAGCCCTGTTGTTCCTGTGCCAGCCCTGTTGTTCCTGTGCCAGCCCTGTTGTGCCTGTGCAAGCCCTGCTGCGCAGGCCCTGCCGATGTGCGCGCCCATGCGCTGTCTGTCCCAAGCGCTGTTTCTCACGGAGCTCAGTTGTGACCCATGCGTCCTCCCCACAAGAGTCTGCGCGTGTGGGCTCAGTGCCTGGCTGCCAATCCTGTGCCCCGTACCACACACACTGCACCCCCTGTCGGCTCACGAGCACGCAGCACATGCGCCTGGGTTCCTGTACCCGACAGAGGCTGGAGTGTGCGCGCATGTGCATGGCTGCAGGCACACGTCATGATCAAGCACAAGTACGCAGACGATGTGCCTGTGCACCTGAAGATGGGTCCGGGTGGCACTGATGACCAGCGCCTGCTGGTGGCGGTGATGAGGCGCACAGGCCCCTCGGAAGGCATGGCCATCTTCGACCACAAGGCGAGTCGCGCGCGCGCAGCTCTGACAGGGCACACTCAAAAACCCTGCATGAGGCTCAAGCCGCCCCTTGGAAGGGCTGCTTAGTATTGGCTGCAAGCATCGGGGAGGAAGCAATGCATCCTGGAGAACGCAGTGTGCATGTGACTATGAAAGGGGGTGGGGGGAGGCGTGGCAGTGGTGCTCCAGACTGGCAGACTAGGTTGCGAAGCACCAGCGTTAAGCTGCAAACCACCAGCGTCCATGTTGCTGCTCTGTGGCTCGAGCATGCTGCACGCCGCCTTGCGTACGTGTCCCTTGCGCTTTGCGCGCGTGTTCCTAGCCCACTTGGACCCACCCGGCTGGGCCCGTCAGTGGGTGTTGCCGCGGGGCCATGCTGGGCTATGTCCAGCGCATGCGCCCTGGGCTATGTCCAGCGCACGCGCCCTGGGCTATGTCCTGCGCATGAGCCCTGGGCTATGTCCAGCGCATGAGCCCCGGCCCTGCCTCTGTTCTGGGGAGCGTGTCGGGCTCAGTGGATGCACTTCACAACCACCACCCGTGTGCTGCAGTGCCACATGAGGCTGTGTGCCACATGAGGCTGCAGTGCCACATGAGGCTGCACCAGAAGTACATGAGCCCTGGTTCTGCCTCCGTTCAGGGGCGCGTGTTGGGCTCAGAGGATACACCTTCCAACTGCTGCAGTGCCGCGCAGGGCCGCATCAGTAGTACATGAGCGCCCTTGCTGCCTCACTTCCGTGTGGGGTCGGAGTGCTGGGTCTTGTGGACTCGACACCACCGCATCCATGACACCTCACCACTGCTGCAACGTGCCGCACAGGGCCGCATCGAGTACGTGAACAACCACTTTGCCACGATGCTTGGCCGGCAGCCAGAGGACATGGTGGGCCTGGACATGCAGGACATCCTGCCGCAACCCTTTGGCCTCATGCACCCCAAGTGGATGCGGGACCAGGAGCAGCGGCCCACGCGCCCCCCGCCCTCCTCGTGCAGGTGGGGCAAGGGGGGTTTGCCTTCATGGGGGGTGCTTGGACAAGGGGAACAGTGCCCCACGCGCTCTCCCTACCTGCGCATGCAGAGATGAGGTGTGTCGGGGGGCATGCTTGCATGGGGGACACGTGGACGAGGGGAGCAGCAGGCTCTTCAAGCGCAAGGAGGCGTGCGCCGCACTGAACGCTGCAAGCCCTCTGTCCTTGGAGCGCCAAGATGGAACCAGGTCGCATGCTTGCACATGTGCGTGTGTGTATATGTGTGTGCGTGCGTTTATGTGTGTGCGTGCGTGTATGCGTGCATGTGTGTGCGCGTGCGCCTTCCCTCTTCTGCACCAGGCTGGCGTTGTGCAGGTCTGGGCCTCTCTTTGTTTCCTGCACGCACCCTCAGGTCCTCACGCAAGGCGGGCGTCGTGCGGGTGCAAACTTCCTCACCTCTTGCTTGCCCCCCCCCTCCAAATTCCCCCTGCGCAGGGCCGGCGTTGTGCAGACGCTGCTGTCGGCTAATGGCGCGCACGTGCACGCGCGCCTCAAAATGTCTATCCGCGACATGGGCGACTCGTTCTCCCACATCGTCAAGGTGCAGCCTCGTTTGATGATCACGCAGGCACTGTCGTCCCAGGCACACATGCCACGGGCGTGAGCATGCCATGAGTATGTGCCCAGCGCACGCCGTGGACGTGAGAGCATGCCATGAGCACGGCATGCGCATTTCATGTGCACTTTGTCCCAAGCACACCACGAGCATGTCATGAGCAAGCACAGCACGAGCACGCTGTGGGCATGAGAGCACGTTTATGACCACGTCATGCGCATGCCCAAGCTTTCACCAAAAGCATGCAATGCCATATGCTGCAAGGCCATGCTGGCGGGGGCAACAAGGAAGCCACAGCGCCTGGGCCGCGCCCCTCTGCTCACTAATGGGGAGGGCAGGCAGGCAGGCAGGCAGGCTCAGTTGAATCAAGGATGCCTGGCTGCAGGCAGTAGCTTGCGTCTGCCCAACATCAGGCCACCATCTGCTCTGCTCTGCTCTGCTTGACCCATGCCCATGCTGCTGTGCTGCATGGATGTGCACCTGGCAGGTGTCTGCCTGCGCCTGCCCTTCACCATATGCCCCCATCTGCTCCGCAGGCGGAGAAGGTGCTGCCGGACGAGTACCTCGCGGACCGCTGCCTGCACCTGCACGTGACCGAGCTGGGCCAGATCGTGTGGGCCTCCAAGACGCCCAAGGTGCTGTTCAACTTTGAGGGCGAGTCCTGCGTGGGCAAATCCATCTTTGACATCGTGGACGTGCTGCAGGCCTGGAAGGCAGAAGGTACGGATTGAAGCACTGCCGCACTGTCAGCCTCTCGCGCCTCCTCATCATACGTCCGCCTGCTTAATTCTCAGGCACTGTGGAAGGCAAGTGGCGCGCACCTTGAGCGCCGCCCTGTGCGCAGCGGATCGGTGGTGGAATGGACTATGGCACCTCATTCCAGGACATAGACATGACATAGACAGGGGTGCATGCACTTGGCGTGTTTCTGTGGCAGGCACGTGTCCTGGCGTGTACGCAAGCAGTCGGAGGTCCCTGACTGCACATGCCTTTTTTTGGAGCACACCATCCGCCCTGAGCGCACACCATTGCAGACCAGAGGCCCACACAAGAGGGCAACGCCTGAGAGTGCGTCTGTGCATGCGCAACACGCCACCACCCTGCGCCCTCACGCAGGCAATGACCCGCTGGAGGCGCTGGGCGCATTCCTGATTCGCAGCTTGGACCACCCAGGCAGCACGTGGCGCGTCAGTGTTGTGCCTCAACTCTCCAAGGTGTGCCAGCATTAGCCCTCCCGCTTGCAGAGTGCCATCGCATGTTCCCCCTTTTCCTGAGTGCCAGTGCACGCTCCTCGCTTGCCAGAGTGCCAGCGCTTGTACACTACGTGCCGAGTACCGGCGTGTGTTCTCCTCCCTGCTTCCCGTGTCCTTAACATGCCTGTACATGTGTTTGCTTGTACATGTGTGCTGGTGCATGTGTCTTCCCACTTGTTCTTGCTTGTGCATGTCCTTGCAGTCACATGTGTGCTGTCACATGTGTCTGCACATGTGCTCCCTGTGGCTTGTCCCTATGGAGGTCAGATCATTAGGATGCCCCTGTAGCCTGATCACACGCGTGCATGCGTGCGCGTTTGAACCCCAGCTACAACACTGGCACTTGCCACGCACTGGCAGCGCTGGTTCTTTATTGGCACACACTGGCAATGCTGTTGATTTTTCGCTCACACACATCTGGATGCGCACCAGCACACGTTTGCCCCCTCGCCGCGACGCTGGCTCATAACGCGCGCACAAACGCCATCCCCTCGTCTTCATGTGCAGGAGCAGCTGGCCAAGCAGCAGGCGGATGGGTCCATGGAGCTGCAGCGCAGGTGTGTGTGGGGGGGGGTGTGGGTGTGCGTGTGCCTGGGTGGGCTGCGGCTTCATTTGCGTG
>LFIK01004381.1_pt1 | contig 11430 bp, 14 predicted proteins | sample 643401 | NCBI WGS metagenome assembly LFIK01 (sample SAMN03777447, study PRJNA286221) | soda lake metagenome | biome: soda lake; feature: Kulunda steppe; material: water; isolation source: sample T5-Br brine of Lake Tanatar-5 | place: Russia: Kulunda steppe | collected 2010-07 | reverse complement strand
CGGGAGGAGCAGCAAGAGCAGCAGGAGCAGCAAGAGCGGGAGGATGGTGATCACGCTCCGTTGCAGTCAGTGCCTGAAGGGCGTCGGCAGGATGAAAAGCAACAAAAAACAAAGCAGCTGTGTGAGCAACATGGACACCTCACTGCATCCCGGCCCCCAGCTGTGGAGGGCGACAAAGCTTTGCTGGCAAGCGGCACAGGTGCGTTCGTTTAAGTATACATCCGTACATGTGCATGTGGCAAATGGCCTTTTACTCGAACCAATCAATCCATTGGAAATGGAGAGAATCAGGCGATGGGCGTGTGTAAAGGCATGTATCGGCTGTGTTAAGAGCAGGTGGGCACACCACCTGCTACGTGATCGCTTTCTGACCTGAAATGAACATCATACCCACAGATTATGGCGTGCATGTAGGATGGAAGACTCAATGGCGTGATGCAGATAAGGGGGAATGAGTGAGGTGGGAGAAAGGGATCTTATCTGAGTGCTAGTGTATGCAATTGTGTGTGCATGCACTTGCATGCATGTGCAAAGAATCATGCTGCACAGAGCTGCCACCAAGAAGGGTTTATGAGACATGCTAGCAGACTGAATCTGGCTTCTTTAGATCATTAAGCTATGAGCTTTGGGCAAAGGACAAAAAACATGGAGCGTGGCATGAAAGGATTTCCTTGCTGTGGTTGGTCCTTTGTCTCAAAATCGTGTAGCAAGATTTGTTGTGCGGGCTTGTGCAGCAGGCACATCGTGCAAGAGGCCGTAGAGGTATGAGGTGTGGGCAAAGGGGCATGGCACATGGAAGAAAAGGCAGGACCATGGTCGGTTGTGGGTCTCATGGCTGGTTCTGGGTCTCTAGGGTCTATGCCGCTCAAAGTTGCGGCCCCTGCAGCTATACAGGAGTGAGTGGCAAGGCCAGGTGTGCGTGTGTGTGTGTGTGTGTGCAGACAAGTAGTCAGGCGGCGCAAAGGCCTGCAGGCAGGAGCTGGTGACTTAGGCATACAAATTGGTGCCTCTGCGGCTGCGCAGGAATGAGCAGCAAGGCAGGCCTGTGTGCGAACGAGGAGCCGGGCGGCGCAGGGGGCTGCGGAAGGGAGCTTGTGATCTATGCAGGCCACAAGGGCTTCGTGCGGCTGGCCATCGAGCAAGGAGCAGCGCTTGTGCCGGTGCTGGCCCTAGGAGAAGTCCTGCAGGTGCGAGCGCATGGGGGCATGGTGCAATAAGATCGCTTGCTTGCGCGTGTGTGAAACATGCTTGTGCAGCTGGCCTTCAAGAGGGGCAAGAGGGGCGGATTTGGTGCCTGTCACCCTTTGTCCCCACTAAGCTGCCAGGCCATTGACGTACAAACCAAGGTGCTTCAGGTCGCTGCATCTGAGGGCAACTGTGATTGTACTGTCCACCTCCGTGCCCTCACCCCCAGTCTACCTTTGACTGCTGCTCCTGCGCCTGCACCTGAATGTGCAAGCAGCGGCGCAATCTCATCACTTGCTCCTGCGCCTGCGCCTGTGTATGCACACAGCTGCGCAACCTCATCTCTTGGCCCAGTTTGCAGCGCTGGACCTACAAGAGACTGGGCTTCCCGCTGCCCTACTTCATTGGTGAGTTGTTGCGTGCTCGCTCGAGTCGCTCCAGCCGCCTCATCCTCCGCATGCACAGTGGAAGCGTGTGTGGGATGGGGCCCGTAGCCTGCTAGTTTGGCGGCGGTGATGCATTGCAGACTGAGACCAGGCCATAGTTCACTGGTCATGTATCGAACCGTCGACAAACTGACCGACTAAGCTCATCACCAAAACCACAAAAGTGGTTGGGTCTCCTGCTGCCCTACTCCACTGGTGCGTCGCTGCGCGCCCTTGTCAGCACGTGTGCTGTGCACCTGTGCAGTTCTAACCCACACACCAGCTGGGTCGCCTGCTGTCTTTCTCCGTCAGCGCGCCGCCGCGCGTGCACAAAGGCGCACCTGCTGTGCGCTCTCGAGCTGCTATACCCTACGTCTGAACGCCTTTGACAGGACAATGCACCCGATGAAGAAAGCATAGGGCGTGGGTTTAGGGTTACGCCTGCCTGTCTGCCTGCCATTATGATAACCGCGCCTGCCTGTATTTAGGCGTTGCCGTTGGCACCATGCCTACTCGGCGGTATTGCCATCATGCCTGCCTGCCTGACGGTATCAGCATCGCCAATGTGCCTGCCTGATGGCATTGCCATTGGCACAGCGCCTGCCTGCCTGACGGCACCAGCATCGGCAATGTGCCTGCCGTCAGGTTTTGCCTACTTGACGGCATACCATAGACACCGCACCGCGCCTGCCATAAGCACCGTACCTGCCTTCCTATGTAAAGGCAACATATTTTTGTTCCTGTGACACCATACCTGCCAGTCTGCCTGCTTGATCCGCACACATGTGCATCTGGAAGTGTGGCAGCCAGTGCCTTACCTGGGACGCAAAGGCTTGTTTGACCCAGGCACTGGCGGCCTCGCTTCAGAGGTGGTGCAAACATGGGCAGCACTATATTAGGGACATGCCATGCATTTGAACCTGCGACAGGCCCTACAAGGGACACTGGGGAACCAGGAGAGGAGCCCTGCGTATAGTTAGAGCCAACGCTCTAGGCACATAATCTCGGCACGCGCTGTCCCATAACCAAATCTAGCCAACACTGCTCAAATGCTGCTCGCCAGGCGCCTCGCTCTTGGCGCCGCATTCTTTGCGCCTGGCTCACACTCTTTGCTCAGTGTTTCCTTTGTGCCAGGCGCGCAGGCCTCCAAACGCCAGCATGCTACCTCTACCGCCCTGTCTGTGCCAACCAGACATGACTAACTCTTGCATAAGCCAATAATATTTGATCCCTGCGTTCTCGCTCAAACTCTGTACACAGGAGGTCGTTGGGGCATCACGCCCTTCCCAGCCAAGACGCCGCTCGTGTACGTGGTGGGCGAGCCCATCGAGCCGCCGCCAATGCAGCCAGGTACAGCAGCTGTGCTTGCACAAGGTGTCACAAGCTTGCGCCCACTGCGCATGAGTGCACGCGGCAGGAGAAAGCAAGCTGTGCCGCTGTGCTGCTGTGCTGCTGCTAGTGCAGGCAGCTGCCTCAGCTGACTGCCACAGCTGACTGGACGTGCACAATGTGCAAGAATGCCACAGCTGACAATGTGCAAAAAAGCCTCAGCTGACCGTAATATGCCTCAACTGACTGTGACAATGTGCAAAAAGGCCTCAGCTGACTGCACCAGCTGACGGGATGTGCACAATGTGCAGAACTTGGTGGAGGCACACATGACACATCCATCCATCCATGAACAGTGGGTGCATGCACAACACATCCATGGGTGTGCATAAAGGGTGGAGGCACGCAAGACACATCCATGAGTCCATGTGGTGAGCGAGCCTCCACCGTTTATGCACACCCATGGATGTGTTGTGCATGCATCCACCGTTTATGCACACCCATGGATGTGTTGTGCATGCATCCACTGTTTATGGATGGATGGATGCGTCCATGTGGTGAGCGAGCCCACATGGCCGTATGGTGCAGACAGGGAGCCCCATGGCTGACCATGCAAAACTAATATTGACATGGATGCTGGCTCCGCCATATTGTTTGTGGCCTGCTCTCCATATTTTGTGTGCGCATAAAATTGTGCCAAATCCTGTGCCTGCGCGCTTGGTCCTGTGCCTGCACGCAGGCGTGCCTGTGCCCCAGGATGTGGTGGACTGCCTGCACGCCAAGTTCTACGCTTCCCTAGCCTGCATGTTTGAGGCACACAAGCACCGCCATCCGGAGTTTGCGCATGGCAAGCTCAGCATGCTGTACAGCCACCATGATCTGCTGTGAGCAGCAGGGCATGGATGACCTTGCCACCCAGAGGGTTGTTCGAGGGCAGGCCAAGCATATGCTGTACAGCCACTACGACCTACTGTGAGCAGCAAAAGGGCGTGCATGCCAACGTACAAGTGCATTGCGGAGCCAACCTCAAATTTCCTGCGGTAGACTGGAGTGGCAACCTCATGCGTCGTGTGGCAGGCTGGATGGGCTCCACAACATTGCTCCTGCTGTGAGCAGCAGGGCGTGGATGACCTCGCCACCCAGAGGGTTGTTCATGGGCAGGCCGAGCATGCTGTATCGCCGTCGTACAGCAGGGATGGACGACCTCGCCACACAGAGGGTTTTGCACAGGCAGGCTGAACGTGCTGTAACGCTAATGCGCAGTAGGGCGGGATGGCATGGCCACCCAAAGTTTGTGCAGGGAAGGTTGGTCTATTTGGTGTGCCGCCACAATCCCAATGCAAGCATCTGGGCACATTATTTAAGGTGAGATTGACTCAGGCCACCATTTTGTGAACGAGCTTTGGAAGCCAATTTGCAAATGCTGCGCAGGCATAGGCTTGGTGCGCTGGCAGGGCTTGATCTACGAAGTGGCGTCCTGGGGCAAATGTTTTGTGTTTGTGTGCATCAGGGCGGTACACAATGCAGTGTTATAAATACAACCTTGGACTTGCAAAGGATGTGTGCGTGCGCTTTAGTATGCTGTTTAAGGCAGGTGGGTTGTATGCTGACATATTATGCGCATGATGCTGCATGCAGTGATTGGGAGCCAGTGCACTGTTGTGCGCTGTGTAAAGAGGTGGAGGTGATAAACATGACATCCACTTTTAAAATTCATACACTCTGGTCATTCTGTCTGCTGTGATTGTTATCCTTCAAGCCTGGCAGCAATTGTGTGTCGACGACAGTTTGTAATGGTGTACTTCAGTGAACGTGCCGCAGCGCTGCTGTGTAATTTTGCATCAACTTGCACGCAACTTGCACACCCAATTTTGATTTACAAATTAGCAAGCGTGTACATACACAGCCCTGTGCATTTGTTTCAGCAGCATGCCTGTTGGAGATCCAAGGCCGGATCTGGATATTGGTGATGTGCTTGCATCTGTAAGTCCTTTCTTGCATGGAGTCTTGTACAATCCGAGGGCAGATGAGCGTGGGACCTTAGATAGCCTCCAGCGGCTGAAGGAATTCACACAAGCAGGCACCCCAAGCTTTAGCTGGACAAGTCTGTGATGGATTGCTAGTTCATTTCCATGATTACATTGCTGTGCATGAGCAGGGTGGAAGGTTTTATTTAAAGCTGGCTTTGTCGAATTGCTGTAAATGGTCCCTTTTGTTTGTCTCAAAACAATGAGCCTTGCAGACATTGCTCTGTCCTGTGTGGTGTCAGTAGCGGACTTTCATCTGCTCCAGCCATCTAAGGACAGGGCACACCCGTACACAGAGTACTTCTGACCTGTTCTTTATCATTATGATCCACACTGCCAGACTCTTTGGATACGTTACGGGCATATAAGGGATACCTGTGCCTCGATTGCTTTTCAGTGTGGTTGCCTATCTTACTAAGATGGTTAGTAACCAGCATGTCCATATACTAGATCTGCCTGACGCTTTTAAATCCACCTGGGCGATTTGCAATTGCAACTGTGAATCTGTGTGAAAAAAGAGAAAAACAATCGTGAAAAATTGATAGTGACTGTGCCCTCCGGGCTTCTCTGGTGGCATGCATTAAGAAAGGTTAGGGTTACATAGCTGTAACCACCGAAAGAGGGCACTTAAGCTGGAGTCTATCAGACCTGCAATATGAACCTTCATTGTGTAGGCGACCTAGAAACACCAATCATTGAACCTAAATGATATAGGTCGCCCCCACTGGGGCCGTAGCACGGCTGGACCCCCCTTACAGAGCCTGAGGCAAACAGTGTCAACTTCATTGCAAACCCATAATTTGCTCATCCCAGCGCCATTCTGAGATCTGCTGTTTGCCCTGTAAGGCTGCGCTTAGAAGATTCTTGATTAATACAGCTATGGCTGTGTTAGAGCAATGGTGGCGTGTGGACTGGCTGCGGACAGTGACAGAGTGCACAAGTTTACAACTTTAAGGTTTGACCTTCAGCCAGGTAGTTTGACTGTTCAGGTTGCTGATGAACACCAGCCATACAGAAAACATCGACAGAGTGCACCAAGCAGACAACAGGTTGCCCGCGGTGAGACCGAGGAGTCTCTGATACCCTTATCCTTCCCTACACTTTCTCTCTCTGTTCAGCCTGCGGATAGGCAAGGTCAGCGCATGCAGTTGCTGATGAACATACTCACACTGGACTGGGTGGTTGACTGGACTGGGCGCTGCTACGCCTGTTGCCCCCCAAGGGCTAGAGGGGTCTACTCCCTGGCGCGCATCTTACAAGGTCGCTAGGAGCAAACAAGGTGTAACTGCGAGTTTGTATTTGAAGTGCTCAAATACAGCCAAAGCTGAACTGACAACAGGATCAAAAACTCTGCCGACTGGCTTGACTGACCTCCAGGTCTGTGCAGCACTAATCTGGCGTGACAAAATTTTGAGAAATGCCGCAAAGCAGAACAGCCTAAGGTGCCATTCTTTACGCAGTGCATCAATCCACGTCCTCTTTATTTCATTTATTTTGACCTCAACTGTGGTGTGAGTTGGGGGTCACAGTTTGAAAAAGCCTTTCTTGCTGAGCACCCCTATGTCAGGGGGATCAATTCATCAGACATCAGCCAGGCCACCAACTGGCCCCTTTCAGGCTCTATCGCACCACTTGTACTTTCAATTGCCCTCAAAGTTCAGGTGGAAAGCTGCAGCTGGTGAGGAGTGTCAACATGTTTAGCTTGACTCGGATAATGAATATTTTGCCATCTGTGCCCTCCACTAGCATGCTCCCCCGCAGAATTTGATATTGCAGCATCATTTCAAATGATTCATTTGTCCAGCTAACACAGCTAAAGTCCTGATCTCTGAAACGTGGATTTTCACCTTTACCTGCAAAAATGGATGCAAAGCAGCATCTGAGCCACGCACAGCACCCCTGGATGCCAATTTTTCAGAAGCATGAGTTCAGGACATAAAAAGGGGGGGAGGGGGGGCAGTTTGTAGAGAAAACCTTTATGCAAGAAAAGGCAGTGTCTAAGGAACATGACTGATGCGCCAGAAAGGTGCCACAAGTAAGAGTGTTTTTGTGAAACCTGCACCATGGAAGGCATATCAGTATCAAACAGTTGATAAGAAGTCACGTTAAGCTCAAGCTTGATCTGTGTTGCACTCAATTGCAGGATTGAGGTATATACCACTTGCAATAATCTCAGAAAATCGAGCAGACTCGGCTTGGGGCCAATTGCGGTGAGGGCTAGCCTTGTAGTTTCTCCAGAATGTCAGTATCAAAAAGGAGCTTGAGCCTGGAGAGCCCTGGGTACTACCATAGTATGCATCCAGTTGCAAGTATAGGCACCGGGCTTGTCAGACATTTCCAGGTTCAGCTGAGTTATGGCTGAATCGGCTGAGATCAGTTGCGGGTAGTGAAGGGCAGATATTTCATACTTCTGGACTACCCTAGCTTATACTGTACCAGCCACATGGTGCGGCTGCACTATGACTGCTGATTCTTTCGTCCTTTGCCCTTGCAATTTCTGTGCTGTTTTTGGTCACAGGCCTCCTTATCTCGACTTGCAACTGCTGTGACCTCTGCAGAACTTGAAGGAGGAAACTGAAGTGCTGCAAGGTCAGTTGCAGCCTTGAATCTTCTATGGGCTGGGCTTCAAGAAATTCCGGGAGTCCTGTTGCAGAGGGCATCATGGCCTCACTAAAGTGTGACTTTTTAGTTTAGTAAGTGACAATTACTAGTCACATGTGTTACCCAATGGACATTTGTTTGAAGAGATGGCACTGCTGATTGCTGGTTTGTGAGATGTTGCTTACAAGCTCAGCTTGTAAGCAACAGGCTGCGATTTGTGTGTGGAACCATTGAAAATGTATACTGAGATGAGCATGGGCTCGACAAGCAGCTGTGCACGGTAAGCCTTCATCGCGGCTACTAATGATTGTAGCTGCAATGTCAGTCTCAAGCATGCAGGTGAGCCTGTAGTGAGACATATCCCTATCAATTGGCAAGTGTGGTATCCAAGATCAGCTCGTTCCTTCACAATTGGGTATGGGAGGGAATGCTCAATGTCCTGGAGCGCAAGATGTCTTGCCAGACCAGGCCAGACGTGCGCAGGACTTTGATCCTTGCTAGCCATACCGATTTGCCAATCCCGACCAGACCTACTAGGGCCTACTGTCTAGTAGACACATCCCTCGGGCAAGGATGCAAGACCATTACACAAGACCAAGACGCATTATTCGGCAAGGCAACTCCCCGTCTTATTTTAACAGGGGGGTAAGATATATACATATATATCCCTATCGATTGCCAATGGCAAGTGTGATGTCCAAGAACGGAGCTCTTTCTCTTACAGAGCCTTGAGCTGCGCAATCCTAGATAAAGCACCAGAGTGCTATGCCAATGCTGCGGTACATGAGAGCGGTACCTGCACATAACGTCATTGCTGTGGCTAAGGGGACCTTTAGATGAAAATTTCTGAGCCGCCTGGACAGTGGGAATCCCCCAAAAGGAGTGGAGGGCGACGGGAATATTTGAATTGAGAGTATCGCTGTACCCAGCAAGAGGATTGGGGAAGATGCTGATTTTGATCACCGTGATTAATTCAGGAGTTGCAAGCTCTAATACATGCTTTTAGGTGGACTGTAAGTCATGAACAAACTTTCGCTTTGGTTGTGTAGAGACTCGATGACTCTTCCTGAATGTTCCCGAATCTGAATAAGCCTCACTACTTCCAAATTGAACATTGTTTACCTAACATTCAGCACCTCTTGTTTGAATTTCACTGCAGAAGGAGAAGATGTCTATTTCATATTCCTATGACGCTAAATTCTGCATGATGTCGAATACGCATGACATCGGAGATCCTTTCCATCATAATCATCATGGGCCCACAGCATTGGTGGCATATAGCATTCCTGTTTCTACTGCAACTCGTTCAAAACTTGAATCTGCTACTCAGGGACCATAGCAGAAACACAGATCCCAAGTGCTGTACAGTTTGCAAAGCTGCTCTGCCTCTCACAAGTCCCCACCCTTCTTTGTTTTGCGCGGAACTGTCATTGAATAAAAATGATCATGATGCAATGGAATAATTGACCTTGCTACAGAGTAATATTTTCACACAAAGTTTTGAGTGCCACAAAGGAAAGTTCATCATCATGCATCATCAGATCAACACTAGAATGATACTTCAACATCTCGAATGTGATGGCTAATTCATACCTTTTGGCTGGCTGGGGTCAATGGGTTGTGTGCTTATCTGCATGCAGTTCTTGCCTTGTTGCTTACAATACACATCTAGTCTATGCGCCAGCCAAGTGTCCCAGAGTTCCTCAAACAGGATCAGCTGCCTTGTACCTTGATGTAATAGCAGGTCAGTACCTTATAATGAAGGATAGTTCATCTATCCCTCTCTTCATATAACATTATATGTGGAGGACTGTCTAGTACTTGCAGACTGGATGCATGCTTTGCCCTTTACTCATGCCACCAGGGTTGTTCTTGGATGTGTTGTCTCTCTTTCTTTATAACAGGACCCTGATGCATCCTTCCTTGCTATCTATGGCCACCTGCGATTGCAGACCAAAACAAATACTATGCCATAGTACCTTTTGTTATGCTGCTCATCCAAGGCCTGGGGAACCCCATTGCTGGCCAGATACCCCAGTGGCAGCTTTAAGTTGAATGTATAACCAAGCTTCAAATCTGAATCATCCATCCCCCTGGTGTGTGCATTCAATCAAAAACGTACCTCGGTTCCCAATCTGCTGCTCAGCTCTTGTATCTTGCCTGCAACCCAATTAAAACCTTGTCCTTGAGCAAGATTTACCTGGAAAGAAAGAACATGATGAAAAGGAATGGATGATACTGTTTGATATCTGGACAAGGACAAATTTTGGCTTTTTCTTGGTGTCTTTTTGTTTAAACATGCACCCTACAAACAGGATTAAACATAAACACCAATATTGCTTGCGTCGCACACATTCATGCTATTATCACTTGCCTCGCACAGGTAGGATGGCATACCAGCTGTTGTTTGCCAGCCACGTGGGGGCACAGGACGAAGCCATTTGTGTGATATGTGGCAGGGGTACCCTGTCAACCTGCATTACCATGCACTGATTAGAGTTTGTCGTTCAAGTTTTGTCTGTGTAGGTGTGCAGACCAGGCTCCCAACACTTTATGTGCGCCACACTTCTGTTGCTTGCTGCATGACATTTTAAGAGTTGAATCAAGTTTTTGAGTGCTCGCAACCCCACTTTCACAACTAAGATTGTGTTACTGTAAAGAACGTTCTCAAATGAATGCGTTCTCAAATGAATGGAAGTTCACAATTTGAATTTGCTCGCCATGCTGCCAAGATAGGCAAAGGCATTGCGTTTGTTTCAAGAGAATTAGCTGGCCTCAGGTGTCAACAGCGGTAAGCAGCACGATCAAGGACAGCAACACCCTACATTTGGGACAAGAGCATTGAAAAACCAATGGTAGTGCAGCATAACTCACTGAGATTTCCCTGCCTCATGATGCAGCACATAAATACAACCCAGGTCATTGTGGTAATCTTCATCTATTGCATAGTCATCTATGAGGCTTCCTGCAGCCCGTGACCCATGTATGAAAAAAGAAAGCTACATAGGCAGCACAAAACGTGCGGATGTGATTGCATGTCCTTATGCATCTCGTCAGAGTGATTCATTGTGTTCACGTATGATTGAACGTCAACTGAGGTAGGTTGCCTACCTGCACTGTACATAATTGGCTTTCCTTTGTGAACTTCCACTCCCTGTTTAATTGATAAATGTCAATGGGATAGAGGTATGCTGCTGTCTTGAGGAAGCGCACCCAGAATTCCACAATGCTTGGCATTTGTGATTGCTTTCCTTTTACTCACAAGCACCAAAATGCTTATCTTGGGTAGCTTGGATAAGGTGAGATCCAACGAGTCAAACTGATGCTGCTCTTGTACTAAATGCTCAAAAGACACAAAGGAAGCTGGTCAGCTCGATCAACATACGCCTCCGAAATAATTGCACATGACAAACTCAGATTCTTGTTCGAATTACATTGTCATACCTGCATCCCTCCCTAACGCAAGTGCACGCATTCCATACCTGAACATGGTGGGCGCTGTGACCAAATACAGCATCGGCTCCCGAGTCAATGAAGCAGCGGCCCAGGTTCCGCAGGGACTCGTCTGGCTCCCACCTTCAGGGTTTGGGAGAACTTGTTCCTCTACAAATGCATGCCACCAAATTGCTTACGCCTCAGGGTGCTGAGCGCCAGGCAGGCTGTTGTGCACCTACCTCCAATTTGGGCCCCAGTGGATAAACACGATGACTAATCCAGCACCATGATCCGGCCCCAGTGCTCTGAGCAAAAGCGCATTGAAGCACATGCCAAACGGATGGTCAGGAGGGTGTCTTTCATATGCGCAAAGCAATATTCTTAGGGCCCTTTGTCAACTATGCTTTGAGCACTTCATTCCATGGCTG
>LFIK01004380.1_pt1 | contig 11435 bp, 1 predicted proteins | sample 643401 | NCBI WGS metagenome assembly LFIK01 (sample SAMN03777447, study PRJNA286221) | soda lake metagenome | biome: soda lake; feature: Kulunda steppe; material: water; isolation source: sample T5-Br brine of Lake Tanatar-5 | place: Russia: Kulunda steppe | collected 2010-07 | reverse complement strand
AAGAGATGCGGGTTATATCTAGGTTCGTACTGCTGGCGGGTTTCGCCAGAGCAGCAGTGTTCGAGATGTCCTTCGTAGGCACTGCTGCCGTGGTTCACTTAGTTTTGAATAAGAGACGGAAGCTCCAGCGCAATTGGAGTTCCTTCCTTTCGTTCCAGCAGGACAGCACGTGTCCAACCGTCCTCCCACCTTCGTCTCATGGTCCTGTCGCCTCCATGGTGCGCTCACTCGCCTTCCTTGGTCCAAGCCTGTGCTCCATGTGCCATCCTGGCCTGGCCGGTCCACCTGGCACCACCGACCCTGTGCCAAGTGGCATCTGCTTCGCCCACCCAGAGAGTTTCTTCTCGCAAGGCGGCGAAGGCGGCGTGCTGCGCGTGCTGCGCTCGGCGAAGCGAGCGCCATGGATGCGTTGCGTGGGCTGGAATGGCTTTCGAGGCGCGATCCAAGCGTGCTGGAACGCGACGACGTGGCCAGAGTGATGCGAGGCGAAGCGACGGTGCGTGCACACGGCCAAGTGGCGAAGCAGGAAGGCGACGTGCAGGCACACACCGGACCAAGCGAGCTGACGAGACGCATGCGCGTGGAAACGCAGCGAACGGAAACGTGGGAGACGGTGGAAGAGCTGCTCCAAACGCACGGACTCACCGAGAAAGTTTGCACCTGCTTTCGACCGGCAATTCTACGGCTTGTGACGAGAATCGTCGAACGAAGGCGACGGGAAGGAGCGCCTTGGAAAGAGAACATGGTCCTCCTCTGCAGCGCCGTATTGCCTCTTGCTCCGCACACCGAAGAGTGAGTCGCGAGGCGAAACACATGCGAATTTGGTCCGTTGTTGCGTGGATGACTGACAATCCTTGTGTTCAATGCAGGGCCTTCATCGAGTACTTTCGAAGTGCACCTTCCCCCTTGGCGAGATTTTCGTCCGACAAGAACAAGGTCCAACTGGAGGTGCGCAGCGTACGTGGTAGTTATTCAATATTGATCGATACGTCACCGTGGCCATTAGCTGACGTTTCTCGTGTGAGCCCCGCTCTATCTAGGGAGGTGTGGAAGATTCAGAAATAGTGAAATCCTTCCACATTATTGTTACGCACTCGCACGCACTTTGCAGCTCATGGGGAGCATCTCCACTGTGGAAAATACTTGGTAGGAATTTGGAGGTGTGTTGGTATGCCATTCAAGCCCTTTCTGTCAAGTATGGACTGGGAAACAATGTGCAAAGAAGGTTAGAGACATGCTTCATGTCTGTGGAAGAAGCGTTTCGTATCCACCTCCGCTGGAAGGAACATCAATGCAAGATTCAATTGGAAAGAGCAAGCATGTACCTTTTGCCGGGTCCAGAAGCACCTGGATCTGATTGCGAATCAGCTGAAACAACCTGCCCCTCTCCTGCTAGCTTGGCTGACATCTTTGGTGTTGAGCTCCCAAGTCAGAAGACGAAGAGTGATGACTGTCACAAGCGTTTCATCCTAACTGATTCAGTTCAGCAAAATCTGCAAGCATGCGCCTTTGCACTCGCAGAAGGTAGGCCCCTGCTCTTAGAGGGGCCTCCAGGTGCAGGGAAATCCATGCTTATTGGCCACCTAGCAAGCTCCACGGCTAATGAAAGTGTTGTCACTTTGCATTTGGATGACAAACTTGACAGCAAGTCCCTGCTTGGCTCATATGTTTGCGGTACTACCCCTGGCGAATTTTGCTGGCAAGATGGCCCATTGACACAAGCAGTGAAAAAAGGTCTGTGGCTTGTATTGGAGGACATTGACTACGCAAGCTTTGAACTTGTCTCTGCCTTGCAGACCTTATTGCAAGAAAGGGTCCTTAACATACCCAGTAGGGGGGATGTTATAGAAGCTGCCCATGGATTTCAGCTTTTTGCCACCATGAGCATTGGTCCGGGCTCAACAGCAAGGAATCCTGCTACAAGAGATTTCCTTGCCTCCAAATTTTATGTAGTGGAAGTGAAGCCTTTGCCAGTCAAAGAGGTAGAGTCGGTTTTGACTAGCTTGTATCCTGAGCTTGTAGGTGTTCTTCCTCAAATGCTATGTGCTCTATGTCAGCTCAACATGGCTGCAATGGGCAGACCCACTGAAGTGATACAAGATGATCTTCAAGCTAGGCGGTGGCTGAACCTTATGAAAGGCCAAGCTCCAATGTTCTGCACAGCCATGGGAAATGGATTTCGGGGTGTGTCCATGAGAGAGCTTTGTTGTTGGTGCAATAGGATTGTAGAGTTTCACAGGCAGCATCTGTCCCTCATTCGAGTTGGCATCCCTGTTCCTTCAAGTGTGCGGGAAAAAATTGCGATGGAAGGCATTGATGTCCTCATAGGTTCAATAAGTAGGGACAGTGTCTACAGTGCTTGCCTTGAAGGGCTTGCAAACTCTTTTGCTCTACCGCAGGAATTTATTGTGCTTTTGGCAGACTCTTGGAAGCCGAAACTGGACGTTGGAGAAGACTATGTACAGATTGGCCGTGCATCGCTTTTTCGAAGTAGCACAAGCAGCAAAGATTCACATTCAGAAAGATACATTCACACTGGGCATGTGCTTCGTCTCATGGAGAGAGTAGGTGTAGCTGTGCAACTCAATGAGCCTGTTCTGCTTGTTGGAGAGACAGGGACGGGAAAAACAGCTCTCGTTCAGCATCTTGCTTCTGTTTGCGGAGAAAGACTACTTGTGATAAACATGAGCCAGCAGACTGACTCGAGCGATTTCTTGGGAGGGTTCAGACCATTGGGTATCGAAGAAACAGTCCGACCTCTGCTGGAGAAATTCCTGACCCTTTTCCCAAACAGCTTCTCGTCAGCACAAAACATGCCATTTTTACAACGTGTTCAAAAGTACGCCAGCAAGAAAAGGTGGGCAGCACTTCTCAAGGCTTTTGTCGCTGCTGGTGCCAAAGCTTTATCTGAGCTTTCTAAAGGCCTTGATTGCCTGTCTATTGAGCCTTCACTGAAAAGGCGAAAAGCAAATCCATCCCTGCAGCTTGAAGAATGGAAGCATTTCTATGATCTTTCAAGAGATGCAGAAAGCAAGCTTTCTCAATACACCTCTGGCTCTACATTTGCTTTCGTAGAAGGTATTCTTGTTAGAGCACTGCGGGATGGATGTTGGCTCCTGCTTGATGAGATAAATCTGGCTCCAGCTGAGACCCTCGAACGTATTGCAGGTGTTCTTGAGAGCCCAACTGGCAGCCTTGTTCTTACTGAAAGAGGTGATCTCAATAGGATAGAACGAAGCCCAAAGTTTCGTCTTTTTGCTTGCATGAATCCAGGGACAGATGTTGGAAAGAAGAGCCTGCCGCCACAGTTGCGGTCAAGATTCACTGAAATCCCAGCACCAGAGCCCAAATCTTTTGAAGACTTGCACGTTTTGGTTTCAGGCCTACTTTCCGGCACCATTCCAGGGCCTCCTGTGACACCAGTTGTGAATTTTTATTTGAAGTGCAAAAGTGAGGCTGGGGTTTCTTTGCTAGACAGTGGTGATGGTAAGCCACAGTACTCGCTCCGTGCCCTGTACAGAGCTTTGGAGTACACGCGGGCAGCCTCTCCTCTATATGGCTTTAATAGGGCTCTCTTCGATGGTTTTTCAATGGCTTTTCTTACTCTCTTGAAGAGCGAATCTGTGATTATGATGGAACGCTTTCTTGAGGAAATTCTCATGTGCCAGAAAAGTGTTGCTGGCTTGAACCGGGCACCTGCATGTCCGGGGAATGAGTTTATCCAGTTTGATTCCTTCTGGGTTCGAAAAGGGGAGTATCCTGTTGATTCACAAGCTCTGGCTGGGTTTATTGTGACCCCCACAATCAGCATCCATCTCAAGAATCTGGCCCGTGCAGTTTTGCTCTGCAAATACCCGATTCTCCTTCAAGGCCCAACTTCAAGTGGTAAGACAAGTCTGGTGGGCTATCTTGCAGGAGCTACAGGTCACAGGCTGCTGCGAATAAACAATCATGAGCACACAGATCTATCTGAATATATGGGGAGCTACGTCACCACGACCAGTGGTGGTTTGCACTACCAAGAAGGGCTTTTGGTGCAAGCCATGAGGAAAGGTTTTTGGATTGTTTTAGATGAACTCAATCTTGCTCCAACAGAGGTCTTGGAAGCGCTTAACAGACTTTTGGATGATAACAGGGAATTATTCATACCTGACACACAAGAAACAGTCAAGCCTCACCCCCACTTCATGCTTTTTGCTACACAGAACCCGCCAGGAATATATGGGGGGAGAAAGCCGCTCTCGCAAGCCTTTCGCAGTAGGTTTCTTGAGATTCACGTCGACGAAATTCCTGATGATGAACTCGTAACCATTCTGGAGCAGAGATGTTTAATCCCAAAGACTTATGCAAGAAAAATGACTGAGGTTCAGAAAGACCTGCAGCGACATAGAGGAGCTTCTCTTGTTTTTGCTGGGAAGCACGGACTTGTCACCCCCAGAATCTTATTCAAATGGGCAGAACGGCATTCCAATGGTTATCAGGAGCTTGCAGAAGACGGTATAGCTTTACTTGCTGAACGCCTTCGCCTCAGTTCAGAAAGGGAGTATGTGAAGCAAGCTATTGAAAAGGTCTTGCGAGTCAAAGTTGATATGCATGATATGTTTACAAGGGGAGCAGCAAGCACCATTCAGAAGCTGGAAGATTTCTCATTTGCTTCACTGCCTTCACGAATTGTATGGACAGCCAGTTTGCAACGTCTTCTATGCCTTGTGGCACGATGTGTTTCCAACGGAGAGCATGTTCTGCTTGTGGGTGACACAGGTTGTGGCAAAACAACTGCGTGCCAGTTGGTAGCTGCTGCCTTCAATAAGGAATTATATACAGTGAATTGCCACAAACACACTGAGGCATCAGACTTCATTGGAGGGTACAGGCCCGCAAGGGCGCAAGAGCTAGCAAGAGGGAAGCTACAAGAACTTATATTTGCACTGCAATCTGATGCAGATTTAGCAAAGTATGTTCCGAATTTGGAGGCTAATGATGACATCGACAAGGTGTTGCAAGCATTGAATAGCGTCCTGGAGAAAGCAACTGCAGACGGGTGGGGGGCAAAAGTCCATGGGCCACGCGGACTATTACAGCACATAGGGGAAATCAATAGGGAAGGGTTTGCACCATTTGTCTGGGAGGATGGGCCACTGGTCAAAGCAATGCAAGGTGGAGACTTTTTGCTCATTGATGAACTTTCCTTGGCTGAAGATGCCGTTTTAGAGCGACTCAACAGTGTCCTCGAGCCTGAAAAGAAGCTCATGATTGCTGAGAAAGGGGGCAGTGCATGCGAAGTGTTGGGAAAGGACGATTTTGTCATTCTTGCCACCATGAATCCCGGTGGAGACTTCGGGAAACGGGAACTCTCTCCAGCATTGAGGAGTAGATTCACTGAAATTTGGGTGCCACCAGTGTGCTCAAGAGATGAACTTTGGTCAATAGTTAACGAGCAGTTGACAATTGATGGACCAGAACGATTTGCCATTGCGGACGCTATGCTTGACTTTTGGATGGACTTTACTTCTGTCCAAGACACTGCAATGTTGGCAGCAGCATTGAGTGTACGGGACCTTCTTTCCTGGGCAGCATTTATCAATGCAACATTTCCTACATTGGGCCACTGGAAAGCATTTTTGCACGGTGCCCACCTTGCATTCATCGATGGCATTGGAATTGGCCAAGTAGGATTGTTGGAAGAAAAGCAGGGAAGGGCCCTTGCTTTGGTGAGCAAAAGTCTTCCTGGAGAGGAGAGAGACAAATTGCTGGAGACCTGCTGCTTCCAAAATTCCTCTCCTGAGGTAGCGTTTGATGCAAACAATGGAGTGACGATTGGTCCTTTCAAATTGCCAACAGGATACAGCAAACTAGAGTATCCAGCTCGCTTTGATTTGACCGCACCAACGGTGTCAAAGAATGCATTGAAAGTCGCCAGAGCACTGCAAGTTTCCAAGCCTATTCTTTTGGAGGGAAGTCCAGGAGTGGGGAAGACGTCATTAATTGCAGCTCTTGCTCGTGCCTCTGGCAATGGCTTTGTTCGGATAAATCTTTCAGAGCAGACAGATGTGATGGATCTGCTTGGTGCTGATTTACCAGCTGAAGGGGACCGTGCTGGGGAATTTGTGTGGAGCGATGGACCCCTTCTTCATGCAATTAAGAATGGGCAATGGGTGTTGTTGGACGAGCTCAATCTTGCCAGCCAGTCTGTTTTAGAGGGCCTCAATGCGCTTTTGGACCACCGACAGGAAGTTTACATTCCAGAATTATCTACTTCGTTTCGTCCAAAGGAAGGCTTCAGAGTGTTTGGTGCCCAGAATCCTGCCACGGAGGGTGGTGGAAGAAAAGGGCTTCCTAGATCATTCCTGAACAGGTTTACCAAAGTTTGGTGCTATCCGCTTCAAGAAACTGATCTTTGTACAATTTGTTTGTCAGTTTTTCCAAGTATGCCTCAATCCATTGTTGAAAATATGGTCAGGTTCAATACATGCCTTCATGAAGCTGTTAGTGTGAAGAAGAGATTTGGGAGCATGGGTTCTCCCTGGGAATTCAACCTCAGGGACGTTTTACGCTGGTGTGAGCTGTTGTATGAGTCCTATGCTGGGCGTGAGAGGGATCCTGCATTGCTCACTTGTGACGAAGTTTACACTGTCATGTCACCCCTTTACATGCAGAGAATGCGAGCTCAGCAAGACAAAGAAGAGATCAAGCAACTCTTCATGTCAATCTTTGGCTGTGTGATCGAGAGCAAACAGAACTTACCATTCTTTGCAGAAATGGGTAAGTTGCACATTGGCTCGGCATGTCTTCCAATCCAGGGCGGCACGTGTTCTGCTCGCAAAAGGAAAGAGAGGAAATCCCTGTTGCTGCCTGGGGATAAGGAAGCATACGAAACAGCTGCACACTGTCTTGCATCAAACTGGCTATGCATTGTAGTTGGTCCTCAAGGGTCAGGAAAGACGGCATTTGTCAGAAATTTATCACTTTTGAGCAATAATACCTTGCTTGAATGTAATCTGACAAGCGGTACAGACGCCAACGATATTCTGGGTGGTTTTGAGCAGCGAGACTTTGAACGCCATGTTTCTGAAGTGGAACAAGCAGTGTGTCAGTGCTGTGCCGATGCAATTATCGAAATGTTGTCGTGCATCTCTAGTGAAAATTGTCAATCTCTCCTATTGGACCTCTTGGAAACATCCAGTGCTTTGGAGGAGCACATGCTAGAGACTTCCACAAATAGCCGTTCTGACCTACGGAGGAGGCTGGAGTCATTGATGTCCATCCTCAACCGGTTACAGGCTTGCACATCCCTGCCTGGTAGCAAGAATCTTAATGTACTGAAGATAGCAAAGCAAGTGGAATCCCTCCATGTCGAAGCAAGGAATGGCCCATCGATTGATAGTGCTGGAACATTCGAATGGGTGGATGGTGTAGTTACTCGCGCAATGGAACAAGGACACTGGGTGGTGCTTGAAGGGGCAAATTTGTGCAATCCTGCAGTACTAGACCGTCTCAATCCAGTTCTTGAGAGTGGAGGGGAATTGCTCATCAATGAGGCAGGCATCATCGATGGACATCTCAGAATCATCAGGCCGCATCCAAACTTCCGCCTTTTCTTGACTTTGGACCCTAGATTTGGTGAAGTTTCACGCGCTATGAGAAATAGAGGTGTAGAAGTGTATGTTTCAGCACCGATAGGAATCTCAAACACTTCACGGGTTGAGACCGTGCTCTCTGTCGCCCAGATTCCAGGGCAAAGCCTAAGGCAAGCCATATCTGCAGCACACACCAGTGTTTGTGAGCTTTTACGTATGAGTCATTTCTTTGAACTTTCTCTGACAGATGTGGAACGATTCGCAACATTATTCCTCACTCTTTTATACCGTGGTTCAAGTTTGAAAAGTTCTTTTGTCACAGCTTGGTCGTGCACTTATTTACATCGTATACCACAATACGCTGCAATACCAGAACAAATTGAAGCTATCAAAGAGGACTGCTTGAGCAAAATTACTTCTCCAGCAGAGCATTCACTCTTCAACTCCTCCAATTGGCCTTTCCTGGTGGCACTAGAGAAATTTGCACAAGACCCAACAAGTGCTGTAGTTGAACAGGATACAGCCCTCTATGTTGCAATAAGCGCAGAGACCAATTCTATGCACACCTGCAGTCAATCAAATACTGAGTCTGAGTTACCATCTACTGGGATCCTTTCTAGTTTAAATGCAGATCAATTGGTGAGACTCCCAACTGTGTACATCAAGAAAGTACTGGGCTTTGATATGGCATCGCATCCAGGGCTACCATGCAATGGAGGTCATGCTCTCGAAGCCCTCAAATTAATGCAACATTTTGCAGGGCTACTTTACATAGAGCGTGCACAGTTTGGAGACCGAACGGCAAGATTAGGACACCTGAAGAACCTTGCCAAGGATGGTCCACGCGTAGTGTTTGGAAATCACTCTATGGCGTCCAGGCTTGTTGGCATTGCCAACACAGTATTTGAGGACAGCATGATCCATGATGCCTTGCAAAAACGCCTCTTTCTAAATTTTCTCTGGCATAACTCTATGCTTCGAGAAATGGAAGAAGGCTTGCAAAGAGATCCTCTCTCAGGCAAACCTTCGTTCCTGCAGCAGTCATGCTGGCTTCAGATAAGGCCCAATGACACCTCGCTTGGGTGTAAGTTGCATGCATGCGTGGATTGGTTGTACCCTTTTATACTTTTGCTGGACCAGCTCATTGGACACGAAATACGTCAAAATTTTGACCGCTCAAACAAACTTATAGAGCAGCTCTTCCTTTGGAGAAACGCCCTTGTTCGCTCGTCCAGTAGCCTTGCCCCGGATACCCAGGAGCTTGCTTTGTGCTTCTTGAAGTGTGTCAAATCTAAAAATGCAATATGTGGCAAGTTTTGCACAGCTAATGCAAAGTTGTATGACAGAATTGATTATATTGAGGAAGGGCTACGATCTGCCCTGGGCCTTAGTTGCTTGAGCTCCAAACCTATCTTGTGGAAAAACAGTGGAAAGCCCAGAGTTCCCAGATCTCAAGAAATACTGGATTACCAAGAGCGACTTTTTTGGGTGTGTGAGCAGTTTATGGCAGGTAGTCCACAGAGGCTGTGCTTACACAATGCCGATCAGCTATTGTGCAGAAATGAAGCGTTCCCTTTTTGTGCAAATTACAGTCTGAAAAAGGAGGCCTGTGAGGGAGTGGCATTACTTGAGATGCATATGTATGGATCAGATGCATCAATAGACTTCCAAAAGCTGGTTGATTTTCTTGAGAGAAGTGTTGTGAAAGAGATACAGCAGCAGGAAGAACAAGAGAGAGAAGGTGAGGAGGAACGGCATACTTCGTGTGTTGTTGCTTTACAAAATGCAGAAGAAATGCACTCTCAAGCATTTCCTCTTCGAAGAGGAGATAACCTATCCTGTTTGGAGTTTCAATTTTTGCTCAGTAAGATAGAGGAAACAAGAAGCTTAAGCGCAGAACAAGAAGCCATCCAAAAAGTTCTTGAGTGTGTGCTTTGGTCAGCACTTTCTCTTGCGGGTGAATGGAAGGAATGCGCTAATGCACTGGAAAAATTTGTGCACACTAGCCTTGCTGGCGCTGCACGCTCCCCCTATGACTATGCATCTGCCATGCTAATTGTGTGGGGGGCGACAGAGGCAGAACTGCCCAATGGACCAACACCGGACCAAGAAGTACTTTTCAAGGAACAATTACAACGTTTGCTATGGACATACCACCGAGCAAGATGGCATGGGCTCAATGGATTTGACACTGTCCAAAGTCTGTTGGAGAGAAGTTCCATTGCACGTGAGATTTGTACTGACCAGCCTGTCCAGACAAGGATGAACATGCGTACATTTTCCCTCCTCTATTTTCAGGATACTACTCCTGGCAACTTAGCAACACGAAAAGTACAGTTGAAACGTTTCGTACGATGCTGTATGGACGGCTGGATGGATCGCTCAAAGCAAGCTGAGTTGGCGTTGGAGAGACGCATTGTGATTCAGCTCCTCATACAGGTAATTCTTGAATTCCACAGCACATATGAAAGGCAGTGTTGGAAAGAACTTGAACTATGTCTAGGAAACATTCTGCAAATGGCTGCAAAAAGTCATGCTGGCAACTCGAATGCCCACGCAACAATCAGCAGGCTAGAAACCATACTACTGACGACAAACAATGTTGCTTTTAAGGAGTTGAGCAAGAAATTGCTTGTTCCAGCAGCTTTTAACCTTTTCCCTGAGCATGCCGTTGACGTCAGTGCAGCCCAGCTGGGGCACTCGTGGGTACTTCTAGGACTATTACGACTGCATCTTGTTAGACCTCCCTCTGTGGTAGACCCTTCCTACAAGGCAACACACAAATGCAATATCTTACGTGCAAGCAACGAAGAACTAGCAAGTGAGTTTCAAGTGAGAAAACTGTATGAAGCATGTCCATACAAGACTTATGTCGATGGCTGCCTGGTTTATGTTAGTGATGCACACTGCAAAAGAGGAATGGAATGCTTGAAAATGGAGGGTAAAATTGTGGCACGGCCAGGACCATCAATCTACCCCGAGCTACAAATGGAGGTCGATCGGTTCGTAGAAGGCATTGCAGATGTTGATAGGATCAGCAACCTTGCAAAGGACCTGGTGATGAATGCACAAGCGGAGGCATCTGAGATACAACAGAAACTCACTCATGTCAAGGCTTTCCAAGCAACAAGCCTGCAATTTTTAGACAAATCCTTATCACAATACTTCTTGTACGCAGATATTCTTCAGCCTGTGCAACTCGCTGTCTATGAACTGAAGACTGGGTTCTCGCTGATTGCTTCTTCTGTAGAAAAGAGTTGGCAGTCATCAACCCGGCAGTCTACAATCGGTGCTGTGCAGTCGTTGATGTCCTTTCCGCAGGCATTGAGTTATGATTGTTGCCATGTGCAAACCCTGTGTTCTTTTCCTGCTGAGGAGTTATCAATATGCAGTGATGGGGGCGAAGCTCACGAAGCTCCTCGCACTCGCCAGACCAATCTCGGGAGAAAAATGGCAGTTCTTCTAGCCTCCATGAGATGGATCGCACTGTCCGGAAGATGCCATGAAGGATTTTACACCGGGCATTATCAACTTGTTGAATCGCTGCTGCAAGAAATGCATGCTTCGTGGAAAGAATTGAAGGACTATTTGGAGGCGGAAGAAAAGGAAGCAAGTGCAGTTTTTAAGTATAAAGGTCTCTCCATTGACCCGCTTAAAGAAGAGGAGGATGAAGAGGAGGAGTATAGGAAAAGGTTTCCAGATCATCGAGAGATTTTTGAAGATCTGGTGGCAGCGGACGTTTACCCTGAAGATTCTTCAGAGAGGAAAATGAAGTCTGCCACGGAAGGACTGCTACAACAAAGAAATGAGAAAGAGGCACTGAAGGCATTCTTTGAAGGGAGTTGCCTTTCAGAAGTT
>LFIK01004379.1_pt1 | contig 11435 bp, 9 predicted proteins | sample 643401 | NCBI WGS metagenome assembly LFIK01 (sample SAMN03777447, study PRJNA286221) | soda lake metagenome | biome: soda lake; feature: Kulunda steppe; material: water; isolation source: sample T5-Br brine of Lake Tanatar-5 | place: Russia: Kulunda steppe | collected 2010-07 | reverse complement strand
CACCTGCTGGGTGGTGTCGATGAGCGCCTGCAGGGCAACCCGCTCGGGCGCGAACCAGTAGCCGTTGTAGATCATCTCTGCATAACGCGGCATGAGCGAATCCTTCAGATGCGCCACTTCCCGGTCCAGGGTGATCGACTCCATGGCCCGATGGGCCTTCAGGATGATGGTGCCTCCCGGAGTCTCGTAGCAGCCGCGCGACTTCATGCCCACATAGCGGTTCTCGACAATGTCGATGCGGCCGATGCCGTGGCGTCCGCCCAGCTCGTTGAGTCGCTCGAGTACCTGCGCGGGGCTCAGCTGCTGGCCGTCGATGCTGACGATGTCACCCTGGCGGAAGCCGATGGTCACTTCTTCCGGGGTGTCGGGAGCATCTTCCGGCGAGCACGTCATGCGCCACATGCGCGGATCGGGTGCGGTCCAAGGATCCTCGAGCTCTTCCCCCTCGTAGGAGATATGGAGCATGTTGGCATCCATGGAATAGGGCGGCTTGTCGCCGGACCGCTGGACCGAGATCTGATGTTTCTCGCAGAAGGCCAGCAGGGCTTCACGCGAGTTCAGCTCCCAGTCACGCCAGGGCGCGATGATGCGGATCTCCGGATTCAGCGCATAGGCGTTGAGCTCGAAGCGCACCTGGTCGTTGCCCTTGCCGGTGGCACCGTGGGCAATGGCCTCGGCACCGGTCTCCTGGGCGATCTCCACCAGCCGGCGGGCAATCAGTGGTCGGGCAATGGAGGTCCCGAGCAGGTACTCGCCCTCGTAGACGGTATTGGCACGGAACATCGGAAACACGTAATCGCGCACGAAGTCTTCCCGCAGATCCTCGATGTAGATCTCCGAGGCCCCCATGGCCTTCGCCTTCTCGCGTGCCGGATCAAGCTCTTCGCCCTGGCCGATGTCGGCAGTGAAGGTCACCACCTCGCAGCCGTAGGTCTCCTGCAGCCAGCGGAGGATGACCGACGTGTCCAGTCCACCGGAATATGCCAATACCACTTTCTTCACTGCGATCTCCTCCTCGCTCAGCAGGGCGGCAATGGTACCCTGTGGCGCATGGGCGAGAAAGCTCGCGACCTCCACGGAAGTCGCCTCCATTCACCGGTTCGGATGATTCATGACCAGACCCTCCCATCTGCCCCCGACCGCAGTCGCCAGTGCCGGCAGCAATGACCAGGACAAACCCGACATGGCCTTCCGCTTTCGCGGCTTCCTGCCCGTGGTGGTGGACGTGGAAACGGGCGGCTTCAATGCCGCCACCGACGCTCTGCTGGAGCTGGCGGCGGTGGCCCTGCGTTTCGACGACGCCGGCAATCTGGAGCCCGGCGAGATCGCCCACGTCCATGTGGAACCGGACCCCGGCCTGAACATCGAGCAGGCAGCGCTGGACTTTACCGGCATCGATCCATACAGCCCGCTGCGCGGAGCGCTACCGGAACGGGAAGCCCTGCAGCAGGTGTTCCGCATGGTCCGCCGCGAAGTGAAGGCAAGCGGCTGCAACCGCGCGGTGCTGGTGGGACACAACGCTCACTTCGACCAGGGTTTCCTGAACGCCGCGGTCGCCCGCCAGGAGATCAAGCGCAACCCGTTCCACCCCTTCTCCTGCTTCGACACCGTGACCCTGGCCGGCTTTGCCTATGGCCAGACCGTGCTGGCACGCGCCTGCGAGAGCGCCGGGCTTGACTTCGACAGCAGCGAGGCCCACTCGGCCCTTTACGATGCGCGCAAGACCGCCGAACTGTTCTGCACCATCGTCAATCGGTGGCGCGCACTGGGTGGCTTCGAGACCCAGCCGACGTCGCTTGCGGGATCGCGCGCGGAATCGCTTGCGGACGCGGAACAATAAGACTATTGACAATCATTCTCATTTTCACCAATGTTGCAGGTGTCTTCATCGGCGCAGTGCGGCAACCGCCCGCCGCACCGCTCGGCAACAGGATGAGCGGCATGTACATCTGCATCTGCAATCAGGTCAACGACCGCACCATTTCCCAGGCCGTCCGTGACGGTGCACGCAATCTGGACGACCTGGCCATGGAGCTGGACGTGGGCACCTGTTGCGGCCAGTGCAGCGATGACGCCCGCCGGGTGCTGGAAAACACCCTGACGTCGGAACGACTGCGCGGTGGCATTCATCTGGCCACCGATGCCGCAGCGGTAGCCTGACTGAGATCGCTTCTCGTTATCATTCCCCTTTGCAATCAATGACTTATCTTGACTTCGGGGCGCCCCGAAGGCACCCTGACGCCCTCCTGTGAAATTGTCGGAGTTGCTGTCATGAAAGGGGATCCCAGGGTCGTAGCTGCCCTCAATGCGGTGCTGGCCAACGAGCTCATCGCCATCAACCAGTATTTCCTGCATGCGCGCATGCTCAAGGACCAGGGCCTCGAGAAACTCGCAGCGCACGAGTACGAAGAATCCATCGACGAGATGAAGCACGCTGACCAGCTGGTCCAGCGCATCCTGTTCCTGGATGGCCTGCCCAACCTGCAGGATCTGGGACGACTGCGTATCGGCGAAACGGTACGGGAGATGCTGGAATCCGACCTGGCACTGGAGCTGGATGCCATCCCCGATCTCCGCGATGGCATTGGCGTGTGCGAGGACGCGCGAGACTACGTCAGTCGCGACCTGCTCAAGGACATTCTGGATTCGGAAGAAGAACACGTGGACTGGCTGGAGACCCAGCTGGCACTGATGGACAGCATGGGCGACAAGAACTTCATTCAGTCCAGCGTATCCTGAAGTCGTTCAGCCGTCCGGGCTCACGGACACGGATCCCGCCCCAGTGCTCCGGGGCGGGTCTGACCGCCCCCGCCGCAGGACGGTGGGGGCCGAATCAGACCGCAACAGAGGTCGGCCCAATGCCCTGGTACCTGGTGGCAGTACAGACCGACGCCCTGGGGAGGCGCTGATCAATTCGCCCGCGCTCTGGCGATCAGGAATTCTCTTCCAGAGTCCCGGCGCGCTCGGCGGCGCCACGGATCAGCTCCTGCAGTTCACCCGATTCGTACATTTCCGCAACGATGTCGCAACCACCGATCAGCTCTCCTTCCACCCACAGCTGGGGAAAGGTCGGCCAGTCGCCGTACTTGGGCAGATTGGAGCGGATCTCCGGATGCGACAGCACGTCCACATAGGCAAAGCGCTGACCGCAGGCCATGACCGCCTGGACGGTGCGTGCGCTGAAACCGCATTGCGGTGCCTGCGGCGACCCCTTCATGTACAGGATGATCGAATTGCCCTCGATCTGCTCGCGCAGGGTTTCCATAATATCCATGGTCGTCCTCTCTACTGCGGATGAACACCAGCGGCCGATAGTGTGAACCGGCCAATCAAACATGTCCATTGGATGCACATAATCGGCAGAGCAACCGCAACCGCTGCCGCGGTTGCCGGACCAGGCCAGGCCCTGCCGGATGACAACCACCGGGAATCTCCATGAATTCAGCATTGCACGAACTGTTCACCCGGCCACTGGATCGCAGCGGCACCTGGTCCAGCAAGTGGGAGCGCTATGCCGGCCGCGATGTGCTGCCTTTCTGGGTGGCAGACATGGAATTCCAGGCACCCCCGGTGGTGCTGGATGCGTTGCGGCAGCGATTGGAACACGGAATCTTCGGCTACACCAAACTGCCGACCACGCTGGTCGAGGCCGTGCAGGCGTTCCTGCAGACCCGCTATCGCTGGCTGGTTCCCGTCGACTGGCTGGTATTCGTACCCGGCGTGGTACCCGGGCTGAACCTGGCGTGCCGTAGTGTCGGTGCGGCCGGAGGCGACGTGCTGACTGCCACCCCCATCTACTACCCGTTCCTGGACGTGCCGGCCAACTGCGGCCGCAATCGGCTGGACACGCCCCTGATCCGTCACGGCAGCCGCTGGGAGATGGACTTCGACCACATGGATGCGCTGCTCGCAGCCGCCAGCGCACCCCAGAGCTTCCTGTTCTGCAATCCGCAGAATCCCACGGGCCGGGTCTACAGCCGAACCGAGCTGGAACAGGTGGCAGAACTGGTGCTGCGACATGACCTGGTGCTGTGCAGCGACGAAATCCATGCGGAACTGCTGCTCGATCCGGCGCTCGAGCACGTGCCTATCGCCAGTCTGGATGCGGACATCGCCCGTCGCACCATCACCCTGATGGCGCCCACCAAGACCTTCAACATGCCGGGACTGCCATGCGCATTCGCGATCATTCCGGATCCTGACCTGCGCCGGCGCTTCCGCGCTGCCGGTGCCGGCGTCATGGCAGACATCACGCCGCTGGCCCTGACCGCCGCCGAAGCGGCCTACCGCGACGGCGAACCCTGGCGCCAGGCCCTGCTTGCCCGGCTGCGTGCCAACCATGAGCGTCTGCTGGAGGTGGTCAACGCCCTGCCCGGCCTGTCCATGGCCCCAGCCGAGGCCACCTGCCTGGGCTGGATCGATGCCCGTGGCCTGGGGCTGGAAGATCCCCACCGTTACCTTGAAGGTCACGGACTGGGGTTGTCGCCAGGCCAGCAGTTCGCCGGGCCCGGCTTCGTGCGCTTCAACTTCGGCTGCAGCCCGGCAATGCTGGAAGCGGGCCTGGAGCGGCTGCAGCGTGCTGTGGCCGCCCTGAACGACTGACCCGGCCTGAGCGGAGCGCCGACGCGCCGGCAGCGATCTCGGCGCTCAGCTGTCGGCCACACCGCCCCCGCCCGGCGTGGCCACGCGCAGCACATCGCCCGCTGCCACCCGGAAGCTGGTCTTGCCCGCCAGCGGGCGACCGTTGAGGGTATCCCTTCCGGGAACGCCATCCGCGCCCTGCCCCAGCCCCCAGGGGCCATGCTGACGACGCTCGCCCAGCAAGGTGACTTCAGCCGGGGCCAGGAAGCGGTACTCGCGTTCCACCCCATCGCCCCCGCGACGCTCACCCTGGCCGCCACCGCTGCCGTGGCGCAATGCGTAACGGGTGACCCGCAGCGGGTAGTGAGCTTCCACGCTTTCCACCGGTGTATTGAGGGTATTGGTCATGTGCGAATGCACCGCGTCCAGGCCGCGCCCCCGGCGATGGGCCCCCATGCCTCCGGCAATGGTCTCGTAGTAGTCCCAGCGCGAGGCTCCGGCGGCATGCGATCCCATGGCCACGTTGTTCATGGTGCCCTGGGAAGCTGCGGGAATACGGCCGGGCAAGGCTGGCGACAGCGCCTTCAGCAGGGTGTCCACCACCCGCATGGAAGTTTCCACGTTGCCGGCAGCCACGGCCCGCGGCCGCCGGGCGTTGAGCAGGCAGCCCTCGGGCGCGGTCAGCTGAATGCGTCTGAAGGCACCGGCAGTCGCCGGGGTCTGCGGCGGCATGAGGCAGCGAAACACATAGAATACAGCCGCCGCAGCCACCGACAGCGGGCAGTTGAGATTGCCCTCCACCTCGGGACCGGTACCGGCGAAGTCGACCCTGGCCTGATCGCCGCGCACGCTGATGGCGACCCGAACGGGAATGTTCCGGCCACCGAAGCCGTCATCGTCAAGCACGTCCTCGGCCTGCCAGATCCCATCCGGAATGGCGCTCACCGCTTCTCCCGCCAGCCGGGCGGCATAGTCGTTCAGTGCTTCGACCCCGTCGCTGAAGGCCACCGGACCCAGCGATCGACACAGCGCCTGCAGTCGTTCCGCCCCCGCCCGGGCGCTGGACACCTGGGCAAAGAAGTCCCCCAGTTCCGGCCTTGCCTGCCACTGCTCCAGCCCTGCCGCCTCGAGTCCGGACTCGCCGACCAGCTGCCGCAGGACTGCAGCGGCCGGACCGGGCACGGCACCGTCCCGCAGCAGCAGCATCGGCGGGATCACCACGCCTTCCTCGTCCAGGGTCCGCGACAGCGGCATGGAACCCGGCTGACTGGCACCGATGTCGGCATGGTGCGCACGATTGGCGGCGAAGCCCACCAGCTCGTTGGCCACGAACACCGGCACTACCACGGTCACGTCGGGGAGATGGGTGCCGCCCAGATAGGGGTCGTTCAGCATCACCACGTCACCCGGCTGCCAGTCGATCCGCGCCACCAGGTCGGCCATGGCATAGGCCATGCTGCCCAGATGAACGGGAATGTGCGCGGCCTGCGCGAACAGACCGCCGGAAGGATCGAACAGGGCGCAGGAATAATCCAGCCGATCCTTGATGTTGGGCGAGAACGCCGTACGTCTCAGCATGACGCCCATCTCGTCACAGATGGCGCGAGTACGACGTTCCAGCAGCGCCAGCGCAATGCCATCCATCAGTCTGCCTCCCGGATCCTGTTGCGCTATTGTAATGGCTCGCCAGCCCTGAAGTCCCGGGGCCTGCAGGGCATCAGGCCGGCCGTTGCCAAGCGCTGGCCTGCTCCGTATGATGGCGCGTTTTCCAGCCGTTCGGGCACCATAGATCCGTCGGGACCAGTGCCCGTCAGCGGGAACGATCAGGGTTCGCGTGGACCGGACCGGGAGTGGGCAAGCCAATGAACGATTCGGCGCTGATGCAGACCTACGGGCGGCTGCCCGTGGCCTTCGAGCAGGGTGAAGGGGCCTGGCTGGTGGACAGCGACGGGCGCCGCTATCTGGACGCCCTTTGTGGCATCGCGGTCTGCGGGCTGGGCCATGCCCACCCGGGCGTGGCCGAAGCGCTGTCCCGGCAGGCCCGCACGCTGGTGCACACCTCCAACCTTTACCGTATTCCGCTGCAGGAAGCCCTGGCCACCCGCCTCTGTTCAGCAGCCGGGATGGAACGGGCATTCTTCGGCAATTCGGGCGCGGAAGCCAACGAGGCCGCCATCAAGCTGGCGCGCCTGCACGGCCATCGCCAGGGCATCAAGCAGCCCACCATCGTCGTCATGGACGGCGCCTTCCACGGCCGCACCATGGCCACCCTGACCGCTACCGGCAACCGCAAGGCCCAGGCCGGCTTCGAGCCGCTGCTGAAGGGTTTCGTGCGGGCCCCGTTCGGCGACGTGGAGGCAGTCCGCAAGATCGCTGCCAACCAGCCGGAAGTGGTGGCGGTGCTGGTGGAGCCGATCCAGGGGGAGGGCGGCATCCGGATGCCGGAGCCCGGCTATCTGGAAGCCCTGCGGGCGCTCTGCGACGAACAGGACTGGCTGCTGATGCTGGACGAGGTTCAGACTGGCTCGGGCCGCACCGGCAAGCTGTTCGCCTACCAGCACACCAACATCCTGCCGGACGTGGTCACGGTGGCCAAGGGCATCGCCAACGGCGTCCCCATCGGCGTGTGCATGGCGCGCGGCCAGGCAGCCGAGGTGCTCGGCCCCGGTACCCATGGGTCTACCTTCGGTGGCAACCCGCTGGCCGCGGCCGCGGCAATGGCCACCCTGGACGCGCTGGAGGATGGCCTCTACGACCGTGCCAGCAGCCTGGGCGAGCGCATCCGGCAGGGCCTGGCCACGGCACTGGAAGGCTGCAACCAGGTGGTCGAGATCCGCGGCCGGGGCCTGATGATCGGGATCGAACTGAGTCAGCCCGCGCCCGAGCTGGTGAAGGCCGGCCTGGCTGCCGGCATCCTGATCAACGTCACCCAGGAACGGGTACTGCGGCTGTTGCCGCCCCTGATCCTGACCGACGCCGAAGCGGATGATCTGGTCGGCCGGGTGGCCGGCCTGATTCGCGACCTTTCCTGATACGAGTCCCGAACATGACCCTGCGGCATTTCCTTTCGCTCGACGATTTTTCCCTGGCCACGCACGAGCAGCTGCTGGCCCGTGCCAGCGAGCTCAAGCAGATGCAGCGTCAGGGTGTCTGCCACGAACCGCTGCGCGGTCGCACCCTGGCGATGATCTTCGAGCAACCGTCGACCCGTACCCGGGTCGCGTTCGAGGCCGGCATGACCCAGCTTGGCGGCCACGCCCTGTTCCTCTCGGAGCAGGACACCCAGCTGGGCCGCGGCGAGCTGGTGGACGATGCCGCACGGGTGCTGTCCGAGATGGTCGACGTGGTCATGATCCGTACGCCGGACCAGCGCAAGATCGATACCTTCGCCGGGGCGGCCAGCATTCCGGTAATCAACGCCATGTCGTCGATCCAGCACCCGTGCCAGATCCTGGCCGACATGCAGACCTACTACGATCACAAGGGCCCCATCCGGGATGCCAGGGTGGCGTTCGTGGGCGACGGCTACAACATGTGCAAGAGCTACGTGATTGCCTCGCATGTGTTCCAGTTCGATCTGGCCGTGGCCACCCCGGACGGCTTCGAGCCCGATGCAGCCTGGCTGCAGCGCTACGGCGCCCGCACGCGCCTGACCCGGGACCCGGTGGAAGCGGTGACTGACGCGGATCTGGTGGTGACGGACGTCTGGTCGTCCATGGGCCACGAGGCCGAGCAGCTGCAGCGGCTGCGCGCCTTCCAGGGTTATCAGATCACCGGAGAACTGCTGGACCGGGCGCGCAGTGACGTGCTGTTCATGCACTGCCTGCCCGCCAAGCGCGGCCAGGAAATCGCTCGCGACCTGCTCGAGGATCCACGTTCGGTGGTGTTCGAGGAAGCCGGCAACCGCCTGCACTCCCAGAAGGCCCTGCTCGAGTACCTGCTGGCGGGCTGACCCGATCGGGGCCCGCTCAGGAGCGGGCCCGCTGCACGGCGTTGCGCCAGCCATCCAGCAGCGCTCGCCGATGATCACCGGACATGGCCGGCTCGAACTCGCGCTGCAGCTGCCAGCTGGTCGCCAGATCCTCGCCGCCACGATAGACCCCGGTTGCCAGCCCGGCCAGAAAGGCGGCCCCCAGCGCCGTGGTTTCGGTCACGCGCGGACGTTGCACCGGCAGTTCCAGCACATCGGCCAGCAGCTGGCAGAGCCAGTCGTTCACCACCATGCCACCATCGATCCGCAGCGAACTCGGCCGGGCACCATCCGCCGCCATGGCGTCCAGCAGATCGCGGGTCTGGAAGGCGACCGACTGCAGCGTGGCCGTGATCAGCTCATCCGGCCCGGTATCCAGCGTCATGCCACAGAACACTGCCCGCGCTTCGCTGTCCCACCAGGGCGCACCCAGCCCGGTGAAGGCCGGCACCAGATAGACACCGCCGGTATCACCGCCGGTGCGCCGGGCAGCGGCTTCGGTGTCGCCGGCATGCACGATCAGTCCGAGCCGGTCGCGCAGCCATTTCACCGCGGCACCGGCAACGAAGATGCTGCCCTCCACCGCATACTGGATGCGGCCATCAACGCGACTCGCCACAGTGGTGAGCAGGCGGTTGTCCGACCAGACCGGCTGGTCGCCGGTATGGGTCATGGCAAAACAGCCGGTGCCATAGGTGCTCTTGGACTGCCCGGCATCAACGCAGGCCTGGCCGATCAGTGCCGCCTGCTGATCACCTGCCACCCCCGCCAGCGGCACGGCCGCACCCAGCAGCTCCGGCTCCGACTCGGCCAGCACGCCAGCCGAATCGCGCACCTCGGGCAGCACTGCGGCTGGAATCCGGAACAGCTCCAGCATGGCATCGGACCATTGCTGCCGACGCAGATCCCAGAGCAGGGTGCGGGAGGCGTTGGTGACGTCCGTCGCGTGCAGGCGGCCGCCGGTCAGCTGCCACAGCAACCAGCTGTCTACGGTACCGAACGCCAGCTCGCCCCGCTCTGCCCGTTCCCGCGCACCCGGCACATGGTCGAGCAGCCATTCAAGCTTGGTGGCAGAGAAGTACGGGTCCAGCAGCAGGCCGGTGGTCTGTCGGACGCGGGCCTCGTAGCCGGCATCGCGCAGGGCCTGGCAGCGACTGGCCGTGCGTCGATCCTGCCAGACGATGGCCGCATGCACCGGCCGGCCCGTGGCGCGCTCCCACAGCAAGGTGGTCTCGCGCTGATTGGTGATGCCGATGCCGGCCAGCTCGGTGGCTGCCACGCCTGCTTCCGCCAGCACCTGGCGCGCCACCGCCAGCGTGCTGTCCCAGATCTCCATGGGATCGTGCTCGACCCAGCCGGAACGTGGGTAGTACTGATTGAACTCGCGCTGAGCCAGGGCGCGGATCGCCCCGGACGGTTCGAACAGCAGGGCCCGCGAACTCGACGTCCCCTGATCCAGCGCCAGCAGCAACTGTCCCACTTCACCCCCTCCTGGAGCCGGTGCCATGGTGCGGTCCGGTCGCACAGGCGTCCGCAGCCCTGGTGTAATCGATCATGCCGCGCAGGATACGCCTCCGGAGCCCCGCCTTCGAGCCTTCACCGCCCCTGCCGAAGGCGCTGCCGGCCGCCTCCTGAACAGTCCCGGGGCCCGCCAGCCGACCCTCTGCACCTTCTGAAGCACCACAATATATTGTATTGTCCCCGACGCGTCTCCACGGCCCGCAAGGGCTTCCGACCCGTCGCCCGCCCCCCGAAGTTGCCCACAGGCCATGCACAGCCTGTACACCGATTGCTCAACAGATATCCACATATAGTGTCTGCTTGACGCAGACACCCGCATATAGTGAGATACCGCTCAAGCAGACGCATGCGCTCCCGGTGGCGGCAACAGGGCTTTCGGGAGTTCAGGCAGGGACACGGGGACGCCTGACCAGGGCAGCAGTCGGCCAGCGCCAGCAGCAACAGCTGCACTAGATGTTGTGCCCATCCGAAACGCGTCCCGCAGCAACGGGCTTGCAAGCCCATCACAACCCAACAGCCAGCAGGGGTGGAGGATCATGCAGACCACGACACGGACGGAAGCCGAACTACCGGCAGGCGCCTCGACAGCGCAGCCACGTCCCGCACCAGCTCGCTCGACCCTGGATGCCACGGCACCGGGCCAGCTGCGCACCATCAAGCGCAACGGCACGGTGGTGCCCTACGATGCCTCCAAGATTGCTGTCGCGATCACCAAGGCCTTCCTGGCAGTCGAAGGCGGCACCGCGGCGGCCTCGTCACGCATCCGCCAGCAGGTGGCGGATCTGACCGCCCAGATCACCGAGACCTTCCAGCGGCGCATGCCTTCCGGCGGCACCATCCACATCGAGGAGATCCAGGACCAGGTCGAACTGGCCCTGATGCGTGCCGGCGAACAGCGGGTCGCGCGTTCCTACGTGCTCTATCGGGAAGACCGCGCCCGCGCCCGGGCCCAGGCCCAGGCCAGCGAGCAGGATGCTCCCAGCGAGGCAGCCCGGCAGGCGGCCCGCGAGATCAACGTCAAGCAGCCCGACGGCAGTCTGCAGCCACTGGACGTGGCGCGCCTGCAGGTGCTGGTGGACGAAGCCTGTGCCGGCCTGGAGGGTGTCGACGCCCAGCGCATTCTGGAAGAAGCGCTGAAGAACATGTTCGACGGCATCTCTCCGCGCGACGTCAGCACCTCGCTGGTGATCAGTGCCCGCACGCTGGTCGAGGAAGAGCCCAACTACACCTATGCCACCGCCCGTCTGCTGCTGGACGATCTGCGTCGGGAGGCCCTCACCTATCTGGACGTGCAGCGCCCGGGCGCGGAACCCGGTGACTACAGCGCCACCCAGGGTCAGATGACGGACGTCTACCCGGCCGT
>LFIK01004378.1_pt1 | contig 11438 bp, 9 predicted proteins | sample 643401 | NCBI WGS metagenome assembly LFIK01 (sample SAMN03777447, study PRJNA286221) | soda lake metagenome | biome: soda lake; feature: Kulunda steppe; material: water; isolation source: sample T5-Br brine of Lake Tanatar-5 | place: Russia: Kulunda steppe | collected 2010-07 | reverse complement strand
TCGCGGCCATCAACGGGCCTTGCGCCGGCATCGGCCTGATCCTGACGCTGTACGCCGATCTGCGATTTGCGGACGAGGCCGCGAAGTTCACGACCGCGTTTGCCGCGCGCGGCCTGATTGCCGAACACGGGATCGCCTGGCTGCTGCCGCGGTTGATCGGAGAGGCCCACGCAATGGATTTGCTGCTTTCAGCGCGGAAGTTCACCGGTGCGGAGGCAGAGGCCATGGGGCTGGTCAACAAGGCCTTGCCCGGCGACGCGCTGATGGATCATGTGGCGGCTGTCGGCCGCACGTTCGCCCATGAGGTGTCACCCCGGTCGGTCGCGATCATGAAACGACAGGTGCGGGCCGCCTACAGCCAGAGTTTCGCGCAGTCGCTAGCCATCGCTGACGAGGAAATGCACCGCAGCTTCGCCGCCTTCGATTTCAAGGAAGGGGTGCAGAGCTACGTCGAGCGCCGTCCACCGGCCTTCCGGGATCTTTAGGGAGGCAGCCTGCCTGAACCTCCCTTTGGGGGAGAGACCGGGCACCGGGTGGGCGCGCGAAGCGACCACCCGGAGTCACCGGCCCTACTTCGCCTTGCCTCCGGCTTCCTCGGCCAGCCGGTCGATCATGGCCGCGACGCCGGACGCGACGGTTTGCAGAATCACGTCATCGTCCACATCGCGGTTCAGCCAGTCGCGCATGGGAGCGAATGCCGCGAGGAATACAATCAGGTTGGCCATGACCTCGGCGCGGGGATCGTCCTCGGGCAGGTGGGTGAATTCGCGAAGCTGGGCTCCCAGCGCTTCAATCACGGCGCGATCCCTCGCCCACATGGTCTTGCGGTCCTCCGGCTGCAAGTACGGCACGGAGCGGTACACCAGCAGTGTGCCCTTGCGCTTCTTGCTCCAGGCGTCCTTCAGATAGCCGGCCACATGCTGCTCAAAGGATGCGGTACCGTCCTGTTTCAAACGCTCGTCCAGCGTTGCAACATCGCGGCCGAACCAGAGCTTGTTCAGCAGGCGGCGCAGTATGTCATTCTTGTTGGCGATGTAGTCGTAGATACTGGCCTGGTTGACGCCGGATTTCGCACAGATATCGCGAATGGTCGTGGAGGCGAAGCCCTTCTGCAGAAACAGTTCCAAGGCGGCTTCACAGATCTGCTCCCGGCGCCGCTCGATCAGCGCAGAGTTCTGCACGCCATCGACAACGGCCTCCACCAGGTTTTCTTCATCCGCGGACGGTGTGCCGGTCCGCCTTTTTTCGTCTGCCAATCGTTTTCCCACCCTAGTGACGCACCGCAGGCGACGCTAACACAGCTGTTCCGGCCGAGACAGGCAGCCTCGGAACCCGCTTCCCGGGCCAGTTCCAGCCAGCGACCCGCCTTGACCGGCGCCGACCCCTACTCTAGCCTGACAAGCGTCAGCCCAACAAGAACAAGGGGCTCCCGCCGGCAAGCAAGGGAAACCACATGACTGATTTCCAGGTCCGCTTTCTCACTGCCGATGACAAGTCCGAATGGCGCCCCCTGTTTCAGGGCTATGCGGACTTCTACAAAGTGCCCATGACAGACGCGATTGCCGACCGGGTCTGGGCCTGGCTGCTTGATCCAGACCATGTGCTGGAAGGTCTGCTGGTGCGGGACAAGGACGGCAAGGCGGTGGGCATCGCCCATGTGCGCGCCTGCCCGCGCCCACTCAGCGGCGAGGACATGGGCTTTCTGGACGACATGTTCGTTGAGCCGGCCGCACGCGGCTCCGGCGCGGCGGATGCGCTTTTCCACGAACTGCAGGCCCTGGCACGCAAGCGGGGCTGGAGCACGATCCGCTGGATTACACAGCACTTCAACGAACGCGGCCGCGCCTTTTACGACAAGTACACCAAAGGCCCCAGCGACTTCATCGTCTACCAGCTCAAGGTGGAGTAGACAGCTTTTTTTCCCAGAACAGCGCCTTGCCGGTGGTCGGGGTCAACGCATAGCCGGAGAATCCGAATGCCTTGTACGCGGCCTGGGCCACGGTATTGCCCTCCAGCACCTCCAGGGTGAGCTTGCAGCAGCCTAGCTCCATGGCCCGGGTTTCTGCCGCCTGCAACAGCAGCCTGCCAAGCCCCTGCCCCCGATATGCGGCCGAGACGATGACGTCGTGAATGTTCAGCAATGGCCGGCAGGCAAAGGTGCTGAACCCCTCGAAGCAGTTGATTAATCCCGCCGGCACATCGCCGTCGAAAGCCAGAAACTGATGAAGGTTGGGCCGCTTGGCCAGCTCCCGGACCAGGTTCTCCTTCACCATGACCGGCAATGGCTCGCCACCCCCCATGGGGTCGCGGGCATACTCGTCCATTAACTGTACCACCGCCGCTGCATGCTCCGGGCGGCTGAGTTCCGCTTCAACAATATCGACCACTGCATCGTGCCTCTTGCCGGGGGCGTTCCGCGTCAGTGTATCCGGATCGGCCAACTCACGCAGTGCTCATCGGCACCGGCGCCCGAGGCAGCCAACACCAACGAATCGTGCGGAATCGATTATTCAAGGAATGTATTGATTGGCATGACAGGGCCTAAAACAGAGACGGCAAACCCTAAAAAATCCTCGAAAAAACATTGTTTCTGAGATCAAAAAACCTATGGATAAAAAATCTTAACACTCCGTAACTGTTTAATTACGAGGCACTCATAACAAGAACTCAATAATACTTAAATCATTGATTAAAAATGGAAAACATCTCCAAATAAGCCGACGCCACCTGAAAAAACCCACGCCTCGCGACAGCCGTCATTTTTTCTTAACAACGTCGTCATATCGAATTACTCAAACTGTAATAAACCGTCACTAGCATGCCTCCGCAGTGAGCTCAACGGGCTCCCTATCTTCCTCGAAACAAAATCGATTGGAGGCACAGTGAAAAAGCCAATGCATTGGACGGGTCTGCTCGTGGCTGCGGGCATCTTTACCACGGCGGCCGGTTCGGCCTACGCCTACCCGGAGTTCGAGCCGCGCGGGCGCCTGCACCTGGATGCCGCGGTACACGACGAGGACGAGATCGATCTGGATGACGGCTTCCTGAACCGCCGGGCACGCATGGGGATCGGCGGTCGGCTGGATGCACTTTGGGATTTCCGCATCGAGTACGACTTCTCCGAGGAAGGGGTCAGCGCCGCGGACCTGCGGCTTCGCCGCTCGCTGCAGCACGGGCGCATCACTATCGGCCAGACCAAGGTGCCGATGGGTCTGAACCAGCTGACCAGCTCCAACAACATGACGTTCATCGAACGCTCTTCCATCAGCAACATCGTTCCGGACTCCCGCCGCATGGGGCTGCGCTACGACCTGTCCACGGATCTGGTCACGTTCCAGACCATGGGCTACGGCCGCGCCATCGGTGATCAGGAAAACGGCGATATGCCGCTGGGGATTGCTGCGCGCCTCGTGTTCAACCCGGCCATTGGCGGCAACCACATGCTGCACCTGGGCGCCTCCGCCGCCTATGAAGACCGCCAGGACTACAACTCCCTGAGCTTCAGTGACCGGCCCGAAGCCCGTCCTGCAGGCGTGCGCTTGATCAATACCGGCACGCTGGACGACGTGGACTCCACCACCAAGTACGGCCTGGAGTTCGCCTACCAGAACGGTCCGTTCTCGCTGGAAAGCGAATACATGGCAGTGACCGTGGATCGTTCGGACAACGACGACCCCACCTTCGACGGTTTCCATGTTCAGGCCAGCTACGTGCTGACCGGCGAATCCCGCAGCTACGGCGGCGGTGACTTCGGCGGCATCCGGCCCGCGAGTTCCGCCGGCGCATGGGAGATCGCGGCGCGCTACAGCCACATGGATCTGAACGACTCCGGCATCCAGGGCGGTGAGCAGAGCAATGTCACCCTCGCCCTCAACTACTACGCCAGCCGCAACATCCGCTTCATGGCCAATGCCATCTTCGTGGATGTGAAGGACAGCATGGCCGAGGTGAACGGCGTCGTCGTGGATGACGAATCCCCGAACATCTTCCTGGTCCGCGGCCAGTACAACTTCTGATCCCCGTCAAGCCGACAGCGCGGTTGCGCTGTCGGCTCCTTCGACCAAACCGGAGTGCGCAATCATGCATACACGTAATGGGACCTTCAGCCGCCTCGTCGGCCTGTCCAGCCTGACACTGGCCGGCCTGCTGACCGCGGGCGTTGCCCTTGCGGACACCATCGACGCCGAAGACGTTGATGCAGGGCGCGTGGACCTGGACGGCGATACCCTCACCGTTTACCTACATGACCACGGCGCAGCCATTGCCGCCCGGTTCACGGAAGATACCGGTATTCCCGTCCAGATCGTCGACATGAGCGGCGGCGAGATCCTGGCGCGCATCGAAGCCGAGCGCGTTAACCCGCAGTGGGATGTGGTGTACGTGCAGGGTCACGGCAGCGTCCACCGCCTGTACCAGGAAGGTCAGCTGCTGGGCGACGGTTGGCAGCCGGAAGCCGCTGCCAACTACAACGATCTGGGCAACAGCATCTACCAGCAGGACCCGGAGACCCCGTGGTGGCCGGTCACCGTCAACGCGCCGGCCCTGCTGGTCTACAACCCGTCCTGCGAAGGCACCGAGAACATCACCGGCTGGGACGCACTGCGTGATCCGCAGTTCGAAGGCCGTGTGGGCATGCCCGACCCGGCAATTTCCGGCCCGGCCTACCCCTATGTGTCCTGGTTCTTCGAGGATGACATGGACGCCGGTTACGCCTTCTGGGAAGACGTGTTCGACAACGGTATTCGCATGTACCGCTCCAACAGCCCGGTGGCTGAAGCGCTGGTGTCCGGCGAGCTTTGCGTGGCGGGGCTGGAAGAGCCGAACACCTACGGCGAAGTCGAGAAAGGCGAGGACATCCAGATCGTTTATCCCGAGGAAGGCACACCGGGTGCGGCCCGCGCCGTGGCGATCAGCGCCGAGACCGGCGTGGCCGACGATGCCAAGGCCTTCGTGGAATGGCTGCTCAGTGCGGAAACCCAGACCTACCTCACCCAGATCGAGCACCGCAACAAGTACTTCGTGCCGCTGGTAAACGGGGCCGAGCCGAACGAGCTTCTGCCGCCCAACCAGTACCTGGATGAGCCGACGCCATACGTGTTCACGGACTACGAATGGGCCGGCGAAGTGGAAGCGGAGATCAAGCGCTGGTTCGGCGACATGGCCATGTAGGCAAATCGCTGCCTCACGCAATGCCAGGGGGGCGTCGCACGACGCTCCCCTGTTGTCGTTTGTTAGCTCGTCAAACAACCAACGGAGCCTAGAGGGTGACAGGTACAGCCACCGTAACCACGGATCAGCCGCGGCAGCCGACTCCGGGCGGCTTTCGCCAGCGGGTGTCCAGCGTCTTGCGCACCAACCGCGCCGATGCCTGGCTGGGTTGGGCCATTGCAGGCATTCTGGTTCTTCTGGTGGGGCTGCCGCTGATGGCCATGCTGCTTCACCTGGCCTTTCCGCGTCTCTACCTCGGTGACTTCACACTGGGTGACTTCGCGCTGTTCCGCGACCTGTGGGAGCGCCGCCTCTGGCGCACTGCGGTCCAGAACTCCCTGATGCTGTCCGGTGGCACCATGGTCTTCGGTACCCTGCTCGGGGCGGGGCTCGCCTACCTGCGCCACAGTTACCGCTTCCCCTCCGCCGGCCTGATCGACTTTGCCGCCTGGTTCGTCCTGGTGATGCCCTCGTTCATCATCGCCCAGGGCTGGGTCCTGTTTGCCCGCAGTGGCGGCACCGCCTCGCAACTGGGCATGCCCTGGCTGGGGGAGATGATCTTCTCGCTGCCGGGGCTGGTGATGGTGATGAGCCTGGCCAATTTCCCGCTTGCCTATCTGGCGTTCAGTGCCGCGCTGCAATGGAACGTGAAGCGCTATGAACAGGCCGCCAGGCTCTGCGGCGCATCGCCGCTGCAGGTATTCTGGACCATCCGGCTGCCGCTGTTGCTGCCGGCGCTCTTCTCCGCCGCGATCCTGGTCTTCGTCGACACCATCGGCGACTTCGGGCTGCCGGCCGCCTTCCTGTCGGTGTTCCGGTTCCCGCTGATTCCCTACACGATTCGCGCCGAGGTTCAGACCGTTCCGGTCTCGTTCGAAGGGGCCGCGGTGCTGTCCTTCGTTCTGGTGGCCATCGTGGGCATCGCCATCGCCTTGCAACTGCGTATTCTGCGCGGCAGCGGCTTCGATTTCCTGACCGCCGCGGCCACCCCGGCAGACCGGCCGCGGCCACGCTTCTGGCCGCTGCTGACCATTGCCACCGTCAGCTTCCTGTTCCTGGCCATTTTCGCGCCGCTGGGCACCAGCCTCTCCGTGTCATTCATGGAGCGGTACAGTCGCGGGCTCACCTGGGACAATCTCACGCTGGACAACTACCGGGCCGTGCTGTCCGAAGGGTCTGCCCTACTGTCCGCACTGCAGAACTCCTTCGGTATCGCCGTCGCCGCGGCCGTGATCGCGCTGCTGGTGGGCTTTCTCTCCGCCTACCTGCTGTCCTTCAGTCAGCACCGTATGCGGCGCTTCATCGACGTCTCGTCCACTGTGACCCTGGCCGTGCCCGGGGTGGTGCTGGCCGTGGGTTACATCTTCTGGTGGAACCAGCGTTGGCTCGCAGACCTAGGCATTCAGGTCTACGGCAGCCCGTGGGTGATCATCCTGTGTTCGGCAGCGGCATCCGTGCCCATTGCCGTGCGCGTGCTGCTGGGCGCCGTGGCCCAGACACCGGGCTCGTTCATGGCCGGCGCCGCGCTGCAGGGGGCTGGTTTGTGGACGCGGTTGCGCACCATTCTGGTACCGCTGGCCCTGGCCGGCCTGCTGTCCGCCGGCCTGGCCGTGTTCGCCACCAGCGTGTTCGATCTGGCCATCACCACCATGCTGCAGCCGCCCGGCTTCCCCACCATCCCGGTGGTGATCGATGAACGCTTCCGCACCGTGGAATACGGCTGGGCCACGGCCGCCACCGTGGTGGTGTGCCTGATCACCGCCAGCATCATCGTTGCCGTTCGCACCACCGTGAAGCGACTGTTCCGGCAGTACTTCACCATGACGGAGGAAAAACACGCATGAACACCGCGCATCAGTCAGAAGTCCAGGTCAGCGCGCTGCAGCGTCACTATGGCGGCGCACGCGCGCTGGACGGCGTGTCGCTGGATATCGCCAACGGCGAGGTCGTGGCCGTGCTGGGGCCGTCCGGCTGCGGAAAATCCACCCTGCTGCGGCTGGTGGCAGGGCTGGACACGCCCACCGGCGGGGAGGTCCGCATCGGCGGTGAACTCATGGCCCGCCCCGGCTGGATCGTGGCGCCCGAACACCGCCCGGTGAACATGGTGTTCCAGGATTTCGCCTTGTGGCCCCACATGTCGGTGGAACAGATCATCGCCTACGGCATGAAATACCGGGGCATCGCGCGTAACCGCCGCGCCGAACGCATCGCCGAGCTATTGCAGCTGTTGGCGCTGGACGGCATGCAGAAACGATTTCCGCGACAACTCTCGGGCGGGCAGCAACAGCGTGTGGCCATCGCCCGCGCCCTCGCCACCGAGCCCCGCCTGCTGCTATTCGATGAGCCACTCTCCAACCTGGACTCTCAACTCCGCCACCAGATGCGGGACGAGTTAGCGGGGCTGTTGCGGCGGGTGGGCACCACGGCCATGTACGTCACGCACGACCTGCAGGAAGCGCTGACCGTGGGGGACCGCCTGGTGGTCATGCGCGACGGCCAGGTGGAGCAGATCGACGCGGCGGAAGCGATCTTCGACACCCCGGCCACGCCCTGGGTGGCGGGCCTGGTGGGCTACTCCAACCTGATGCAGGGTGAAGTGGCCGAGATCGTCGGGGACGGGATCCGGGTGCGCATCGGAGACCAGGCGGTACATGCACCCGCCAATGGCAGCGCGCTGCGCAGCGGCGATCCGGTTACGATCATGACCCAGCCTGAGGCCATGCGTGTGCTGCCCGCCAGCGCACAGACCGACGGCGAGAATCTGTTGAACGGCCGCGTGGAACAGTGTCATTACGAGGGCATGGGCTACCGGGTGCGGGTGCGCACCGGCGCTGCTGCACTCACGGTGCGATCCGCAGCCCCGTTCCCGCCTGGTGACGACACCCGGGTCGCCTTCAGCCCGGAGCGCACCTTGCTGTTCCCCGCGGCTTGAGCGGCAATGATTGGTGAAGCCCGGAGGGCATTCAGGCCGTATTGCAGGCCGGCAGATTGGGCAGACAGCCGCGCACCTCGGCCCACAACGCCTCGTAGGCGCGCGCCGCCGGGCTGCTGGGCGCGAAGGCCGGTAGCGGCTTGCGGTGCACACCCATCTGCTCCACCTGGGTGCTGTAGGGGATGGCAGGGCCAAGCAGGCGCTTCATGTTCTCGGGCGGCCGCTCCAGCAGGTGCCGGTGCATGCTCCGCCGTCTGTCGACCATGGACCAGAACGGCAGCAGCTTACGGCGCGGCAAGCCATTGGCCTTGAAATAATCACGTAGCTGCATCCACGCTCGCAGCGACAAGGGGGTGGGCACCAGCGGCACCAGGACCCGGTTGGCGGCATGGAAGACGTTTTCGGCGAGCCGGGAGAAGCTGGGTGGGCAGTCCAGCACGGCCAGCGCACAGGTTTCAGCCAGTGGCGCCATCAGCGTACTCAGCTGATCCGCCCCGGCGTCCTCGTTCAGTCGCAGGTCCAGGTGACGGTATCCGTCGTCCGCCGGCAGCAGACGCAGCCTCTCCCAATCGGTGTCGCGCAGTTCCCGGCCAATGGGGCGGGTGCCTCTGATGAGCTTGCGGCTCTTGCCCCTGAGGCCCTCGTCCACGCCCAGATACCAACTCGCCGCGCCCTGGACGTCCAGATCCCAGAACACGGTGGGCACGCCGTCGCGGGCTGCCAGCCAGGCCAGATTGACCGCGGCAGCCGTCTTGCCCACACCGCCTTTCAGATTGTAGAGGGCTATGACTTCCAACCGTCCTCCATCGGGGCCGACCCGTCCCATTCCTGGGGTCAGCCCTGCGCGGGACTGGCCCTGTCAATGCTTCAGTTCGTCGCGCCAGACAGCCCACCAGCAACGCAACCGATAGGCCATGGTGCCAGGGCTGTCGACATACAGGCGCCGTCCCAGCTGCAGCGCAGGCACTCGCAACTCACGATGCCGTTGCGCAATCATGTCATACATGGACCGGCGGTGCGCCTCGGCAACGTGGTCCGGCTCGGTGCGCAGCAGGGACTCCAGCACATCCAGGTCGTGGTCGTCGCCCAACAGGTCCGAGAGCGTCTTCAGTTCGGCTTCCAGCGTCTGGAACACCGCCGGCCACAGCGGCTGCAGGATCTGGACGTGATACCAGTAATCCTTAACGCGCTTGCGCCACGCATGCCAATCCTCCACGTCGCCTTCGACCCTGCAAGCCTGCAGCGCATCGGCCCCGCGCGCGTAGCACCGCTGGAAGCCGTTACCGAAGCCCTCAGCCCCTTTTGCCTTGCACGGCCAGACGGTGATCCGGTCACGGGCTTCACGGAGTTCGGCCACCAACTGATCGATCTGCCCGTGCAGGTCCCCTCCCCCCCCGGCGAGGCGGTCGCGGCGGGCAGTGAGTGCATCCCGGCAGTGCTGCAAGACGTCCTGCTCCTCCGGTGACTGAAAGCGCTGCTCCAGTGCGGCACAGGTCTCTATCACCGCCTGGGCGTCACGAAAACCGGAAAAGGCCCGGGCATGGTCGCGATACCAGGCATTCTCGTAGCGCGCGACCTTCCGTCCCAAGGCGGGCCGGAACAGCCGCAGAATGGCACGCATTTCCTTGAAGCGCTTACGCGCCTTATGCACCGATTCATGCGGATCGCCAGCATCCCGGAGGGCTTTCAGCGCTGCATCGACTCGCCCCCGTGCCAGGTCGTACAGTTCGTCGGCAAGTTCTGGGCGGCCTTTCAGCCGGAAAGACATCGGTCCCCACCTCCGGATGTGGATTCGTCCTCAGCTCAATTTAGCACCGGCCCGGCACACGTCATCCTCGCGAAGGCTATCATGCGGCTCCCGGGCCCAGCGACGTACCTCGGTGATGAGTGTCTCCGGCCGCTCGCTTATGCGCTGGCAGGCACCTGCATAAACATGGCCATGGTCGCCGTCGAGGGTGATGACATCCCCCTCCTCGAACTCCTGGCCACCAATCCTGCAGCGAGCCGCGCCCGGCTTGATCGTCAGAGCCTGGCAACCGACCAGACACACCGTGTTCAACTGCCGGGCCACGACGGCCGCATGGGAAGTGCGCGCACCAGTTGCGGTGAGCACACCGCAAGCGGCGGCAATTCCGCCAACGTCCTCGGTCGCAATGGCATGGCGAACCAGCACCACATCCCTGCCCTGCGCGGCCCATGCCCGGGCCGTATCGGCAGTGAATGCGATGGATCCGGATGCAATCCCCGCGCAGGCAGCCGTGGCAGTCGCCAGCGGCGGCTGACCACCGCTGTCCAGACGCTGAATTACGATCGTGTCCAGGTCCACCTCGGCCAGCTGTTGCAGCGCCTGCGCGGGCGTGATGAGCCCTTGTTGCACCATGTCCACGGCGATACGCAACGCCGCCAGCGCCGTGCGCTTCCCGCTGCGGGTCTGCAGCATGTACAACGCGCCGTTCTCGACGGTGAACTCGAAATCCTGCATGTCGCCGAAGGTGTGTTCCAATTGATCGCGAATGCTCACGAGTTGGGCGTGAACCTGCGGCAAGCGACGTTCGAGGCATTCGCTGTCGTCAACACTGAAGCGCCCCGAGACCACGTCCTCGCCTTGGGCGTTGCTGAGGAAATCCAGGTAAAGGGCATCCTCGCCGGTGGAGGGATCCCGCGTGAAGCCGACCCCGGCCCCGGAGGTGCTTCCGGCGTTGCCGAAAACCATCGCCTGGACCGCGACCGCCGTGCCCAGCGCCTCATCAATCCCGTGCATCGCACGGTACGTGCTGGCCTTGGCACTTCGCCACGACCGGAACACAGCCTCCACGGCATGCGTCAACTGGACATGAGGCTGATCGGGAAACGCGGACCCCACGGTCTCCTCGAACGCCTGTTCGAAGGCCTCGGCAAGTTCCCGCAGCGAGGCAGTGGGCAATTCGGCATGCCGTTGGCACCCGGCGTTTTGCAGCGCTTGCTCGCTAAGCCGGTCAAAGGGTACGGGCGATGCCCGGTGAACCACTTCCGCATACGCCTGAATCAGCCGGCGGTAGGCATCCCAGGCCAAGGCGGGATTACCGGTCAGGCGAATCATGCCGGGAAGGGTATGCCGGCTAAGCCCGATATTCAGAACGGTCTCCATCATTCCCGGCATGGAGACCGGAGCCCCGGAGCGCACGGACAGCAGCAGGGGATTTCGGTCGCTGCCGAATCGTCGACCTGTCAGCCCCTCCAGGCGTTGCAAGGCCAGGCCGAGTTCCGTGGTGAGTGCGTCTGACAATTGCCCGTCGCCGGCGAAGTAATCACGGCAGGC
>LFIK01004377.1_pt1 | contig 11438 bp, 12 predicted proteins | sample 643401 | NCBI WGS metagenome assembly LFIK01 (sample SAMN03777447, study PRJNA286221) | soda lake metagenome | biome: soda lake; feature: Kulunda steppe; material: water; isolation source: sample T5-Br brine of Lake Tanatar-5 | place: Russia: Kulunda steppe | collected 2010-07 | reverse complement strand
GCGGTCGCGGGTCCGGTCATGCGGGCACCTCCGTGCGCGGCGAACCGTCGTCGGCGCGGACGAGGTCGCGGGATCCGGCGCGGTCGCGTGCGCCGGCGCGGCGCGCCCGCCGGGCGGCTGTCCCGCTCGCGACGTAGGCGACGAGGAAACCGAGCGTTCCGACGAGCACGATGGCGGGGCCACTGGGCACGTCAAGGTGGAACGATGCGTAGAGGCCGAGCACGCTCGCGCCGGTCCCGAGCGCCACGGCGGTGCCGACCATCGCGGCGAACGAGCGCGTGATGAGCCGGGCTCCGGCGGCCGGCAGCACGACCGCTGCGGCGATGAGCAGCGCGCCGAGCACGCGGACCGAGGCGACGACGACCGCTGCGGTGACGAGGTTGAGCCCGAGCTCGATATGCCGGACCGGCACGCCGTGCACGGCGGCGACCTCCGGGTCGAACACGGTGAAGACGAGCCGCTTGTAGCCGGCGAACAGCGTGACCGCGGCGGCGACCGCGACCGCTGCGGTGACCGTCAGGTCGCGGGCGTCGACGCCGAGGATGTTGCCGAACAGGACGGCCTCGAGGTTGAGCCGCGTCGGGACGACGGCGAGCACGGCGATGCCGAGCGCGAACGCGGCGGTGGTCACGATGCCGATCGCCGCGTCATGGTGCAGACCGCGGCGCGCGGCCACCCGGTCGATGAGGATCGCGGACAGCACGGTGGCGACGGCTGCGCCGACGTAGAGGTCGGCGCCGAGCGCGACGCCGACGGCGACGCCACCGAGCACGCTGTGCGCGAGGCCGTGGCCGACGTAGCTCATCCGCTTGAGCACGACCGGGACCGACAGCGCCCCGCACAGCGCCCCGACGAGCACGCCGGCGAGCATCGCACGGCCGAAGAACGCGTAGGCGAACGGTTCGAGCAGCAGGCTCATGCGTCCACCTCCGCGGGCGTCACGACCGGTTCGGCGACCGGCATGCCACCGGACGCATGGTCGGTGCCGGAGTGGAGCGGGATCGGGGCGGCGTCCGTGACGACGGGATGGCCGTCCTCGTCGTGCACGACACGCAGTCCGGGTCCGTAGGTGCGGGTGAGCACGTCGGCGGTCATGACGTCGCGTGGGCGGCCGTCCGCGATGACCGTGCCGTTCACGCACACCATGCGCGGGAGATGGGAGGCGACGAAGTTCAGGTCGTGGGTGGTGAGCACCACGGTCAGCCCGTCGTGGTGGAGCTCGCCGAGCAGCCGGAGCACCTCGGCGCGCGTCGCGAGGTCGACCCCTGACGTCGGCTCGTCCAGCAGGAGCAGCTCGCTGCGTCGGGCGAGCGCCCGGGCGAGGAACATGCGCTGACGTTGGCCGCCAGAGAGCTCCGCGATCGGCCGGCCCGCGAGTCCGCCGATCCCCAGGCGTTCCAAGAGCGCGTCGGCCCGACGTCGCTCGTCACGCGTGAACCACGGCACGGGACGGCTGGATGCCGCATCACCGAGCAGCACGACCTCGCGCACGGTGAGTGGGAAGTCCGCATCCACGCTGCCGAGCTGGGGCACGTAGCCGACGCCGCGCGGTGGTCGGCCGCGCACGACGCGCTGGCCGAGCACCTCGACGCTGCCGCTGCGGACCTCGACGCCGCCGGTGAGCAGCCGGAGCAGCGTCGTCTTCCCCGCGCCCGATGGTCCGACGAGCCCGACGAAGTCGCCGCGCGCGACGTCGACGTCGACGGCCGACAGCACCGTCGGGCGCGCGTACGCCGCGTCGACGTCGCGGACGCGGACGACGGCGTCGCTCATCGCCTCAGGCCGACGTCGTGCTGCGTCGACGCGAACCGACGAGCAGGCCGAGCACGGCACCGGCGAGCACGCCACCACCGACGGGCAGCAGCAGCCCGGCGGTGTCGTCGTCCGACGAGCCGGCCGGCGCCTCAGGAGCGGTCGGTGCGGCGGCCGGTGCGGCGGCCGGCTCCGCTGCGGCCTCCTCGACGCCGCCCTCGGGGCAGGTGACGGCGGTGACGGTCGCGTCGTCAGCGAGCTCGCCCACGATGCGGTCCACGTCGGCCTCGATCTCGTCGAGCGGGTACAGCGGGCTGACCCACACGTACGGGCCGCCGGTGCGGCGCACGATGGAGCGCTCCGGCTCGTCGATGTGCAGCTCGGCGTACTCGACGCCCTCGCTGCCGGTCAGCGTCCACACGATCGTGCCCTCACCGGCGATGCGGCAGTCGATCGTCGACTCCCCGTCCCAGATGATGGGGTCGAGGAACACGGCGTCCTCGAAGCCGGTCAGGCCGCCGTGACTGTGCGAGTCCTCACCGGCGTGGGCGAGTGCCGGACCGGCGGCGGTCAGCAGCAGCATCGCCGCTGCGGTGGCCGCGACGGCAGCGCGGACGACGGAGGGAAGGCCGGTGGGAAGGATGCTGGGGACGACAGTGGAACGGGTCATGGGGGTTCCTGGGAGCGGGCCCGCAGCAGCGGGGCGGGAGCGGCGTTCGAGGGCATGGCGCACGGTGTTCGGCGCCGACCACCCCAACGTATCGCTATTGCGACATCGTCGCATTAGCGGGCCGACGGGACGCGCCGGTGGGGTGGCGCGAGACCGGTCCGGTCCTGCCACCGCGACGAACCTTGAGGCGACCATCGACCGACCGGCCATCGCGGCCGGTGTCCGACGAGGCGCAGAGAGCGGACGATGGCAACCACGGAACCGGTGTCGAGCAGAGCGGGTCGGGTGCGGTTCACCCCGCGTCAGCGCCGCCGTGTGCTCGCGAAGCTGCTCTTCATCGCTGCGGGGACCGCATCGTTCCTGCTGTCGGTGTGGCTCTGGTTCGTCGCGGACGACCGCGAGACCGGCCTGTACGTGGGGCTCTGGGTCCCCTCGCTGTTCTCCCTCGGAGCGCTCGTCGTGTCGTGGGAAGGTGACGCGTGAGCCAGTCCGCGATCTTCCTGTTCGGGACGGCGGTGTTCTTCCTGGGTGGGGTCGGTCTGGTGCTCGTCGGGCTCGACGCGTTCCGTGCCTGGTCCGTCGAGGACGAGGTCGCCGGTGGACCCGCCTTCCGCGAGGCGGAGCAGGCCCGTGCGGACGCCCGTGAGGACGCCCGCGTCGCGCACGAGGAGAAGGACCGATGAAGCCGATCGTCCGTACGTTCACGCCGGATGATCTCAGCGGTGCACTGCGGGTGCTGGAGGAGGCGGGGGAGGCGTCGGGCACCGACCTGCTCGACCTCGCGCGCTTGATCGCTGACGTCCAGCAGGGCGCTGCCGGGGCGACGGCCGTCGCCGGGGACGAGGTCGTCGGCGTCGCGCTCGCCCGGGTCGACGGGGCGAGCGCCGAGGTCAGCGCGTTCGCCGTGTCACCGCGGTGGCGCGGCCAGGCGATCGGCTCGTCGCTGTTGCAGCACCTCGAAGCGTCGCTGCTGCGGATGGGCGCACGCCGCGTCACCGCGCTCGTCGGTCCGGACCATCCGGGCCGTGCTGCGCTGGAGGCCCGTGGGTTCCAGGCGGCGGAAGGACTCGTCCGCTACGAGAAGGTCGAGGCGCTCGAGCCTGACGAGGTCATGATCGTCAGCAGCTGGGGCGGCGAGATGTGCTCGGAAGGGCTGTGGGAGCAGGTCGCCGGCATGGAGCGCGAGAAGGCGCTCATCGAGTCGCGCATCGTCGCACCGCTCGCCGAGCCGGACCTCGCGCAGCGCGTCGGGGTGCGCGCGCCGTCGACCGTGATCCTGTTCGGCCCTCCGGGGACCGGCAAGACGACGTTCGCCCGTGCGATCGCCAGCCGCCTGAACTGGCCGTTCGTGGAGCTGCTGCCGTCCAAGCTCGCGAGCGGCGAGGGAACGTTGGCCAACGAGGTCCGCGCCGCGTTCGAGGACCTCGCGCAGCTCGATCACGTCGTCGTGTTCATCGACGAGTTCGAGGAGCTCGCGCCGACGCGCGAGGCGAACCCGGCCACCTCCGGGGTCGTCAACGAGCTGCTGAAGTCGATCCCCGAGTTCCGTCGCCAACCCGGACGGCTGCTCGTCTGCGCGACCAACTTCGTCGGCTCGGTCGACCCTGCGGTGCTGCGCCCGGGCCGTTTCGACCTGCTGATCGCGATCGGGCCTCCTGACGGTGCAGCGCTGCAGGCGCTGTGGCGGCAGGCGCTGCGCGGCATGGCGGTGGCCGATGACGTCGATCCCGTCGATCTGGCAGGGCGCACGGTGGGCTTCACGCCGGGCGACGTCGACCTCGCCGCGCAGCGTGCCGCTGCGGCCGCGTTCGATCGGGCGCGCAGCATCGGTGGCGCCGATGCGAACGGTTCGGGTTCGGTCGCGACCGCGACCGCGGTCGATCCGCTGGTGATGCGCGACGACCTGCTCGCGGCGCTCGCCCGCACCCGGCCATCGATCCCGACGGAGATGGTGCGTACGTTCGGGCTCGAGGTCGAGCAGTACGAGCGGGTCTGAGGGTCTTGCCGGGCGGTCCGGCCGAGCGGCTCAGCTGAGTGCGGTCCGCAGCAGGTCACGGATGCGGGTCTCGGTCGCGCGCGTCATGCGGGTGATCGCGAACCCGGTCGGCCACATCGGGCCGTCATCCAGCTGCGCCGCGTCGTTGAACCCCAACGTCGCGTAGCGCGTCCCGAACTTGCTGCCGACCTGCAGGAAGCACAGGACGGTCCCGTCGAGCGCGTAGGCGGGCATCCCGTACCAAGTACGGGGATCGAGCTGCGGCGCGGTGCGCATGATCACGTCGTGCACACGCTGCGCCAGCTCACGGTCGCCGTCGGGCATCCCCTCGATGACGGTGAGCACGTCGGCGAGCCCGGCCGCACGCTTGTCCTTGCCGCGCGCGCGGGCCGCCTGCTGCTTCACCTCGGCGGCACGCTCGCGCACCGCCGCCTGCTCGTCCTTGCTCAGTCCCGCCACGTATGTCCTCCTGGACAGTGATGACGGATCACGCGGTCAGGCCTCGACGAGGTGGCCGTGGGTCGAGTCCTCGCCGCACACCGTCGGCAGGTCCGCGCGGGCGTTCGCACAGCAGTTCGCCGCGCACACGGCCGGCCACGGGCCGAGCTCGCTCAGCGCCTCGCCGGGCTCGCCGGCGATCCGGGCCTCGACGAGGTCCACCAGCGCGGAGACGAACGCCGGGTGCGTGCCGGGGGTGGCGACGCGTGCCATGCGGACGCCGAGCTCGTCGCAGGTCTCCTGCGCCTCGTTGTCGAGGTCCCAGATGACCTCCACGTGGTCGCTGACGAACCCGATCGGGACGACGACCGCCGCACGCATCCCGCCCTCGGCCAGCTCGCGCAGCGCATCGTTGATGTCCGGCTCGAGCCACGGGATGTGCGGCGCGCCGCTGCGTGACTGGTAAACGAGCGACCACTCCGGCACTGCGACACCATCCGCAGCGACCCCGTCGAGGACCAACTGTGCGGTCGCCAGATGCTGCGCGACGTACGCGCCGTTCGCGTCGAAACGGTCCCTCGGGCCCGACGCCTCGGCCATCGCGGTCGGGATCGAGTGGGTGACGAACAGGACGCGGACGTCCTCGGTCGCGATGCCCTCCGCGGCGATCTCCCGCAGCGCGGCCGCGGTGCCCTCGACGAACGGACCGACGAAGCCGGGGTGGTCGAAGTAGTGGCGCACCTTGTCGACGGCGAGCTGCCCGTTCAGCCCCGACTCGTCGAGCGCGCGGGCGAGATCCTCGCGGTACTGGCGGCAGCCCGAGTACGAGGAGTAGGCGCTCGTCGCCAGCGCGAGGATGCGCCGATGCCCGTCCGCATGCAGCCGCTCGATCTCGGGCGTGAGGTACGGGTCCCAGTTGCGGTTGCCCCAGTAGATCGGGAGCGTGATCCCACGGCGGTCGAACTCGGCGCGCAGCTTGGTGATGAGGTCACGGTTCTGCTGGTTGATCGGGCTGACCCCGCCGAGCGCCAGGTAGTGATGCGAGACCTCCTCGAGCCGCTCGCGCGGGATGCCGCGCCCACGGGTGACGTTCTCGAGGAACGGCATCACGTCGTCGGGGCCTTCGGGGCCGCCGAACGAGGCCAGCAGGAACGCGTCGTACTGCGTCATCGGAGCACCTCCGCGGCCCCGTCGGCGTCGACGAGGCGTCCGGTGTAGAAGGGGATCTCCTCGCGGACGTGGCGGCGCGCCTCGGTGGAACGCAGGTCACGCATCATGTCGACGAGGTCGTGCAGCTCGGTCGCTTCGAGCGCGAGGATCCACTCGTAGTCGTTGAGCGCGAACGCTGCGACCGTGTTCGGCTGCACGTCGGTGAACTCGCGGCCGGCGACCCCGTGCTCGCGCAGCATCGCGCGCCGCTCGTCGTCGGGCAGCAGGTACCACTCGTAGGAGCGCACGAACGGGTACATGCACAGCCACGGCAGCGGCTGCGTGTCCTGCATGAACGATGGGACGTGGTCGCGGCTGAACTCGGCGGGCCGGTGCGTCCCCATCGCCGACCACGCGAGCGTGCAGGTCGTGCCGGCCGCGGTGCGGCGGAATCCGCGCAGCGCCGCCTGGAGCGACTCGGCGCTCGGCCCATGGAGCCAGACCATCAGGTCGGCGTCCGCACGCATGCCCGACACGTCGTACAGGCCCCGCAGGACGACGTCCTCGGCGGCGAGTCCAGCGGCCCACGCACCGAGGCCGCCGTCACCGACCACGTCGGCGGACGCCTCGCTCCGCGCGTAGATCGCCCACACGGTGTAGCGGACGGTGCGGTTGAGGGCCTCGACGGCTGCGTCATCCAGGCTGGCGTGGTCGCTCATCAGGGTCTCCTCATGCTGCTGCGTCGCGTGCTGGCCGCAGCGCTCACGGACGTTCGAAGCGGGGCCTCAGAGCGTACGGGCGGCCTCGGTACGTGAACGCCCGACGACACCCGCGAGGCCGTTCCCGGCGACCGTACTCCCGACGAGTGCGAGGCCGGGCAGCTCGGTGAGCGCCGCATCGATCGCATCGAGGCTCGCGCGACGTCCGACGACCGGGCGCGACAACGCGCCCGACCACCTGGTCACGAGCGACGCGCGGACCGTCGCGCCATCCTCGAGCGGTGTGCATGCTGCCTCGAGCAGGCGCACGAGCTCGGCGCGTGCTGCCTTCACGACGCCGGTCTCGGCCCCTTCCGGGAGCGTCTGCGTGCCTCCGAACGAGAGCCGGACGACGTGATGGTCCGCAGGGAGGCGGGTCGCCAGCCAGTCCCACTTCACGCTCGAGTGCGTCAGCGCCTTCGCGCGCAGGGGGCCATGTGGCTCGACCCGGTCGTCATCGGCTGCGGGGTCGAGTTCCGGGCGGGCGACCAGCACGCCGGACCCGACCGGCGCACCGGCACGGGTCAACGCGGCGTCCTCGACCAGCAGGGTCACGAGCACGACGTCATCGGTGATCGGCAGGTCCTGCAGGTGGGTGGCGAGGATGCCGACCGTGCCGGCCGTACCGGCGAGCAGCTCGGCGGCCGCGCGTGCCGGCAGGGCGAGGCAGACCACGTCCGCAGCGACCTCGCCGGCAGCGGTGCGCACCCTCCAGGTCCCCTCGTGACGCAGCGCGGTGACGGCGCTGTCCAGCCGCAACGTCACGCCGCGGAGACTGAGCTGCTCGGTCAGCCGGTCGACGAGCAGCCCCATCCCTCCGGCGAGCGTCGCGACCGGAGCGCCGGCCGGACCGAGCGGGCCGCGAAGCGCGCGAACGCCCGCCATCAGCCCGCCGTGACGCACCGTCGCACCGGCGAGTGACGGGGCGACGCTCGCGAGCTCCGCGTCGTCGGCGCGGGTCGCGTGCACGCCGGCGATGACCGGATCGACCAGCAGGTCGACGACGGTGTCGCCCAGCCGGTCCCGAGCGAGCCTGCCGAGCGTCGCCGGTGCATCGGCCGTCACCGGAGCGCGGTCCCGCCGGACCGCCTCCTCGGCGACCTCGGGACCGAGCAGCCGCGCGATGTCCGCCGGGTCGGCCGGGATGCCCAGCAGGCCAGGCGGGAGAGGGAGGAGTCGCTCGCCGGTCAGGACGTGCGCCTGGTGGGTCGCCGGGCGTTCCACCTGGTCCGAGAGGCCGAGGCGTTCGGCCAGCTCGAGGACGTCCGGACGGGTCAGCGCGAACGACTCGGCTCCGACGTCGACGGCGACGGGACCGAGCGGCTCGCGACGCACCGCACCACCGAACCGGTCCGAGCCCTCGAGCACGGTGACGTGGTAGCCGGCCTCGACCGCATCCAGCGCCCACACCAGCCCGGCGACACCCCCGCCGATGACGACGGCGTGGCCGCGGCTGGGCATGCGTCAGCCCTGCTCGTCGTGGACGAGCGCGACGATGCGGGTCAGCACGTCCGGGTCGGTGTCGGGCGGGACACCGTGGCCGAGGTTCACGACGTGGCTGCGTGCCGCACGGCCGGCGGTGATGACCTCGCGGACGTGCCGCTCGAGCACCGGCCAGGGGGCGGTGAGCAGCGCCGGGTCGATGTTGCCCTGGACGGGGACGTCCGGCCCGAGCCGCTCGATGGCGACGGACAGCGGGATGCGGTCGTCGACGCCGACGACGTCCGCGCCGCAGTCGCGCAGGTCGCGCAGCAGCTCCGACGTCCGGGTCCCGAAGTGCACGCGGGACACGCCGAGGTCGGCGACAGCCTCGAGCACCGCACGGGAGTGCGGTGCAGCGCCGGCGCGGTAGTCGGGTGGGGACAGCGTGCCGGCCCAGGAGTCGAAGAGCTGGAGCGCGGAGGCGCCGGCCTCGACCTGCGCGCGCAGGAACGTGATCGTCGTGCGGGCGACCCAGGCGAGCAGTGCGTGCCAGGTGTCAGGGTCGGCATGCAGCAGCGCACGCGTGCGCAGGTGGTCGCGTGACGGTCGACCCTCGACGAGGTAGGCGGCGATGGTGAAGGGAGCGCCGGCGAACCCGATGAGGGGGGTCGATCCGAGCTCTGCGACGCAGCGTGCGACCGCCTCCTGCACGGGTGCGAGGTCGGCAGGATCGAGCTCGGGGAGCGCGTCCACGTCGGCACGCGACCGGACCGCGCTGCCCATGACCGGACCGACCCCCTGCACGATGTCGACGTCGACGCCGGCCACCTTGAGCGGCACCACGATGTCGCTGAAGAAGATCGCCGCATCGACCCCGTGGCGTCGGACCGGCTGGAGCGTGATCTCGGAGGCGAGCTCCGGCGTCAGACACGACTCGAGCATGCCCGTGCCCTCACGAAGGGCCCGGTACTCGGGCAGCGACCGCCCGGCCTGCCGCATGAACCACACGGGAAGGCGTTCGGGACGCTCGCCCCGGTAGGCGCGCACGAGCGGCGCGTCAGTCGTGCGGCCGTCGATGAGGGGGTGCGTGGCGGGAAGCATGCGCGGAGCATACCGACGGGCGGAACTGGTCCTCCGGGGAGGTCGTAGACTCAGCGCATGACACTCGCTCTCGCAGGCGTCAGCCATCTCGACGTCGGACTCTCAGAGCTCGAACAGGTCAGTGCGATGGCGCTCGACCTGCCCTCCGAGCTTCTCATGCAGCACGTCGCGGATGGCGCCGTGCTGCTCTCCACGTGCAACCGGGTCGAGCTCTACCTCGACACGGACGATGCGGAGCGTGCGGTCGCACGCGCGGGCGAGCTCCTGGACAGCCCGACGTACGGCATCGCCGGCCTGCGCAGCCGGATCCGGAACCGCACCGGTGACGACGTCGCGCGCCACCTGTTCGCGGTCACGTCCGGGCTCGAGTCGATGGTCGTCGGTGAGGCGGAGATCTCCGGTCAGGTCCGCGCTGCGATCGCCGACGCTCGTCGCGAGGGCACCGTCACCGCCTCGCTCGACCGCCTGTTCGGCACGGCCAGCAGAGTCTCGCGCCAGGTCGCGTCGACCACCGGGCTCGGTGCGGCCGGGCGCTCCGTCGTGAGCGTCGCGCTCGACCTCGTCGAGCGCGACCACGGGCCGATCGCCGGTCGCACCGTGTGCCTCATCGGCACCGGATCGTTCGCCCGCATCTCCCACGCCGCGCTCCGCACCCGTGGCGTCGGTGAGCTGCTCCTCTTCTCGCTCAGTGGCCGTGCGGCCCGCTTCGCCGAGTCCCACCAGGGCACGGTCGTGGGCCAGAACGGCCTCGCGGAGGCGCTCGCAGGGGCGGACGTGGTCGTGAGCTGCAGCGGCGCACCCCATCCGGTCGTCGATCGCTCGGCACTGGCGCAGGCGCTCGCCGACGGCCTGCGGACACGGCCGCTCCCGATCGTCGATCTCGCGCTCACCCACGACGTGGATGAGGAGGTGCGTGGCCTCGCCGGAGTGCACGTCATCGACCTGACCGACGTCGCGGAGCACGCACCGCCGGTGCATTCGGACGCGGTACGACGCGCGCACCGCGTCGTCGAGGAGGCGGTCGGCGGCTTCGTCCGTGTCGAGGCCGGCCGCCTGGCTGACCCGGCGATCGTCGCGCTGCGCGAGCACGTGCGCGTAGCCATGTCCGATGAGCTCGAGCGGGCGGAGCGCCGTCATGCGGCACACACGCTGGTCGCGGTCACCGGTGCGCTCGACCGCTTCGCGAACGGGCTGCTGCACGTCCCGAGCGTGCGCATCCGTGAACTCGTGGCACAGGGTCGCGGTGCCGAGGCGATGGCCGCCCTCGAGCTGCTGTTCGGCGTCGGGCCCGACATCGTCGCAGGGCTCGGCAGCGAGGCCGGCACGCACCCGGACGATGCCGAGCACGGCGATCAGGATGCGGGACGGGCGACGTGACCGACGGCGCGACGGCCCGTCCGGCGGCGGCGCAGCTGCGCATCGGTACGCGCGGGAGCACGCTCGCCCGGACCCAGAGCGGCCTGATCGCCGACGCGCTGACCGCGGCCACTGGGGTCGCGACGGAGCTCGTCAGCGTCCGGACGTTCGGTGACGACCATCCTGGTCCGCTCGCGACCATGCCGCAGCCCGGCGTGTTCGTCTCGGCGCTCCGCGATGCGCTGCTCGCCGGTGACGTGGACGTGGCGGTCCATTCGATGAAGGACCTGCCGTCGGCGCCCGTCGACGGGATCGCGCTCGGCGCCGTCCCTTCGCGCGAGGACGCCCGTGACGCGCTCGTGAGTGCGGACGGGGTGACGCTGATGGCGCTGCCGCCGGGCGCGAGGGTCGGCACCGGATCGCCCCGCCGCGCTGCACGGCTGCGTGCCCTCCGCCCCGACCTCGAGCTCGTCGATCTGCGTGGCAACGTGGACTCGCGGATCGCTCGCGTCACGGACGGTGAGCTCGACGCGGTCGTGCTGGCCGTCGCGGGACTCGCGCGACTCGGACGGACGGACGTCATCAGCGAGGTGCTCGAACCCGACGTGATGCTGCCCGCGCCCGCTCAGGGTGCGCTCGCGGTCGAGTGCCGCAGCGACGACGAGGCGACCCTCGCGCTGCTCGGCCTGCTTGACGACCGGTCCGCTCGCGTGCGTGCCGTCGCCGAGCGGGCGGTGCTCGCGGCGCTCGGGGCGACGTGCGCATCCGCCATCGGTGCGCTCGCGCAGCTCGACGG
>LFIK01004376.1_pt1 | contig 11441 bp, 11 predicted proteins | sample 643401 | NCBI WGS metagenome assembly LFIK01 (sample SAMN03777447, study PRJNA286221) | soda lake metagenome | biome: soda lake; feature: Kulunda steppe; material: water; isolation source: sample T5-Br brine of Lake Tanatar-5 | place: Russia: Kulunda steppe | collected 2010-07 | reverse complement strand
CCCCGCCACAGATCCGTGGGGGGCGCACCGATGGATGGCGCTGCCAGGGCACAGCAGCAGAAGCAGCAGCAGCAGCCGCAGATGCCTGCGGGGGGTCACCTGTGCCCATCCCCTAGGCCCACCAGCAGCCCCCTCACCTCCTTGCATTGTAGCCACAGCAGCGGGAGCGGCGACTGTGCTGCTGGCGGCCAAGGCCCGGCTTCCAGCCTCGGCCCCCGCAGCTGTGCAGGCAAACCCGGTGGCAGCCACTGCAAGGAGGGTGGCCCAGGGGCCTGCGCAGGCAAGGGGGGTGCGGAGGGTGCAGCAGGGCAGTCGGGGGGGGGCCCAGCAGGAGATGGCAAAGACACCGACGGTTCTGGACCCCCAGTGGCCATGTCACGTTCGCCTGCGCCCAAAGTGCCGCGCGTCGCGAGCCTCACCACGCGCAAGAACCAGGCACTAGGTGCGCAGCACGAGCGTAGTTTGCATGTATGTGTGTGTGTGTGTGTGTGTGTGTGCACGCGCGTGCATGTGTGTTTGCAGGCTGACTGGTAGGAGGCATGCCGTGTGCAGGCAGGGCACAGGGTGCTGGGTGCTTGGATGGGGTGCACAAGAGCTTGCAAGATGCAAAGTGTGTGTGGGGTGCTGGGTGCGCTTTTGCTGCCTCTGCGTGGGTGGAGGCACGTGAGCGCGCATGCATACGCCTGCAGGTGCACACACATACATGTCCCAAAGAACATGCCACGTGTGCAATCAAGGGACCGGCTTGCTCCTTTGTCCTCTCATGCGCATGACCAGGTAACAGACGCACACATGGGCACGCACGCGTGCGCACACACGCACGAACGCACGCGCACACACACACACAAGCCAAAACTGGCGCGTGTGTGCGCTCCAGGTCTCCTCCACCTTCCTACCCACAAACATATGCAAAACACAGACGCGACTGCACGCGCACTCACCTGCACATTCAGGGCCCCCCCTCGACACGACGCTCATGGCCATGCGCCTACACCTGCTCAGCAACCGCTTCGTGACTCCCCTCCTGCTACAGCAGCAGCAGAGGCGAGGGGCACGGGAGGCGGGCAGGGATGGTGCGGGCAGTGGGAGGGGCTCCCTGCCGCCTAAGTGGCATAAAAGGCCCACGTCTGCGCAGGTGAGCGCAGGGGTCTGCGGGGGTCTGCGTGGTTGCTGTGCTCCTGCGTGTTTGAGGGCAAATTGGTGAGCGCAGGGGTGTGTGTTGCACGCCCACGCGTGCTTGTGTGTGTGAGGGCGTCAGCAGGTGGGTGCAGGGGCATACATGGGGAGTCCCAGGCGCTGTGCACGCCGCCCCTGAGGCAGTGGGATGGCCGCTTGCGGAGGTAAGGTGTGTGTGGGGCTACTGAGGGGCGCCACTGCGCAGCAGGTGCGGAGCAGCACAGGCTCTGTGAGCGCCACCATGCAGAGCAGCAGAGGCGTATGCAGTGGCGGTCTGCGCACGAGGGCCGCTTCCCTGCACTAGGCTTGTTTGCATGTTTGCCATGGCGCCGCAGTAGTTAGGCTGGGTACAGGCATGAGCTCCAAGCATGCCCGTGCGTGGGTAAACTCGCTGGTGGTCACTAGCAGTGCGCCCGCGCAACCTCACATATGCTGTGCCTTCCGTACACACGTTAAAGCAACAATGATAATGCCCACCATGCACCTCAGCTTGCCTACAAATCACAATTGAAAGTGACGCATGCATGCCCGCCATGCGCATTTGTCTGTGCACGCACAGGACTATTAATTGCGTCTGAGCAAGAAGGTGCCCTCAGGGCTTCTTGACATCTGAGCCTTTGTCCACCCATGGCAACAATCTTGTGGACTTTTTGCATGAGATCCTCTGATTTCTGATCAAGTGACCAGCTGATCGTCTGTCGCTTTGAACTTCTTGTGAGGATGGGATGTTTGTATGAGTGCGCTGCTGAGCGAGGAATGGGTCAGCCTTAGGCTGCTGGTGCATAAGCATGATTTGTTGAGTTGGTCATTTCATGGCGTTGGCTGGCCCAGTGTTCATGGCTGCAAAGTGGGAGCCGGGGCCTGTGCCCCTGGCACCTCTGCTTGAACCTCCGCTTCCAAAATCATCGGTTGGCATTTTAATTGCTCCACAATCCTTTGCAACCCCGTGCATTTGTGCGTCGCGTCTGATTTGTAGGCAGTGGTCCGGTGACTATTTGTTGGTAGTGGGAAGGCTGGAATTTGGGAGCATGACCTGCCGGATCGGAGAGACCTGCACTCTCTAGGCAGGGACACGTCCAAAGCAGGGGTGCACTCTCTGTGAGGCCTTCCAAGTTGGGCATGCCACAAATTGGCAGTTGTATCATTCATTAGGGGCATCTGTGCGCGCGAGCATGCTGTAAGGCAACAGGCTCTCCCAGGAACATGTCTGGGAATGTGACACGTTTTATGATAGACGTATGGGATTGGCAGGTACCAGCTGGCCGCACTTGCTTTGGTGGGATCTCGCCCTGAGCAGCAGCTCCAAGCTGCCCATGCACGGTTGCCTTAGATGCAGCATCGCAGGAGACCATGTTCTTCATGTCATTCTCTTAGGTGTAAGGGGTATTACTTACATTCCTCACACTTTGGTTCCTTTGAAGAGTCTCGGCCTTGATTTGCAAAGCGTCAAGAAACTCGCTCTCAAGCTTTATGCTCATTTTGTGCGCAACGCTCACAAGTTTGTGCAGACCAGACGTTATCTCGAGCATTCTCCTCACCTTCAAACTAATCAGGTGACTTGTCTGCTTGCAACCTTCCTGATCCTCTCTGACCGCCCTTTTCTTTCCTGGTGAAGGGGCTTTTCTTCCCAACTGGCCCCTTTTCCTTAATCGATGTGAGCAGCTTTTTTGCTGCTTGCACGGATTTTTTTCTTTCTGTTCTTTAGCAAAATGAATGTGCAGGAAAGCCCACTGTGAGTGAGTGACCTCTTAGTGAAAAAAGAAGCTTGCGCCCGTGGTGGCGTATTTCAAGGCATGTGCTCGGTGCAGGCACCAAACATGTCTGTACAGTCCTCATGCAAAGATGAATTCAGTCTTCTGAGAAGCATCTGCCAACCAGACAGCTTGCTGAAAGCTTCAGGTTTACAAGGGCAGGTTTGAGCCAGCCAGGTCGATAGCCTTATTGGTTTGTTGCTGGTCATAGCCATCAAGAAAATCATCCGTGATCTCTGAGATCTACTAGATCTGCAACTAGTAGTTGCATAGTAAGTTGTGCTGCTGGGACCGGAAATCAAAGACATTTTGGTTGGATGAGGCAGGCAAACAATTGGCAGGTCAATGGGCAATGATGGAAACTGCCACCGTGACGCCATATTGTGTCTTTGCTGAATTGGTGTCTGAGACTGAGTTTGAGATCAGACAGTTGTTGGTTGGAGATAGTTTACTGAGCCCGGAGTGTTGGAGGGCCAGTTATTTAGAATTCCTATTTTCTGTATTTGATTGTGGAACACTCGATAACCTTAAAAAAGAACCAAGGTTAGTGCTGCAAGATGGCAGCGTAAGCTCGGAGGCTCTGGGGGGGGAACGGCATGGCAGCCAAACTGTGTGTGTGCGTGATGGATAGCAAAAGGGTAAAGTATTGAAGACATGATACGGCGTAAGGAGTGATGCAGCTCATGGTCTATGCAGTCGCACGCCCTCTGTGCGCATGGCTTATGCGCTTTGGGCGAACTGGGGAAGGTAAGCCCCTCGCTCAACCCTGCTTCTCTTAGTGTGTGTGTGTCAAACTGTTGATCAGTCAACAACAGTGATCTGGCATGACATAGGAGAATTATGTATTTGCTTTAGCCTACTAGTTACTACTGTAGTAATTGTCTTCAAGTCAAGTTGGTAATTGTCACTGCATACTATGTGCTTCGCATATCTAATGTAAGGCGCTAAGATATTGAAGATGAATAATGCGTTTGCACTTGGTCATCAAAAACACTCTCTTCGTGAACCGAGGAAAAGGGGCCACTGTGGGTACTGTGACAGTAGGATCAACATTTCATGTGACCCCCAGATAAATAGGTGATAAAGAAGCCAACCGGTGTAACGAAACCAGGCTTTCCTTGATCACCAGATCACCTCCAACCACCTAACCAACCACCAGGCTCAGGCTTTGGGCTAGACTGGGGTCAGGCCAGCCCATAGAAAGACCCCTCTTATAGCGCTCCTTACACTGACTGACTCCCAATGCGAACTGAATCCCAATGCTAAATTGGGATCGTATGCAAGATCACTTGGTGGCATTGCTGTGCTGATACCTGTTTACATTTATACCTTCGATCTCCCAATTGCAACAACTGAAGAAGACATGACTTTGGACATCGCAATGTACCATGGCAGGAAATCTTTTACGACCACAGAGTTATGAATCATGCAGAATACCATGAATGAACTTGACCAGCTGGACTCACGCGATTGTTTTACCTCTTCACATCACATAACTGATAAGCCGACTTTGAACCCAGTTCAATTAGAAACTATCAGCCCAAAATGTCCAAAAAAGTGTATAAGACCCAGCAGAATTAAGTGAACCTCACGATGCAGCTTCATGGCACCATATCATGCTCCATCTCTTGAAATTGTACAAACTCACTTACGAGCGAAAGGAGGCAGACTTAATCTCAGCACAAAGTGCTGCTTTATGGTGGTTAAAGTGCATGATTCGTGATTTGTCCATAGCAAGCACCTCCAAACTGCAAAAGCACAATCAAAGTCCACGCGCAGATCCACGCACGGATCAACGGACAGGAATCAACTTGGCTGCACCACAACTGATCCCATTATAAGTAGAGCGCATGCAGGGACAGCAAGGCATGGAGACCACTTGATCATTTGACATTGCAATTTATGTGCCAATAGCTTGTGATGCTCAAGTGGGCACTAACTTTCACTTTCACAAGCCGAATGGCAGGGGCAAATACGAAACCCAATGTCCTTCTTGCATGCTCCTGTGACAATGACAGTATGAGCAGCGGCGCTCGCGCAATTTAGACACAAACACTTGCTAACATCAAGGTGCATTTTGCATTGCTATCTCTGATTCATGCCAGGTATGTCCAGTGCAATGGCATTGAATTCCCAACACTTTCCATTGTTGCCAATTTTTGGGTGTCAACCAGATCGCCAAGGCAATGCCAAAGTTGCACTCTTGCCAATTTCATAACGTAGCTTAGTATGCGATGCAGGCACGCTTTATCACAACCATGCACCTGAATCCTCTACGAGCCAGGCAAAGAGGTGTGCATAAGTATGCAAACTCATCATTGTACCCCTGCTATGCTGATTTGCTGCTCTATTCTCCAGCAAGCACAAACACACACTGCTGATGTTGAGATGCAGGGTTGTCTCAAACCACGCACCCATGAAACGCTGACCTGCTCCCTACCCATACTACACACTGCTGTTGAGTGCGCGCCATGTTTCAGGAGCTGCCCTTGTCCTCCTGTGCACTCTCCTCTGAGCTGTTGCTCCACGTGCGCCGGGTCACTTGCGTGCCATAGCGGCAGGAGAGAATGGCCACAAGCGCAGCAAACAGGCACTGCAATCCTAGTATGGTCTGCACAATGATCACCTGCAACACACACACACAAAGCAGGCACCCCTTGCCATTGGCAGCAAGAGCAGAGATTGCTGCAAACTGCACAAGTGGCGTGTGTCAATTTGGCAGACGCTGACGGCAAAAGAGCAGTATAGAATCACGCCAGACAGGCCATGGTGTCTCCAAGACATTGAACAAGGTATCCTGAGAAGGCCTAGCGACTGCTGGTCCTCTAGAGCAGTTGCCGTGGGGCCCTAGGTTGCTCGGCAGCCACACCAAGGGACCTTCCCTACTTAGTGCATCTGCTGCTAATTTTGTTGACTTTGACTTAGAGCAGGAGGAGGCCCATGCAATCAGAGGCCGCAAGAACCAAACCTTGCTGCTGCTTGATCAACACCACTCTGCGCTAGCTCATCCCTCCACACATCCCTGACCCCCAGGAGAGGGCATGAGGGCTGCACCTGCTGCCCAGGAGGGCACATACAGCTGTGTAACCCCGCATGCCCTCCCTGTGCATCTCAGCCAGCTCGTCACACTTTTTGAGGGTTCCACTCAGGCGCTGCACAGCGGGTTGTGTAGGCCAGACGCAGATTGCGACCTGAGCTCCCCTTGCAGAGGAGCCCCTGGATCCCAGTCCGTACCCAACAGGCTCCCCGACGCAGGCCAGAGCACTCAGAGCACCCCCCACCCCAGCGGCACGCCCTCCAGGGAGGGTAGTGCACCTCGCGTCGCGTGCACAAACCTCCCTTTCACAGGAGTACATAAAGCGCACCCACAACAGCCCCTGCACAACAGCCCCAGCAGCAGCAGTGCACACTCATAAGATAACCCAAACACGCCCAACCTCTTAAAACCTGACCCAGTAGCTTGGACACCCTCGGCACGCACCGCAGCGTACGCGGCAGGTATCTTGTCCTGGCCGCCCATCTCATCCCACGCTGCCAGGTACACCCCCTCATGCTTGACGGTGAAGGCAATGACAAACAGGACAATGCCCTGCGTGCAAAGGGTACGCAGACGGCCCATGCTCAGGAGCACTGCTCGAGGGAAGGAAGGCTTGCACAGACAGAAGGCTGCTGCTGCCGCTGCTGCTGCTGCTGCGCGCAAGGACCCACATGGCGGCGTCCTCAGGACATGTGCCAAGGCCCAGCACCTGTCGAGGAGCAAAGCCCAGCACCAGCCAAGGAGCAAAAGCCAGCACCAACCAAGGCGCAAAGCCCAGCACCAGCCAAGGGGCAAGTCTTAGTCCCTGAATTGGTGGAAGGAGGACAGTGTTCTCTCGCTTACTTACCGGCTCACACTGCCAACGCACACAGACCACACGAGCTGCTCAGGCTCCACCTCTATTGAGAGCATTCAGCCCATTAGTCTTAAGTTCAGATAAGTTTATGGTCAATGATATCCAATTAAAAATGCTATTGCACGTTCACTTCACTGCGCTGTGATGCATCAGTGCTAGGGGTCTAGGAAAGGAAGCTTGTGCATGCAAGCGCACCAGCATGTGCCTCAATGCCATTAATTTCTAATGTGTTTAAGCGCATCAGCAGGTATCTCAATGCCAGGCTAGGCATGGCTGCATGGCTACAAACCGCTCATGGCTACATGCGTATGGCTACATACCCATGGCTACATGCCAGACTGCACATGGCAGCATGCACATGGCTACAAACACATGGCTACATGCCAGACTGCGCCTGGCTGCATATGTTGATAGAAGCCAAATGTGTGCCTCAAAAGTTCAGAGTAGCGACACAAGGAGAAGGGGCCCGAAGCAGTTCTGCAGGGCTAGATTCTTCTTGCTTGTGTGACACACTGCACACACTGCACACAATATGGTGTATGTTTGTGTGCGCACACACGTGCGCGTGTTTGCAAGATGCCTGGACTTGCCTGTACTAAGGCTTGATGGCTGGTTCTTCCAGCAGAATACACAACTTCAAAACCTGACTGATGCCTACCACAGCATGCATGAGCACTTGCGTGCATGACTATCTGTACACAGCTACTAGCAAGAGGTCAGCAGCTTTGTGGCAGAGCAGCTGAACAAGAACAATTTTGGGCAGCTTATAATAAGCCTAGAGCTCCCAGGTACAAGTTCACAAAAAGACTCGCACAGTTTGTTTGACACAAGCATACACATACAAGCGTGCACGCGCACCCACACGCAAGCATCTGATGCGCGAACACACACACACACATACACACACACACACACCCGCGCCCACACGCACGCACCTGCCCCAGCGCCCCGCCCACCCGGCACATGGTGGCCAGGAATGAGTGCGGCCACTTGACCTCTGCCCACACAGGCAAAGCTGTGCCCAGCATGATGTACGCCAGCTGCTGGTGCAGCAGCCGATCTAGGGGGAGGTCCTTTTCGTGGGCCACCATAAGCAAGCCCTCTGAGAAAAATGCCAGGCCCAGGAACACCTGCACTTACCCCGGGAGGAGTATCATCCAGGATGTGATAAATGATGCCGTGGCACTTTTTAGCCAATGGGACCTCACAGCCCATATGCACTGGGTGGACCGGACGCCGGATGCGTGAGCGGGCGCGCAGCAGCAGGGTGGGGGGCGGAGTCCAGGGCGCGCACGCAGCTCATGCCGTGAGCTAGATGTGCTGCACGAGCGCCTTTTGAGGCATGTCACAGACATGCAGTGAGCGTCATAGCCTGCCATAGCCTGCCCATAGGCATCCATCGACCTTTTCCATGTGACATGACCCACTGTGGCATGTTGCGGTAGCAGGGTGCCCACAAACATCACATGCTCTGAGCGCTTTGGCAGCGGGATGACGCGCAAACAGCGCTTGCTGTTCAGCGCACTGGCAGCAGGATACCCCCCCCCCCAATATTGCATGCTTTGAGCGCAGTGGCAGTGGGAAATTCAACAAACAGCTCATGCGGCGAGAACTGCCTGCCTCAGCACAGCTCATGCGCTGCCTCAGCACAGCTCATGCGGCGAGCACTGCCTGCCTGTCAGCTCATATGACGAGCACTACCTGCCTGAGCACACCTCATGCCCTGCCTCAGCACAGCTCATGTGCTGCCTTAGCACAGCTCATGCGTCAAGCACTGCCTGCCTGTACAAGACCCAAGCTACTGGGCCTGAAACCTGCGGCTGCAGCCTTCGGGGCCCACCTGACCCCACACCTGGGCCTGCTGCCTCCAAGGTTCACCACACCCACCATCCGGGAACACACATAACAGGTCTGGCAAAACACTGCTTTGCACCACAGGCGCGCCCCTGTGCAATAACAATCTCAGACAGAGGGACCTCAAGAAAGCGCTGCGTGGAAGCTTTGCAAAGCAGTGTGTGTGCGCTCCCAACAAGGCATTTGCTCCGCCCAGTGCCAGGAACTAATGCATTCAGCATTTGGGTTCTAGGCTGAGTGTGAGCGCAAATGCCATCACTAGAGTCGTCAAAATCAAAGGCTTGTCAAACGGATGGCATGCCTGTCACCATCATGATCATGGGGCGGAGACGAGTTGGATAGGTAACAGAGATGTTGGAGTACAAATGCGGTCCCATTGCAATGACATACCTTTTCACCGTCATGTGGCAGGGACAAGTTGGAGAAGTGGAAGAACAAGTCTATGGCGCCGGAGATGAAGAACCCAGGATAGGAACTGAAGGCGCCATTCGCCAAGTGCCAGCAGTGCAGCATGAGTCAAGGACCAGCAGTGCAGTATGGTGCTATCACTGATAGTATCAGTCAAGTACCAGCAGTGCAGCATGGCCAGTCAATCATCTTTACAGGAAGCACGGCTGCGTCAAAGCATCAGACAACATGCATAGCTGTGCAGCAGTCCACAGGATAGAGGTTCACTGGACATTGCCCAATGTGAGATCCACCGAGAATGCAATCACAAGTGATTTAAATGGAAGAGAAGTTATCTACCATTCAAAGCCAATCAACAACAGTTTTTTTAATCTCTCAGTTGCACGTGAGACCACGAGCTCGTGCTGGACCATATTCACTCACGCAAAATGATGCCAGTTGTGGACAGTCTGCAAACATGCAAGAGCAAAAGGTAGTGTCTGAGAAATATGCCCCGTGCTGGCTTTCAAGACTAAGGTGTGTGTGTATCAAGTCGGTTCACGGGTGCCTTTTCTTTCAAGCACAGAAGCGCACGCATGTGTGTGTGCACATGCTTACATATGGTTTGTCCAGGTCTGTTGTCTTGCAAAACACATGAGGAAACATCCTGCTGCACCGCTTTTGCAATGCACAGGATGCGCAGGGTATGGTACAGCCAACAGCAGATAAGCCCTGCATTCAACATCCAATTACAAGCCGAAGGCGCCAGCATTAATTCAAAGCATCAGAGCCACAAAAGAAATTACCTGTCCATTAATGTGCCCCTCCCTTGCTGTGCCCGGCTTGCTGCAAGCACAAAGAGAAGGTGTGTTTGCGACAGGAATAAGTGGCATGAAGCCGCCACAGATTGTGGCCCACAGTGTCATACATGCACACAGGAAAAGACATGTGCCTGCTCTATTTGCCGAGGCTCTTTTTTGCTTGGATTTGCATCGCTGCACCCATAATTGTGTGGGGGCAAGGGAGAGACCCAGTGATAAAGCTACATAAGGTGCTGTCTCTGAGAAACACGCAGGTGATACAACAGGACTAGCTCAATGCATTTGATCTGTACTGTACAGAGCTCTTTGGTAAATCCATCAAAGAATTAAGGATACCATGAACGACAGGCCAACACACAAGCAATGTTGCTCACCAGATCATTCGGGTGTAGCCATCATCTTTCTGCAAGCGTTAACAGATTACCACATGAGGCAATGAGAAAAGTTGGTAAGGCAGAAAGCCCTGGATAGTCAGACATGCAACTCCGGGGCATAAGTTTGGGCTCATCAGGCAACACAACTGCATTGCTGTGAGCATTGCTGAGGTACCAAGAGATCAAAGGATCTGGCCTACAGTTCCGACTGAGCGCACCATGAAGGTCAGCTCCATCCACCCTCCCAGAAAACCCAAAGCCATCTTAAATATCCCTGTAAAGCAGCATTGCGCAGAGGTCGTGTGTTTGTGCACGTGTATGTGTGCATATTTGTGCGCGCTCGCGCATGTGTGTGAGTGTGTGTGTGTGTGAGTGTGTGTGTGTGCGCGCGTGCGTGCGTGTGTGCGCGCACGCATGCGTCTATGCACATGCTCAGGCTTGTTGGCCTGTGTGGCATTGGATACATCTTGGGGGTGTGGAAAATATCTAGCATGCACGTGGTATCCATGTGAAAGTCCTCTCACACAACCTTTCACAGCATATCCATAACCCTGAGCTACTTGGCGCGTGATAAACACCTTGACATGCTTGGTGTGTGATGGTTCATGTGTGGTTCAGTGCGTGCAGGCATGCAGCTGTTCACAGCGACTTGCCTTCCAGGGGCCAAGCAGGAGATCCAGGGAGGCCATAGGTTGCCTTGCTCTTGTAATGCAGAGGGTCAGCAAAGTAATGGCGCATTGAACCTTGGAGCCAGTGCAAGCCCCACACCTGGCATTGGTCGCGCATGTGCACAGCAAATCTGCATGTTGGGTACCCCCTCAACAACCTAGTTTGGTGTGCCCATTGGACATGCTCGTCTGGGTTCCAGGCACGCCTATGAGCTGCTGGGCGCCCAAGCAGGACACACTGACCAATGCGCGTGCGACAGGGCAATTGCCCGTCACAGGAATCTCAATCTAATATTTGATCACACAATGCGTGCAAAGTGTGCAAGAGAAAAGCATAACCCAAGTCTCAGAAATATGCCCTCACCAAGAAAACGATACCAGGCAGAATGTGACCCTTGAAATCTGCATGTGTGCGTGTATGAGTAGTGTGTTTAGGTGTGCGGGTATGTACGTGCGCGCATGTGTTTGCGCGTGCTTGTGTGTTCGTGCGTGCGTGCGTGCGTGCGCGCGCGTGTGT
>LFIK01004375.1_pt1 | contig 11441 bp, 9 predicted proteins | sample 643401 | NCBI WGS metagenome assembly LFIK01 (sample SAMN03777447, study PRJNA286221) | soda lake metagenome | biome: soda lake; feature: Kulunda steppe; material: water; isolation source: sample T5-Br brine of Lake Tanatar-5 | place: Russia: Kulunda steppe | collected 2010-07 | reverse complement strand
GAAGGACCAGGCCCTGCTTTGGGTGTTGAAGGACCAGGCCCTGCTTTGGGTGTTGAAGGACCAGGCAGGGGCAATCCAGGGCCACTCTTGCACGCTTCCCCGCAGGCTGTGGCTGCCGTGGCTGTGGCTTCTGGCAGATGTGAGGCGCCGGGCGCACCTGCGCATTGTTGCATGCAAAAATCCAAGCCAATGAAATCCACCCAAATTTGCAAATCTTCCACTTATATATTAGGCAGACCACCAAGGGCCCCACCACTATCTTGAGGAGGGCCATGAATACAAAATCTTAAAGGATATGGCTTATATATACACACCACGTGAGACAAGTGTGAGACAAGCAGTAAACTCTTCTCTCCTTGAAGGAACAGATGGATGGGAGCAGAAATGAAATGTCGCCAAGAGAGCAGGCAGTTCAAGGTGTGAGGTACTGATGTGTTAAGAGACGCTGTTTACACTGGATGCTCCACAGTGCAGCCTTCTCCCTACCTGCTTCTCCCAAGGCATGTGACTCGGGTAGGGACAAAGCACAGGTGGCTGCCTGGTCCTGCAAATTGTGAGCTCACAGCATGGAGGTGAGGCTGCAACAAAGATGGATGCGCGGTCCTGCAATCTCAGAGCATGCAGCACCCTGCCTTTGCGTCTGACAAGGTGTGCACTCAGCAGCCATGACAATTATTTGCACAAGAAATGGCTGAGCAACCACCAACTTTGCTTGATCAAGATTACTCAAGAAGTACCACGCTGTTTCAGCCGCAGCGCGTGTGTGCGCGGGAGAAGGGATAGAGCAAGGCCAAGAAATTCTTTTCTCATTGCAGCAGTAGCCTGCACCTTGTGGTGTGTGACTGATGGGGCCTGTCCAGCCTTGCCCCCTCCATCCATCCAATCTGCTGCCTTGAGGCTGCCCATGCGTGAGAGACTGGCCCCTGCCTGATCTTGCTGCTGCTGCAGAGGCGGCTGCGGAGGCTCTTCAGCCTGCAAGTGATGTGAGCAATTTGCAGAGGTGAGGCCCACGCAAGATGCCTGCCTGAAATGCTGGACAGTATCAGACGGTGCATCTCAATACTCAAACAACCTCCATATCAACAGATTTTGTGAGCATCACAGCTAAACCGTAGTTCCTTGAAGGTGAGACCCATGCAAGGCGCTAGCCACCACGAGAGCAGATTTCACAAGCGCGCTGCATCATCATGGCTTTTACAGGCTGCCTTATGCTCAGCATGCCATGGCCTTAACCAGTCGCCACACACATCAACCTATGCAAATTCACCTTCCTTTGTCAATTCACATCCCAATAAGGTTTACATTGAGGATCCACCATCACCATCAGTAATACCAACACCACCACCAGTATCATCACCAGCATCACCAGCATCACCAGCAGCAGAAGCAGCAGCAATAGCAGAAGCAGTAAATAAAGCATTTGCTTGCGCGGCACATTTACCGCCTCACCAGCAGGTCCACTTCTCCAAACGCATCAAGCACGCGTGGACTGCGCAGCATGGCCAGCATTGCTTCAGCAGGAGACACAGCAGCTGCAGCAAGTGCAGGGTGCTGCTGGGCTGCAAGCGTTGCAGATGCAGAGCCCCTGCCTGCCCCCAGCCCCTCGGCGCCCATGCACTGCAGGAGCATCTTGAACTGTGGATGATCCTGGTACATCTGCACAAACACCTGCACAACACAGGTAAGCACAGAAACACACACATGCCATTAAACCGATTAAAGCAATGGTGATGTAAAGTTGCTTGGCAATTGCCCTTTGGCATCGGGCACACGCTCGTTGACGTGCTTCAGGCATGCTGCAGGCACACATGTTTGGTGTAGGATTTGAAACGGTACACTCACTCCATCTTTTCCTCATGCATCCTCTTGTCCGGGAGGATTGTACAAGCTACGTGCTATAGACCTTTTTCAGTCAGAAGGCGCTTCACAGCCGTAAGCGCTCCTCCTCACGCACCTGCTCTGCCAGCTGCCACTGCCCGCCCTTGTCCAGTGCAGTGATCAGGGAGCAGCAGGTCACAGCATCACACTCGATGCTTGCATTGCTCATGTGGTTGAAGACGTCGATGGCTGCATCCACAGAGAGGCAGGGGGACAAAAGCATGCACTGTCTAAAGCTGTCCACACAGGTGCGGGGCAAAAATGCACAGTGCAGGCTGTGAAATGCTGAAGCTTGCTCGGCCTAATGCATTAGCACATAGAGGATCAGTTCCTGCAGATATCTTGAAAATGTCAGGAATGGTGCAGCACCTTGGATATCAGGGTGGATACCTTTGGAAGCAGTGTAGCTGCATCATGCCGCTTAAGTTCCCCATGACACACAACAGCAGTCTAGCTGCATTATGCCGCTCAACTTCCCCATGACACTCTGCAGGTTGTTGTATCAACAATTGTCAGGAGGCTAGCACGACAGCCTCAACAATGATTACACATGCAATGTGCATTCTCTTTCTTAGCTGTGGTAACAACCTTGATGACGGATAACCCAATGGATCCTCATGCCCGCAGGTGTGTCTCCCTTTCTCCATTTAAGCATCCTAGGTGGTGTTTGACTGCACAAGCAGACTGTTCAAAGTGCGCACTGTGTGCTTTGGCTTCAATCAACACCTTAAGAATTGCCCATGACATCAACTGCTTATGCACCAGAACGCGCCAGCTCTTGGTGGTCTCGACTCACCCAGGGACCACTGCCTGCCTTTGGAAAGGGAGCTGATGACAGCTGAGTAGGTAATGGCATCTCGGGGCAGGCCCCACTGGTCCATAGCATGGAACACCTGCCAAGCCCAAGCAGAGGCAGCATTGATGGAGGTGGCAGGGGCGATGAGGCTGAAGGTGCAAGTCTGAGGGCTTGTTAAGAAATGCGTGCAGTTGCAGTGTTGCACAGAAGGCACATTACTAGCATGCAAGCAGATCAGGGCGCCCTCCAGTACTTGGTGAAAGTTGATGACCTCCTGTGTTCAATTAAATGATAGCTGCTTATTGCCTAGGCAGCAAAGGCTTAGAAAAGGATGAGGGATAATAGGTGAAGATGAGAGGCACGAGAGTTAGGAGGCAGGAACCTCAGCTTGGCATTCAAAGGCAAGCCCTGGAAGGCCAAGGCAAGATTACTCATTTCTCCTGCATGGCTTACTGCCTCTCTCAGCTGCAGCCTCACACGCACGGCCACTTCACACTGCTGTTTCCCGCTACCTCTCTCTCACCTGCATAGCTTTCTCCCACTGCCCGCCCTTGTCGCAAGCAGATATTGCGGCATTGGTTATGGTGGTGTCTGGCCGCACACCCAACACGGACAGGCTTTCAAACACTTCCAGGCCTTTCTGCCAATTGCCCTCGCGTGTTAGCTGGCTCACAAGCTTGGTCAGCCCTGCGTCACAGGGTGCAAAGAAATGATCACAAGCACGGGCGATGCAGAAAACAAACCTGATCAGGGGCACAAGGACAGCCGCAACGGTGTGCTTGAGTGCCGTGATCAGCCATAAACGCTTGAGATCCAGTTGTGCTACCTGTGCTTGCCTTTTCTGTGCTTGCCTTTTTTGTGCTTGTTCCAGACTTATAATCTACTTGGGGTACCAACCATGTGATGCCCACTCTTACATGCACAGAAGACAGTGTGCTGCTCCCGCATGCTAAGCTGTGCTGCTCTCAACTTGGCAAATTTACTTTCCAACCCAGGGCAATCCAGGACATGTGCTGAGCGCCGTTGCATTGATCTTAATATGCTAGAGCTTGCTCCCATAAGCACAATTACAAAATGTCAGGGGCCTTGAGATTATGATTGCAGTAAGAACAAGACCCGAAGTCCCCAAGTGCTGGGGATGTAGATCAAGGGTGCTAGCCTTGCTTTGCATTGCATGCGCTCAATAACCCTGCTGAGAGACGCATGGACTTGTTTTGGATTGTGATGCCATGAAGTCGCATCTGCATGTCCAACTGAGTCACGTCCTCCTTCATTCCATCCCACCTTCCATCTGGTTGTGGCGCTGCTACCCATGCCTACAAACCCACCTGGCAAGCGCGGCCTGAAGTTGCAAGCTGCAAAGATGCGCCTGATCTCGCCAGTGCCTGCTTGCACAGTGGCCAGGGCTGCCGCCAGACTGCAAGGCAGCCAAGGCAAAAACACGCATGTGCGCGACGGGCGCTGCTCTGAAATGCCGGGAGATATAATGCAGGAAGCTGTCATGGTGCAAAGGGAGAAAGCACAGATGGACACACTAGCGCATGGTGTCCACCTGGGTCGGAGATCATGTGCACAGACCAGGATTCCAGCTGGCGGCTCCACAGGGTTTCATAATTTTGAATAAGCATCAGTGTGTAACATAGCCATCTGGGCAGGCGTTAGTGATTTCAAACGATGAGCTGGGCATGTCCCTTGCACCTGACTTCTGCCCTTAGCGTGTGGGCGCCCTGCAGCAGCACTTGGACCGACCAATGATTGCAGGGAGGGCAAAGCGCGTGCGCCATGCTCATGCACCAGCACCAAGCCTCGTGAGGGTATTGGATCTTGCCCTCTGCACCCACCTCTTCATGTCGTACACGCTGTAGACTTGCTGCTCGCTGCTGCCCCTGCCCTGGTACGGGGCATGCGGGTGGCGGCTGGGCGAGAACATGGGAGAAGGAGCGGAAGAGAAGGGCGAGTAGGATGCTGGGGAGTGCATGATGGCCGAGCGCTGGTGAGAGTATGGTGAGGAGTTTGCCGGGCTGCTGCTGAGCAGGCCCCCTTGTGCTTGATGGCTGAGTATGCTGCTAGTGTGTGTGAAATGTGGCTGGAAGCTTGGGCTGAGCAGGCCTCCTCCCTCACAGGATCCCTTTCCATAAGTTGCATGAGGGCTAGCTGGTGGTAGGAACAGGGCTCTTTGTGCACTGGCTTCAAAGCTTGGGGCTCCTGCTTGTGCAGAGGGTTTTCGAGCGAGTCAGATTGCACAGGCACATGCTTCTACACGCAAATGGCGTACAACGCAGGAAAAGGCATATGGGAAGACAATTTTTTGATCACAAGCATTGTTGATCTGGGGCAGCGCTGCTGCCTATCTGGCGCAGGGCAATGTGTCATCTCATCCGCAGGACTGTGAGAGGGCAGGCCTAGGACCGACAAGAGCACACCAGCTCACCTGGGCTGAGCATGGAGGCCCCCTTCAACGTCCCTGAAAATAAAGGTGAAGCTGTGTTGCTGTCCCTGGCATGAAGGAACTCGTGGAGGGGCTGCTCCGTCGGCAAGATTGTTGGCGGGGCGTCGCCAGCGAAGTGCATCCACGAGGGGGGCGGCGAGCAGTATCTGGTATATCCTTATCTTCCTTATTTGTCTTTGTAACACGGCGAGTGGGGAGGCCAGGGCGGGGTGAAAGGAGGCCGGAGGAGATTTGGCGGGGTTGAAAGGAGGCGTTTGGTTAAGAGCACGAACGCGGCACGGGAACACGCAGAGGTTTCATTTTATCACAGAATCAAAAAATTGTGGGCTTGCAAGCGAAAAAGGTGCACGCGAAGAACACTTCCGCTTGACAGCACGCGATCGAGGACCACCCCTCGGCGCCTCTCGACACAATTTTAAGCAATCGGAAGAAATTGTGAACAAAACGAATGCACAATCAATATCTAAAATGATGAAAATTGTGTGCAGGATGCCATGTGTAGAATCCCGGGATTTTAGGGGGCCCCCTAAAAAGCTGGCCGGTGCCCCCCGACGCCAATTTTTCGTCGGAAATTACTTGCTGGTGGAAATGCAAAGGGTTCACACATGCCAAAATGTTTTAAGAGCCACAAGACTTTTGCGAGCTCAGCAGGTGATACGTACAGATCATGTTATCTGGAATTTTTGCGCCATCTGCAGGCATCTGTCCCCATGCAGTTGGCTGTGTCAGACCAAGTTATGAAATACCAAAAATTATGACCCTTCCCCTATTTTTGGGCCCAGATGTTTGCTTTTTGCTCTTGACCCATGTTACAAAAGTAGGTTTCTCTCTAGAAGTCAGGGAAACACATTTCCGTCTTTTTGGTATCAAAGCTGAGGCCCCAAGTGGATGTGCTTATTCCCATAGACAGCTGACACTCCTTGCCAGATCCCATGAGATGGTACTTGTTTCTGGCAGCGCTTCCTTGCTCCTTCACATGTCCCAAAGACCAAGTTAGTTTTAGGTGAAAATATTAAGTGTGTTAAAAGCATGTCCAGGCACCCTTTCAGGCTAAATACTTGCAAATGGTAGCATCTGGGGTACCCAATAAAGTGAAGCTCTGTCGCGTACGCAAAATTTCCCAGGTTAATCAGATGGAATTGAATTGCATTTCGTGCGGTATGTGCTGGACTGTAAAGCATGAGCGGATTAAACGCAATGCTCTTAGCTTTGCATGAAACCTCGTCAAATCTTGGACAGACTGAATACAAATACCGCGCGCCTAGATAATTGAGGGGCCTTGTCAGTTCCTGGGTCTGGGAAATCCTACAATTACGGTCAACGTTGGTGGTCTAGGTAAATGCCTGCGTTCAACAGAAAAGCGTGCAAATTTGAGAATGCTGAACCAGCCATGGCCATTGATCCTGCGCAATCATGTAGGGTCTTGTTGTCATTTTATCTTGCTTGCCTCCCCGTGCGATGCCCAGGCCAACAAGGGTCACATAAGTGCAACCAATTTTGTGGTAGGTGTCACGGCAAGCCAGAATAGATGCCCTGACCTGCTGGCGTCATATCTGATACTATCATCTGGGATCTCTGTTAATACTGTATTATTGCCAGGCTGAGATCCAGATGGATATTATTTTTGAGTACTGCCCTTTTAAGATTGTTGGTCCTGTTCTACGCTTACGGTGAAGATTGATCTTGTCATTGAGCATGTGATTGACATACTTACTTGGCATTAAGAACTGAATAACCACTCCCTCTGTCATCAAGAACTGATTAACCACTCCCTTTCAAATCATGTTCATAATTTCATAATACCAGTATGCTTGTAATGTTATGCCTGGCACTTTCACGTTATCAGTTGCATGCTGCGGCTACGCTGTGGGTACGCTGCGTTCTAGCAGACAGTAGTCCTTGGCCTGGTAACCAACTCCACCATATTTTTTTTTTACCTTTGTATACAAATATAAGTGAAAGCCCCTGATTTTGCTAGAGAAAATACATTTGTAAGCATAGAGTGTGCCTTCAACAAGTGCCTGTCTTAATACATGTATCCTCTGATGAACTTCAATTGTATTTCAGGGTAATTAGATAAAAAGGATATTAACAGCCTCGAGAATATTGGGCCTTGCATAGACATCAGTTTTGTCAGCCTGGCCCGGTCCATGCACAGGGGCCCATGGGCCAGCATGCAGGTTTGCCCAATTCTGTCATTTTACAGCTACTGCAGCTGCATTCATGCAGCATTACCAGTGAGACATGGCTCTGCTGTATGATGATAGCTGTCAGTTGCGCAACTGTATGCATTGAATTAGTAGTATGAATCAATACTCCATTGGGACAGTTGTAATTGTCCACGTGATTAGAATTTCTTATTATCTCAGTCAGCCTTGAATTGTGCAGATTCTAAACTCATCCTTTGCTCCAGACTGCATGCTGTCTGCGCAGACAGTACTGTGGTGTAGCTGGTCGGGCCGCTGGCAGTCGGGATGTCTGGAGTGGATTCCACGCAAAGTAAGATCTTGATTTAGATATTCAAACCTTGCACCTCACCTGGCCAGAGTCCATGGTAAAGTCCATGGAATCTTAAGCTTGCAGTTACGTACACACTGCACACACTACGTGGTAATTCATTAATACCAATGTATTAGATCTAACTAATTAACTGGGATGAAGCATTTGCTCATCTCTTACCTTGCCGGGCCACTTCAAATGAATTTAGCCACGTTGAAGCTTCCACAGATTAGAAAACTCTATATCTTCAATGCAATGATCCTTCCCAAAATCCCTTCGTATAGACTGGTCGATCGGTGCCGCTGCGAAAATGTACAATTTACACATTCCATCGCACTCCTCCATTGTTATTGTTGTTTGTATGTAGATATTTAAGTGTTTGAAAAGAATTGAAACGATTGAGTGAAACAGCAGAGGGATAAGCTGATGCCATCACTCCACGGACAAGGAAGACTGTATTTCTGAGCAGAACTGTATTACAACTGATATAAAAGGCCACCATGTTCTGTTTCTGACATGGTGGCCTTGCAACGCGTGCTTGCCACGTGTGGCAATGGTCACCTGGGTAGACTCGGTCATGGGATCAGCCAGGAGAGCAGCAAGTTCCTCCGTATTGTGGGATCGTTGGTGGGTTATGAAATAGACCAAGTTTCCTGTGGCGGAGCCCACACAGCAGTAGTTACAGGTGAGCACTGTGCAGCAAGGAGACAGGGATGTCCCTGTCTGTCATGCACAGCGAAACTTCTCCACAATATCCCAGTCTGTCATATACTACACTTTGTTTAATTACGCTTAATGTGCCTTATAGGCATAAAATTACAGGTTAATCAGGTCGGTCAGCCTCGTTGGATCTTGAAACACGTCTGGTGCTGCTGCTGTGTTTGAACTGCGCAGAGGATGGCTCATTGTTCACCTTTGGCCAGAATGACTGGGGACAGCTTGGACACAGCGCAAGGGACAAGTTTATTGCGGTCAGTTGGCCATCATACGTCCAACATGTTGCTCCAAATGTGTTGCTTCATGCTTTCTTCTTCTCATCTCCAACTGCAACTGCAGTCGTATGCAAAACTGAGACATTGTCCATCAGTCCGGTCATGTGTTACAATCCAGACCAGAAGCTTAAGGAATAAATCTAAAGAGCCAAAAAAATTAAGGCAGCATCTTTCCTCCGGCTTCAATGTTGTAGCTTGTCTTTGATTATGGTACTTTCTTGCCCCTGCTCACCAGGTTCCCATAGAGGTCACCCTTCCAGACCCTGTTGTGCACGTTGCAGCCGGAGAGCACCACACCTTATGCTTAACAAAAGCTGATGAGGTGCGTGAGCAGGTGGAGCTGTTTCCTGATCCATGTCACATGGTTAGGCTCTGGAACAATGGCACAGTGATTGGTGAGAGGCTGATATGTGCAAAAGGCCTGATGTATCTGCTTCTGTGGTGCATTGCCTGACCTGTCAGCCCATTTGGAGCTCAATTGGAGCACCTTTTGGTTTGACATGTCTCAACAGCTTACGCCTTCCTTCACACCATTGACGACTCTGCTGTACACCGCATCTTACTCCTGTTTTTTTTGGTATTGAACTTGTGATGTGTGTGAGCAGGTATGGGCGTTTGGGCGACACGAGTCAGGGCAGTTGGGCATAGGAGATGCTGGGAAGCATAAATACACTGAGCCCCGCCTTGTCAAGGAGTTGAATGGTAAGCAAGTCATGAGTGAGACTTATTTGGTTAAATAAGCCTATTACATTAAAGTCAATGTCACTTGAAGTGGTCAGGTAGCGTTCAGACCTGCTGCCACTGCCTGAATCAGTGCTTGCCGAAGTAGGAATATCCTACTGCCTGCTATTCATGAAAAGCTTCTCTGTTGCCTATGCGCAGCTTAGGGGTGCCAACCTGCCTTCATACACAAACGCGCACTCCAATGCATGGTAGGAAGCAGATTGCTGCCAATTTGATCAGGTTCATTGCTTTTACACTTGCAGGTGCTGGCATAAAGGAGCTTGCAGCTGGGGCTGAGCACTCCTTGGCCTTGACAAAGACAGGGGATGTGCTAGCGTGGGGAGGTGGCGCAACCGGGGCCCTTGGATTGGGCGGAAAAGGTCAGTGCAACTTTCATTTTCTTTGCTCAGCTTCCATGCTTTAAATGCATCTGGGATGTCCATCCTGGTGTCATTAAGACAGCAAACATATGGAAGATGGCAGTCAGTGCCCTGGTCAGCAGAATGCATTCTATCCTGCTGGAAGGACTGAGAGACCAGGCAAGGACTCCTAGGCGCATTGCTCCACTGCGTGCCTGGGACCGGCACCATCATCTACCGTTAAGCACGCGGCCATGCCATCTCACCCACTGCACACTCCACGTGCTGAACATACTGACAGCCGTCAGCGCTGACCAGCTTAGGCATTGCCCCTGCGCATGGATGGATGACACCATGAAAACCGAGAATGGTCCTTGTTTTCCTCCTTGTTTCCTCGTAATCCAAGCATTGCTTGCGTTGCTTGCAGGTGCAGGACTGGGGGGCAGTGACGTGAAATGGGAGCCACAGCAGATCCGGGGCGCACTTCGAGGCACGCGTATTCGCAACCTGGTGGCCAACTACTTCTGTTCCGGTGCCATTGATGAGCATGGACGGGCATGGACCTGGGGCCACGGTCTGTACTGGCAGCTGGGTCACGGAAGTGCTGAGCATCAGATGATGCCTATGCAGGTGAGATTCAAGGTAGAAGACCAAGGCTCAGTGCCCTCACTCTGCCATGAAAGCATGTGTCCAAAAAGGAGATTTATTGGACAGATTCCACTGAATGGCAGTATGCTCAAACATATTAAGCACTGCTTCAACTGCCCAAGCTGCCTTTTTTTGCTGAATGGCTGCTGAAGTTTGATTTTCCACTGCCACTTTCACACTCTGGCACCACATAAGTTCCAGGAAGAACCTTGCATGGCTGCTCATCAGTGCATGCGATTCTAGAAGAAAGTTTATCGCAGCTGCTGCAGTGTGTCGACCCATTTTGACTAGCTGTGCTCAGCTGTCTCACATCACATGTATTCAATTCCATGTCCCAGGATCTCCCATTTTTGTCAAGCTTACGCAATGCCTGACCTACATACATATAAACCGTGCCTCATCTTGAACTAGGTGCCAGGCTTGAGTGGAGTCACATCCCTGGCTCTGGGCCAGATGCACGGCTTGGCAGGGACCGCTGTAGGCCGCATGTATTCGTGGGGTACTGACGAATTTGGAGCACTTGGACGGGGAGAGGACTCCATGAAGGTGTGGCCACAAAGTGATGTTGGCGGGATAGCCCTGGCACAATAGCCTATCATTTGCTGTGGTTACAGGCTTGAGACAATCATGTGCCTCAGACCTTGCAATGGCGACTGCAAACCAGCACACCATTCAAGCTGGAATGAGGGGGTCAAAGATAGCTCTCTTGCCGGGCAAAGACACGTGCAAGTCGCGGGGCACACAAGCAGGCGTAGCAGCACAATGGGGTACTGATTATAGACAACTTAGTCTTTGTCCGTTCAAGCTGTCATCAAGGAATGTCTGCACAAAAGCAGGGTTTCTTCACAGGACTGCAATTAAGAAGGGTAGGAAAGGATTTATAACTTATGAGTCGCTAGATAAGTTGCGAATTGTTCTTGCTTGTCTGTGCATGCACAAAAAGCTGGATATCTTGCTGTTGCAGGTGAGGCTCCCTGTGAAAACGCCAATTGAGTTGCGTGGCATCAGCGGTTTAGGCTCTGGGGCTGCACCCAAAGCCTTGTCTGCAGGTAAGGCTGCATGTGAGCATGCGTACGTGTGTGCGTGTGTGTGTGTGT
>LFIK01004374.1_pt1 | contig 11441 bp, 21 predicted proteins | sample 643401 | NCBI WGS metagenome assembly LFIK01 (sample SAMN03777447, study PRJNA286221) | soda lake metagenome | biome: soda lake; feature: Kulunda steppe; material: water; isolation source: sample T5-Br brine of Lake Tanatar-5 | place: Russia: Kulunda steppe | collected 2010-07 | reverse complement strand
CGTGCGTGTTTGCGTACGTGTGTGTGTGTGTGCGTGTGTGTGCGTGTGTGTGTGTGTGCGCGTGTGTGCGTGTGTGTGTGTGTGCGCGTGTGTGTGTGTGTCCCACGAGGCATCAAGTCGGTGTCTGCTGGCGAGGGGCAGCTTCAAACCACAGGAAATGAGCACATGCGCTCAAGCCTGCCTGCAGTGCACCTTGCGGCGGGCTTGCTTGAGGCCTGTGCAGCTGAGGGTGGGTGCACACCCACTTACCCAACCACCTATGCACACCCGCACCCACACCCCTTACACCTGCATGCGTACTCACCTGTTGTGCAGCTGGCGGGGCTTGGCCAGCTTGCCCTCACGCCCAATGGGGCTGTTCACGCGCCGCAAGTGCGACAAGGTTGACGCGTAGGTCAGGCGGTTCAGCACCTGCGGGACGCACGAAGCGCGTGCGGCGGAGCGCAGCTCAGGACGCGCAGCCTGAGTGCGCAAGCGGGACACCGCGGAGGGGGCCGCGTGCATGGTACCCAGCTGCATGTGTGCTGCTGCTGCTGCTGCTGCTGCTGCTGCATGTGTGCTGCTGCTGCTGCTGCACAGGCGAGCACGTGCTCAAGCAGGCTGGCATGTCCGCGTGGCTGAGCACGCTGGACAGGAAAGGAGCCCCAGGCAGAGGGCATATGTAGGCACAGCCCTTGAACGGCGTGAGGAGCTGCGTGCGCACGTGTACACACAATCTGGTACACAGCTTGTTCATGCAAGCACTGTTGCATGTGCAGGTGTGCACACCTAATAACCTGCAAACACACGCACTGGCGCACTGGCGTGCACGAACACAAACACACACAGACTGGCAGACACACGCGCACGTACACACACACTGGCACGCACACGCGCGCGCACCTGTGAGACGCCTGAGCGCAGGCCCTGCTGGCCCTGCTGGCCCCAGTTGCCCGTAGCCAGCGAGTACTTGAGGCCACGCGTGATGGTCTGTGTCTTCACTGCGCCCGGCACATTGATGTCCTTGCCGCTGTCCACGCACCTGTGGTCATGGGGCAGGGCAGGTGTGTGCGCGCGCTCGCTTGCTTTGTGCGGCCAACCATGATGCTCGTGGGCAGAACGCCGCAGGAGACTTCAGCGCGAGCGCATGCACGTGGCTGACTCCCTGCACAGGGGACGGCGCTCGTGCGGGGCGCAAACAATTCATAAACAAACAAACCACACCCACCAAGAGCGCGCAGACATGTGCACATGTGTGTGTACTTATGTGTGTGGGGGGGAGGCGGGGGAGGTATGATGCGCACGTGCCCCCACCTCTGCACATACTGCCGCATGTCCTTGCACAGCTTGCGGAACAGCAGGCGGAACAGGCCCGCCAGCAGGGGCCCGCCCAGGTCCATGCGCTTGTTGGCGTAGTGGTCACGGTCATCCTCGCCGCGCCGCTTCAGGGCCACCAGCATGAGCCTGCCGGGGGAACAGGGAGGGTGGGGGAAGTGAGGGGGAGGCGCCACAAGGCCTGAAGGGGGCCACAAGGCCAGCACGTGAGCGCGCATGCACCACAGGGGGAAGGTGTGCACTGCCAGGCGCGCAAAGGCCTTGAGCAGGCGCGCGTGCAAGGACTCGCTCGGAGGCGCTCTGTAGACATTGCGGGCATGGGCACGGCAGACAAGCAGGCAGGCAGGCAGACAGGCAGGCAGGGGGCGAGCAGCTCCACAGGCAGGAGGCAGGAGGAGGGTACGCATCACAGGCCAGGCCGGGCCGGGCACACCACCCCCTCCCTGCGATCCACCTCTTGCTGTGTCTGCTGCACGCACCTGTGCACCATGTAGCCCACGAAAAAGGCCTTCCGGGTCTCTGTGAACTCGCCAATGCCGACGTGAGGCAGCATCTCCTGCGGGTGCATGGGTGGGGGCGGCAGGCGGCTCTGCCACAGCGCGCAGGCAAAGCTCATGCAACAGCGCCTTGTTTGGGGGCGCCACTGTGACCCTGTGCATGATGCTGCAGCCATATGCACTGCACTGAGCTGCACGGCTGTGAGGGGCCTGAGCACAGGAGTACGCCAACAAGGAAGGCCCAGCTGCCGCACCTTTTGCAGGATCTCGCGTGCGTACTCGATGCGTTTGGCTTTGGTCACACCGATGGCGCTGCCGCGCTTGCCTACGCAGCACACACATTCACATCGCAGCAAGAGCATCCATAGTGAGGGGGGAGAGGGGACAGCTCAACCAGAGAAAGAGGAACGCAGTAAGGGTTGGCACAGCAGCACACAGGAGGGGGGGACCAGAGGCTGTCCAGCAAATGCAGTGATGCGATGCAGCAGGGGTCATGCACCATGCACACCCATGTGTGTGCAGCACGCACTGCGTGCCCAGCTGCGCTTGCCTCCCCCCCCCTGCCCTCCCTTGACCCTAGCTATAGTTGCTTCACATCAGCATGAGCCTTGTCTGCTGAACGGGTCCCCCCGGGCTCAACCCGCCTCCTGAGCTGCCTCGTAACAAGCCGCACTTTTCCCGCCCACCCACCAATGTAGTCCAGCGCCAGCTCCTGCGATTGCACAGGCTGCGCCTCCTCAATGCTGGGCCGCAGCGCCTCCATCATCTCTGTGTCGTTGTAGTCGTACACAATGTGCTCCAGGATGTCGCGGTCCGCCTGCACAGGCAGTGCACGTGCCAGCAGGGTGTGTGCGCACACAGGGCCAGGCAACACGCATGGAGGAGGAGGGGGGCTGCCCAAGCAGAGGGGCGCCAGGGCTGTGGCGCGCACGAGCAGAGGTACACACACACAGCTTGCGTCACCTGGCGTGTGCATTCATTGACTCTGCAAGCCAACGCGATCCCAGATGCGCACAGAGGCGAAGGGCGGTCCTGGCCTGCCTCAGCGCAGGCCGCACGCACCACCTGTGCCCTCTACCTCATCCTTGCGATAGAGGCTGCGCCCTCTGTCAGCGTCGGGGCATGCATTGGCGGCGCCTGACCTCAGCGCCTGACAAAATTGCCCTGCAGCAGCACACCTGCCCAGCAGCGCATGCAGCACGACGGCTGGCACTTTACCTAGCATTTACTTAGCATTACTTAGCATTTACTCGGCGCCTGAAGAGGGGATGAAGCCCATAAGGCTATTATGTCTGTGCCGCGGCTGCACCGGCCACCAGCACCCACCACAAAGCCGAGCGCGCGGAAGAGGATGAGGATGGGGATGTCTGCGCGGATGTATGGTATCTGCATGGCACACACGGGGCACCCGCACGGCATCAGTATCCCAGTCCCAGCGCTGCGCGTACGCAGGGGGCGCACGCACACACGCACATGCACACACACACGCACACACGCAGGCACGCGCAGGTGGTCACACTGGTCCTGGTAAGCCCAGGGAGTCCAGGGGGCGCAAGCGCACGCAGAGGGAGGCACGTGCAGGTGCTGAGGTCAGCGGCGAGACAGCCTGGCAGCGCGCCACCCTCTGTGCTGCCCTTCACAGCAGACAGGCTGGCACCCATGTGATCGCCTCCTATGCACGCCCCCCACACCCACCTGCGTGCGGATGACGCTGCCGGCCGCAGACCCCTTCTTCACGCCCTTGGTCAGCATCTTGACTGACATGGTGCTGGCATTGCGGGTGCTATTCTCCAGCACAGACCTGCGCGGCGGCGGCAGCAGCAGCAGCAGCAGCAGCAGAGCAGTGTGCGCATGTCTGGTCCAGGGGCACCACGCTGCCGGCAGTGGAGGTGAGCAGTCGCACCAGGTGCAGTCTATCCACATGCCTCCAGATCCTCCAGAGGGCAAGGGCCCAGCAAGCAGGGGGTGAGCATTGACAGCAAAGTGGGCTCCGCGGGGCAGACAAGAACCTTCGTGCCTCGCCCACCCCAAATGGCACCACTAACACCTCAGCGACCTGGCGGGCACGCCCATGTCGCTGCCCGGCCCAGCCCGCACCTGATTTCCCCCACGTACGAGTACTTGGAGGGCTGGCTCTTTTTGAACACATACACGTGGTTGTTGGCCATGCGCTCCTGTGCGATGAGCACCTTCTCGCTGCCGTTTATGACAAAGTAGCCACCCTGCGCATCGCCAGGTTGGGTTCAGACGACGCTCGCGCGCGAGCAAGGGATCTGAGGCACGCAGGCAGGCAGGCAAGCAGGCAGGCAGGGGTGCACAACCATAGGTTCTCACGTAGGGCACTGGGTGACCCTTTGCAGGGGCGCTTGATGCACACACACGCGCACACACACACGCACACACTCGTGCCATGTTGCCACGTTTGCTCCCGGAGAGAGTGCGCTTGGAGCGCGGGTGCAAGGCTGACCTGCCTCCTGCCCGTCTGCCCATCCCACTCCTGCCGCGCTTGTGCCTGAAAAATGCGCGTTTTTCGTGCCACGTGCACGCTGGTTGCACAGCCAGGCCCCTGCTGCAGAGCAGATTAGCCGCACCTGGTCGTACGGGCACTCCCCCAGCTCTGTAAGCTCTTTGTCCGAGCACTCGTGCAAGGAGCAGAAGGTGGAGCGCAGCATGATGGGCACCTGCAGTACATGCGACGCGCGCGCGGCGCACAGGTTATCGGTCAGTGCTGGCGGTGATACACACCTTGGGCCCCTTCAAGCGCCCTAGGCAGGCCTGGCAGCCCACCACGCAGGTGCACACATGCCCATCGGTGGCACCACGCCAGGGTGGTCATGAGCCAAACCTTAGTTGCCCTAGAGCTCTGCGGCACCAGGCTGCGCTGCTGGACGCAGGGCTGATGGTTGCAGCCGAAGCCCCAGGCAGCGCAGCGCGGCAGGCCAAGATCATCATGCGCGTTTGGCCCTGCACATTGCTTCTGTGCATGCTTGGTCTGCCTGTCTCCTGTACTGCCTGGCTGCATACCTTGGCCAGGAACACCTTGTCGTACTTGGCCACCTCCTCATGCGTATCCCCCTCTGGAGTCCGAGTGGTCTCAATCTTCTCAATGTCAATGTACATCGGGGCACAGTACCTGCGCAGCCATCAATGTTACCATGCAGAGTAAGCGGCCACATCCGCGTGCTTGCACAGCTGAGATGGGGTTTCAACAGTAGGGATGCAGATTGTGCTCCCTGTGGGAGACAACCACTTCTTGCTTTGCTCTTGAGAGCTCTTATGCTGCAGAATCTATTTCACCTTCAAATAAATGTCCATGCACAACCTTGGCAAAGCATGCATGGCCCATAGGGCAAAGCAAGAGCAATTTGTGTTTGTGAGGGTTGGTGCTGCTGCACCCGCTGCTGCTGCTGCTGCTGCTGCTGCCGCTGCCGCTGCTGCTACTGCCGCTGCTGCTGCTGCTGCTGAACTCACTGTATAATTTAGTGGGTCCTCAGAAAAAGCATGCATGGGCCGTCGGCAGAGCATGTGCAATCTGTGTTTGGGAGGTTAAGTGCTGCTGCAGCCGCCGCTGCTGCTGCTGAGCTCACTGAGCATGGAAGCACATGGCGCAGGGATGCTGCGAGGGATATGACTGATGCTGTGTGGGGAAGAGTTGTGTGAAAGACTTGGTGAAGGCAGTTGAAACCTTGCAGAGAGAAGCACACAACAAGCTGGAGGAAAATGCTAGAGATGCACTGCACGAAGATGCTGGTGCTGGGTCGCCAAAGCAGGCGTGGGGATAGCAATTGCTTAGCATGCAAGCACAGTGTACACATCACTGTGTGCATCTAGCAAAGCGCACAGCCTGTGAGCTCGCCACAGACAGCAAACTGCAAAAAGCCCGAGCACTGAGTCCAGTAGCCCAATCAGGGGTCTCGTTCAGAGGTCTCCATAAATGCCAGGGCTAGCTTTCGCAGCCAGGGCTAGTGTCACAGCGCCTGCATATCCACATTTGCACTGGGCTTGCCCCACCAGAGGTGTGGCTGGGCGAACATGCATTGCACTCATGCAAGCTTGTCGGCATGAATGGGATGCCCTGTGCTCTGGCACATGCCCGCTGGTGCTTTCGCATGCACAGTAAGGAATGACCAGCTGAAAGCTTTGGGCGCGCGCATGCAGCTGTGCAAAACTTCAGGTACACTTTGCACAGGCCACCGTCCTCCTCCCTGGCTGCGGTGCAAATTGCCTTCACCAGCATGGTTGCATGCGCATGGCAAGGTTGTCCGCATGTGCTAGGAAGAGCCACTGGGTTGTGCGTGCACAGGTATGCACAGAAGCTAGCACACAGTTTGGGTGCAAAGAGGGGCATGCAAAGGGAGGAGGGAGAGTTTCTCTAATCCCTCTCCCTCAGTAGTGCCACCCTTGACGACCCCCACTTACGTGAGGTTGCGCAGGCGTGCCTCCCTTGGGAACAGCGAGTCCGTCTCCTCATCGTGCTCCGTGACCAACGGCTTGCTGAGGTAGATCTGGCCAAACTTAATCTTGTACTCCTTTTCTGCGCCCTCCTCCGTGCCCCCCGGGTTCAGCTGGTTCTCAGGTGTGATGCGTATCTCGGACCCCTCGTCGATAATTTCTTGCATGGTGTTGGAGACGAACTCGTTGAACGAGTCCAGCTGCTGCCGCACCAGGCCCTTCTCCTCAAAGAAGGCGGAGATGACAGCCCAGGCATCCTCCTGAGAAATCTCCTCCTCCTGAGCGTGGGCCTCCTGCTGGTCCTGGTGCTGCAAGCCCTCTGCATCCACTATTTCATCATCAGGTTGCTCAACGCCAGGCGGCACGCCTTGCAGCTCATCAAACACGTCCTGGGAGAACATGCTGATGTCCCAGCCCCTCCTCCTCCTAGCTTCTGGCTACACCTGCTGCTGCTGTCAATCTAGTTGCTGTGTTCTTGTGGGGTGATGACTAACGCTAGGAAAGGGCATAGCCTCGTCTCCCTGTGCGTCCAGTTTTCTCTCAAGTTTTATTCATATATTTGTTCATTTTTGTGGTGAGCTTCGTTATGAGCAATGAGACATACTAATGAGTTGACCTGAGCTTTCAAGCAGGACTCTTTCAGCCATCAGCATGCTAATGCTGTTTGTTTTGATATGCAAGGTGTTGTTATTAGTCGACGCTGAGGCCTGACCTCTAAGTCCTTCTGTACTGCAATGCTCGGCGTGCGCAACGCTGGGGAAGGCAAGGAAAGGCATGCTGTTCCCCTATTTATGGACAGTGAGCCAGGGAGCTGTTGCAAGGTGTGCTGTGGAGTAAAGGGTTTAACCTGTGCGTAACAAGAAACAAGCTTGGGACATGTAGGGCGCACAGGTGCATGTGAGCAGAACAGGTGCTGGCAGCGGACTACATGATCCATCCCTGTCAGGTTTGTCTCTGTCCCTGCATACTACTCCCAGGAGGACATCTACTCCACCTGGCAGAATGATCTCCCTGAGCTCTTTAGTCAGTCCATGAACACGGAGCCCCTGGACATGCAGCATGCGGCAGTGCAGACCACCAAGCACCGCGCAGTCGCCACCCAGACCCAGAAAATACAGGAAGGACCACCCCAAATCACCCCAGATGTGGCTCCTTTTGTTGCCAGGTGACAAAGAGTGCTGGCACGAAGGCCTCAGCCAATTCGGAGTTGTTCTCGCTTCTGTGTCTCTTGCTAACCTATGTCATTGATGTTGAACATGAGAGAGTGATGTGGTGTGATGCCTCTGTAGGGCAGCCGAGATGGTGGCTGAAGAAGTCGTGCGTGCACAAGAAGAGTATGAAATCCTGGAGCCCTTCTCTAGAGATCCAGCGCAAGAGCAGGTGTGCCCTGTAACAGGTTTCTCCCTGCATTCTTTCCATGATCAGCTGCAAGGGCCTTCAAAATATAAGACTTTCTTTGGCACAAAAGCCGGTTGGAAAGTCTTTTGCCAAGTAATTACCTACATCAAAATAATGACCAGCGACTTACGTGCCAGCGACAGGAGTCCTGATTTCAAGCTTCATACTGTGGCTGGTGGGAAGTAGCGTGGCAATGTGACACAGTGCCCTTCTAAGTGCCCACTGCGCTGCTGATCTGGATCTGTATCAAGGCTGCTCGCAAAGCTTGGTCCTTGAGGTGTAAATAAGGGCCTTTTCAACATCTTCAGGGCTGCCCCCCCACCTTACCACAAATTTCACTAGATGTTCTGTATCTGTACCACAAAACTCACTAGATGTTCTGCATCTGGATCTGTATCAAGGCAGCTAGCATCAAAGCTTTCCACACGATGTGTGTGTGATGTTAAGATCAGGCAGGTGTACCCCGACTGTCTCTCTCCCACCTGCGCATGGCGCCTTGGCAAAGTGAGCCAACCGTACACTTTCCTGAGAGGCGGCCCTTCAACCTTCAGGCTGCTTGCCCCTGCCCCATCTGCCAACCTGCCCATGCATGGACGATCGCTGGGTTGGGACAGGGAGTCTGATGGGAACTCAGTCCTGACTGGCACATGCATTTGCGACTCACTCTGGCACGGGTTTTTGAAATGGAGCTGACAAAACTTGACCTCCATCGCTGCCTGCGTGGGGTCCAGCAAATGCACGTGCTGCCGATTGAATTACGCACAGGAGCCAGCCACGTGCCTGTTTGAGCTGTGCGCGTTCAATCGGAAGCTGGGCTCAGACGCCGCGGCGATTGACGAGCTTGAGCAGGTATGCCTTCTGAGACGTGAACTTATCCCACCCTTTGCTTGCTCCCTTGCTTGCTTCTTGTTTGCGAATGTGGCTGACTGTACTGTGCGCACGTCTCATCATGAGGGTGCCACCCTTTTGCATATCGACTTGCACATGCAGGCACGAGCAGGTAGTCCGGCGCAGAGGAGCAGGGACGGCAGCGCAAGGCGCAGGGGACGGGAGCAGCAGCAGCGTGCCCCCCCCCCAAGGGTGCCTGTGGTGACCAGCCTGTCATGGAGTGCCACGGGTCAGACCATAGGCGCCTCTTTTGGCCGGTGGGTGTGAGCTGGGCGCACAGAGGGGGGGCAAACCACAGCTTGGGTGGCATGCCTGCCTGCATGGCCAAGCAATGGCAGGCCAACAGCTAATGCACCTGATGTGTGATTTGTGCTGATGCATTGTGGAATCTGGAGAGAGCCTTGTCCGCCACGCATTTGGAGCTCCACCCAGAGGAGCGCGTGTGCCCTCTCAGCCCCCAGCTTGTGTGATGCGGCCGCTGCTGCAGGTATGACGTGGAGGGCTGGTGCACAGACAGGGGAGCGCTGGCAACATGGAACCTGGGGCGAGAGAGCATCAACCAAACCAAGCCGGACGTCTTCATCGACACGGATGTGGCACTCATGACGTGCGCCTTCCACCCTGAGCACCCCGTGAGTAGCAGTGAGATGGTTTCCATGCGGTCCCTTGCTGGTCATGTGCGCAGTGACACGCGCACGCGCGCGCACACACACACACACATGCACACACACACACACACACACACACACACACACCTGCAAACGCGCTTGCATGGCCTCTGCACCCGATGGGATGCTCCATAGCACCTGGTAGCACCTGCGGTAGCAGCAGCGCATACGAGGTTGCCTACGGACACTGTCGCCCCTGTGCTCCCTGTGTCCCCCCTCCATGTGCCGAGCAGGCGCTCATCGCCGGGGGCACCTTCAATGGGGACCTGTACATCTGGGACCTGTCACTGGAGGGAGATGCGCAGAGGGGCAGGAGCGATGCCCTGTGCGACCTGCGCCACCAGGAGCCCATCCTCAGCATCGTGTGGCAGTACAGTTTGACGGAGGCCGGGAAGTATGGCACCAGGTGTGTGCACCGCAGCTCAGGCTCAAGACTTGCGCAAACTGCATGCGCACAGGCCTTGGGTGCCATCATAAACCAGCCCTGCACTGCGATAGATGGGGGGAAAATGGATGCATAATGGCCACAGTATATGGGAAATCACGTTGGTAGTGTGGGAAACTTTGTAGGCCCTGTGAAGTGAGCTGCTGACAACTTGATGATGGGCCACGCAATCTGACCTTGCACACCGGAGATCCAGATCTTCCTTCTCGTCAACCTCTTGATCCTCTGCCAGTGTCGCTGGGAGTTGTGCGCACACTGAGCAGGCCGGTGCACAACGCTGCAGCATGACACGTGTATGGCAGGGCGTGCCAGCAAACATGGACATTCTGCCCTGTGGGAACTGTTGTGAGGGCATCTTAATGTCGTGAAGGTTGTCGCCCATGCTTCCTGAGCAAAGCTCTTGAAACCACCTCGACCAGTTGTTCTCTCAAGCCCTGGCAACTTCTCATACGGCTGAAGTTGATGTTAACCAGCGCTGTCAGTAGCATGAGAACACGAGCAGATCAATCAGCGCCACACCTCATTCACACACTCAGTGTTGGCTACATGCCTTCCAGTGTTTGCCATGTGGTTTCATACATCCCTCCTTATTCTGTGTGACTCTCATAGCACAACAATCGCCAACTCCTGCTGGGACATGCTGCTGTAGCCCTGATGGTCCCCCACGTCTTCCAGCACAATGGAGGATCCACCCAGCACGCTTGCATGGCTTTTGCCAGAAGCACGTATTTTGTACTGGTGCCCTGCCAGAGCCAGTTGTTTTGCACCTTGTCAGAGCTCATTGGTGCAACTTGCTGCAACTGCCCCCTTGCAGGGACAAGGCATACCGCCTGGTGACCCTCAGCGAGGACGGCCGCGTGCTGGTGTGGATCTGGCACAAGCTTGACCTGCCTTTGTATGGGTGAGCCAATGATCCAATTAGGTTGAGAGGGAGAAATGCAACCTGTGGAGCTAGAGGGCTCGAGCTAGGGGGCATTCCTGTCAAAGCTGGCTCTATTTGGAAACCTGGTAGCTTTTGCTCCAGGTCTGCCCCTGCCAGTGCGTGCCAGGGCATGCCGGGCTTGGGCCTCATGTTGTGTGTGCGTCCCTGCTGCGCAAGCAGGTATCAGCTCTTATGGCCTGCCCCTGGGCTAGACCACAAAGTCCTTTGGGGAGGGACCTGCATGTCGTTCATCAAGGACATGATGGATGGAGCGAGGTCCAAAGCTGATGCCACACCTTCGGACCCAAAGCACAGGTAAGCTCACAACAAGACTAGGTGGGCTCACAAGCAAACCTGCTGTGTCGCACTACCTGCATGCCTAAGCTAGCCCCATTGGTTGCCTACTGGCAGGCATCACAGCAGTCTAGAACTCTCCATGCTTACTGGGGGGCATCAGCCAATACAGGCTGTATTATACAGTACAATCTACTTGGTGCTTAGTCCATTCATTGATTGAAGAGTCCGCCCCACAGTGCAAACACCCCATGCCCACACTTGCAGGCAGGGGGAAGGAGGCTTGGGATACAGGGGCACAGGGAGCGCTATGTTCATGGCCGGGACAGAGGGTGGGAAGATCTTCCGGTGCTTCTTTGACATGAACGATCTGCAAGGTGTGCAGGCTGTATTGCACACGCCTGTGTGGGCACCATAAATCTCAAAGGCTGCCAATCCTTTGACATGAAATGACAATTGACATGAATGGATCGCGCAAAGTAGCTGCCCTGGGAGTGTGATTGGGTATTGCTACTTGTCGTCCGTCCAAATTGACAGCCTCTCAGATTCACCAGAAGCTAGAT
>LFIK01004370.1_pt1 | contig 11443 bp, 8 predicted proteins | sample 643401 | NCBI WGS metagenome assembly LFIK01 (sample SAMN03777447, study PRJNA286221) | soda lake metagenome | biome: soda lake; feature: Kulunda steppe; material: water; isolation source: sample T5-Br brine of Lake Tanatar-5 | place: Russia: Kulunda steppe | collected 2010-07 | reverse complement strand
GCCATGCCTCGGCCTCGCGCATCGCCTTCAGGGTCTGCATCTCGTTGGCGCCCATGGCGATCCGGGCCACGTAGACGTGGCCGTACTGCATCGCCACCAGCCCGAGGTCCTTCTTCGGACCTCCCTTCCCGGAGGTGGCGAACTTGGCCACCGCCCCGCGGCTGGTCGACTTCGAGGCCTGCCCGCCGGTGTTGGAGTACACCTCGGTGTCGAGCACCAGGACGTTGACATCCGCACCGGTGGACAGCACATGGTCCAGCCCGCCGAAGCCGATGTCGTAGGCCCAACCGTCACCGCCGATGATCCACACGTCACGGCGCACCAGGGTGTTCGCGACGGCCTTGAGGTGCCTGGCCGCCATCGCGCGATCACCACTCACGCCGTCCAAGCGGCGCACCAGCTCGGCGACCCGCTCGCGCTGGGCCGCAAGCCCGGCCTCGTCCTCCTGTTCCGCGGCCGCGATCTGGGCCACGAGGTCATCACCGATGTCGGAGGCCAGCACGTGCAGCAGGTGCAGCGCCAGGGCGCGGGACTCGTCGATCGCCACCCGCATCCCGAGCCCGAACTCCGCGTTGTCCTCGAATAGCGAGTTGGACCACGCCGGTCCCCGGCCCTCGGCGTTGGTGCCGTAAGGGGTGGTGGGCAGGTTGCCGCCGTAGATCGACGAGCAGCCCGTGGCGTTGGCGATCACGGAGCGGTCACCGAACAGCTGGCTCATCAGCTTGATGTAGGGGGTCTCACCACAGCCTGCGCAGGCTCCGGAGAACTCGAACAGCGGCTGCAGGGTCTGGGTGTGCTTGACGGTGTCGTTGCGGATCTCCGTGCGGTCCGGGTAGGGCACCGCCTGGAAGGCCTTGAAGCGCTCACGCTCCACCTCCAGCACGGTGCGGTCGCCCTCACCGGTCGCCAGTACCGCGTCGACCGGCGTCATGTCGATCGCCTTGTGGCCGACATCGGAGCGGCTGACAGCGGGGCAGGTCTCCACGCACACGCTGCAGCCGGTGCAGTCGTCGGGTGCCACCTGCACGGTGAGCTGCATGCCCTGGAGCCCACGGTCCTTGAAGGGCTTCGACTTGTAGCTGTCGGGCGTGCCCTCGAGCTCCTCAGGATCGAACACCTTGATCTGGATGGCGGCGTGGGGGCACACGATCGCGCACTTGCCGCAGTCGATGCAGATGTCGGGGTCCCAGGTGGGGATCTCCGGGGCGATGGAGCGCTTCTCGTAGCGGGCCGTCCCCGTGGGGAAGGCGCCGTCCACGGGCAGGGCGGAGACCGGCAGCAGTTCACCCTCACCGGCCAGCAGCCGTGCGGTCACCCGCTCGACGAACTCCGGGACCTCACCCTCCTCCATCGGGATGAGCTCCAGCGCCCGCGCGATGGGGTCGGGCCGCAGCAGGCTCGAGGTCGCCTCAGCGGGGATCTCGATGCGGTGGATCGCCGTGGTCGCGGCCTCGACACCGTCGAGGTTGCGGGTGACGACCTTCTCCCCGAAGCCGCCGTAGGTCTTCTTCACCGCCGTGCGGATCGCTTCGAGGGCCTCCTCGCGCGGCAGGACCTCGGTGACGAGGAAGAAGGCGGTCTGCAGCACGGTGTTGATCCGCCCACCGAGCCCGACGGAGCGGGCGATGCCGTGGCCGTCGATGACGTGGACCTCGAGCTCGCGCTCGATGATGGTCTGCTGCACGTCCTGGGGCAGGCGGTCCCACACCTCATCCGGCTCGAAGGGGGCGTTGAGCAGCAGGATGCCGCCCTGGCGGGCCTCACGGAGCACCTCGAGCTTGTTGAGCATCCCGAACTGGTGCACGGCGACGATGTCGGCCTGCTCGACGAGGTAGGTCGAGTCGATCGGCTCCTCGGAGATCCGCAGGTGGGAGGCGGTGACCGCACCGGACTTCTTCGAGTCGTAGACGAAGTAGGCCTGGCTGTACCGCCCGGTGCCCTCGGCGAGGATCTTGGTGGTGTTCTTGGCCGCGCCCACGGTGCCGTCGGAGCCGAGCCCGTGGAAGATCGCGGCGAGGTCCTTGTCGAGCCGCGGCAGCGCGAAGCCCTTGTCCACCTCCAGAGAGAGGTGGGTGACGTCGTCGATGATGCCGACGGTGAAGCGCCGCTTGGGCGTGTCCTTGGTCAGCTCGGTGTAGACCGCGGCGACCATCGCCGGGGTGAACTCCTTGCTGGACAGTCCGTACCGTCCGCCGATCACGTTGGGCATCGCGTCGCGCGCACCGGTGGCGGCCGCGTCGGACAGGGCCGTGATCACGTCCTGGAGCAGCGGCTCACCGGTGGCGCCCGGCTCCTTGGTGCGGTCCAGCACGGCGACGCTGGTGACCGTGTCGGGCAGCGTGTCGAGGAACGCCTCGACGGGGAAGGGGCGGAACAGGCGCACGACCACGGCGCCGACCTTCTCCCCCTGGGAGACGAGGTGGTCGACGACCTCACGCACGGGTCCGACACCGGAGCCCATGAGCACCACCACGCGCTCCGCGTCGGGGGCACCGTGGTACTCGACGAGGCGGTAGTGGCGACCGGTGTGCTCGCCGAGCACATCCATCACGTCCTGCACCGCGTTCGGCACCGCGTCGTAGAAGGGGTTGGCAGCCTCACGCGCCTGGAAGAACACATCGGGGTTCTGTGCGGAGCCGCGCAGCGAGGGATGATCGGGGTCCAGGGCCCGCTCACGGTGCAGCAGGATGTCCTCGTCGGGCATCAGCGCACGGAGCACGTCGTCGGGCATCAGCTCGACGCGGTTGAGCTCGTGGGAGGTACGGAACCCGTCGAAGAAGTGCATCACCGGCAGGCGGGTGGAGAGCGTGGCGGCGTGCGCCACGGCGGCCATGTCCTGGGCTTCCTGGGGGGAGTTGGAGGCCAGCATCGTCCAGCCCGTGGACCGTGCCGCCATCACATCGGAGTGATCACCGAAGATCGACAGCGCGTGGGTCGCGACGGTGCGGGCCGCCACATGCAGGACCGCCGGGGTGAGTTCCCCGGCGATCTTGAACATGTTCGGCAGCCACAGCAGCAACCCCTGCGAGGAGGTGAAGGAGGTCCCGAGCGATCCGACCTGGACCGCACCGTGCAGCGCCCCGGCGGCACCACCCTCCGACTGCATCTCCACCACCGACGGCACGGCGCCCCACAGGTTGGGCTCCCCGGCGGAGGCCCAGGCGTCGGCGAACTCTCCCATCGGCGAGGACGGGGTGATGGGATAGATCGCCACGGTCTCGGAACAGCGGTAGGCCACGTTCGCAGCGGCTTCGTTGCCGTCCAGCGTCGCGATCTCCGGTCCGGGAGCCTGCTCCTCGGCGGATGCGGCACCATCGGTGCTCGCGGTGGACACGGTGGTTGCTGCCATCGGATACCTCTCCAGAAGCGCGTGGTACGGACGCGCAGGGACATCACGCGAGACGTTATGAGAGGTCGGGCTGCGTTCGTGCGGCTCAAGGTCCCCGATCGAGGGGACCTCGGTCCCCATCTGTGGCTGCTACATCGGGGTCTTCCGGCGGTGGAGCGTCCTCGCCCGCGGTGCCGCCGGGGTGTGCTGCCGCCGCGTCGGCGGGCGGCTGCGCGAGGTGGTCGCCCGCGGGGGTGACCACCACCTTGGCCACGCGACGACCCTGCAGTTGCTCCACGTCGATGCCGGTGCCGTCGAGGTCGATGCGCTCACCCTCGGTGGGGACGCGGCCGAGGGTGCCGAACACCAGCCCACCGACGGTGTCCCAACCCTCCTCAGGCAGCGCCACGCCGAGCAGCTCGTTGAGGTCGTCCACACCGAGGCGGGCGTCGATGAGGAACCGTCCGTCGGCCAGGGGCTCGATCAGGGGCTCCTCCTGATCGTGCTCGTCGACGATCTCACCCACGATCTCCTCGAGCACGTCCTCGATGGTCACGAGGCCGACGAAGTCGCCGTACTCGTCCACCACCACGGCGAGGTGGACGGCATCGGCCTGCAGCTCGCGCAGCAGCTCGTCGCACTGCTTGGTCTCCGGCACGAAGGTCGGGGGGCGTGTGAGGTCCGTCCACCCGTTGAGTCCGGGCTCGGTGGCCAGACGTCGCAGCAGATCCTTGGCGTAGACCACACCGACGATGCGGCCGGTGTCCTGCGGGGCGTGCACCGGCAGGCGCGAGTAGCCACCGTCCACCGCCACCCCGACGACCTCCGCGAGGGGAGCCCCTTCAGGGACGCTGATGACATCAGGTCGGGGCACCATCACCTCACGGACCAGCGTGTCGCCGAGCTCGAAGATGGAGCGGATCATGGCCCGCTCCTCGGGCTCGAGCTCGTCGTCGTCGCCTTCCTCGTCGTCGGTGAGTTCACGCAGCTCATCGTCGCCGGCGTGGGGCCCCGACACCTCGTGGCGACGGGGGACCAGCGCACGACCGACGACCACCACCGCCGTGGTGACGGGCCCCGCCAGGCGCACCACCAGCTTGCCGGTGCGTGCCAGCAGCAGGCCGGCGGCATCGAGGTGGCGCAGCACGACGGTGCGCGGCACGACCTCGCCGAGCACCAGGCTGACCAGCACGACGACGGCCATGGCCGCCGCGACGGCAGCACCCCCACCTCCGAGGTGGAGCACCAGCCAGGTCGCGCACGCGGCCGTGGCCACCCGTGCCAGCACCGTGGCCACCAGCACCGCGTCCAGGGCTCGCGCACGGTGCTCGGTCAGCCACAGCAGCGCCGTGGTGCGCGCCGGTGTGTCCTCGTACTCCTCGACCAGCCGCAGGGCCCGCACCACGTTCATGCGGGTGACCACGGTCTCGATCGCGGCCAGCAGCGCGGTGCACAGCGCCAGCAGCGCCAACCCGATGATGGCGATGACGACGGGGTCGGGGTTCACCGCTGCCCAGCTCCTGGCTGGTGACTGGCCAGCAGCCGGTCCGTCAGGGCGAACATCGCGTGGTGTTCGTCCGGTTCGGCGTGGTCCATCCCGAGCAGGTGGAGCAGACCGTGCACCGTGAGCAGCCGCAGTTCCTCATGGGCGGAACGCTGGAACCGCGGCGCCTGCTCCGCGGCCACCTCGGGACACAGCACGACGTCACCGAGGATCGCCGGCACGTCGGGCAGCGACTCCCCGGGCTCGTCGATGGGGAAGGCCAGGACGTCCGTCGGACCGTCATGGCCCATGTGGGTGGCGTTGAGCTGCGCGATGGTGTCGCGGTCGACGAGCAGCAGCGCGACCTCCATGTCGCTCGGGACCCGCCGCTCGGCGAGCACGTGTCGTGCGAGGGAGACGAGGTCCTCGGCGTCCACCGGTCGTTGCTGCTCGTCAGCGAGCTCGACGGCCACCGTCACCCACCCCCGTCGACCGAGGAGATGCGCGCCGCGGGTGCGGTGTTGGCCTCGTCGTAGGCCTCGTAGGCCTCCACGATGCGCTGCACGATGTGGTGGCGGACGACGTCACCGGAGCGCAGCCGCGCGAAGGCCACGCCGTCGATGCCGTCGAGGATGTCACCGACGATCCGCAGCCCCGAGGTGGTGCTGCGCGGCAGATCGACCTGGCTGACATCACCGGTGACCACGGCCTTGGAGTTGAACCCGATCCGGGTCAGGAACATCTTCATCTGCTCCGGCGAGGTGTTCTGCGCCTCGTCGAGGACGATGAAGGCGTCGTTGAGGGTGCGCCCCCGCATGTAGGCCAGCGGCGCGATCTCGATCGTGCCGCGGTCGACGTGGTTGACCAGCTCCTCGGCCTCCATCATGTCGTGGAGTGCGTCCCACAGGGGCTTGAGGTAGGGATCGATCTTCTCGTGCAGCGTTCCCGGCAGGAAGCCCAGCCGCTCCCCCGCCTCCACCGCGGGGCGTGTGAGGATCAGGCGGTTGACCTGCTTGGCACGCAGCGCCTGCACCGCGGCACCCATGGCGAGGTAGGTCTTGCCCGTACCTGCAGGCCCGATGCCGAAGGTGACGGTGTTGGCCCTGATGGCGTCGAGGTAGCGCTTCTGCCCCAGGGTCTTGGCCCGGATCGTACGTCCACGGTGGGTGATCAGCGCCTCGGAGAGCACCTCGGAGGGGCGCTCGTCCGCATCGTCGCGGATCATGCGCACGGTCTGCCGGACGGTGCCGCGGTCGATCGCCTGGCCACGATCGAGGAGCAGGACCAGTTCCTCGAACAGCCGGGCGACCCGCGCGGTCTCTGCCGGGTCCTCGGAGCGGATCGCGATCTCATTGCCGCGGACGTGGACCACGGCGTGGAAGGCGTCCTCGATGGTGCGCAGCAACTCGTCACGGGTACCGAGCAGCGACACCATGGCGTGTTCGCCGGGCACGAGGACCTTCAGGGACGCAGCACCGTCGCCAGCGCTGGTCGTGGCCTGTTCGGCGTTCGAGGGGCCGTGCGGCGCATCGGAGTGGGCGGTTGAGCTGGGGGAACTCGCCACGGGTGGGGGTGACTCCTCAGAGGGGTTGTGCGTCGGGGTCGTGCGGCGGGGGTGTGCGACGGGGGTGTGCGGCGGTAGACAGCGACGGGGTGGAGCACGCGCACCCGGGCCCGGTCGGGCGGTCGCGGGGTCAGCCCCACGGACCACCCGCAGCCCCGAGGGTAGCCCCCGACGACCGTGCGCGTCCCGGTGGCGTTCAGCGCACCGCGCCGACAGCCGACAGCCGGGCCCGCAGCTCGTCAGGAGCGGCGTCGAGGACGGCAGCCAGCAGTTCCAGATCGCCACTGCGTACCGTGAGCACCCGGCCGTTGTAGTCCCCGCGGCGCGCCTGGATCGCCGCGGCGTACCGCCGCACCGCCGGTTCCAGCGCCGTATCCCGCTCCATGGCCACCAGGTCGATGACCAGCTCCGGACCGCGGTCGGTCAGGGTCGCCCGGCGGCCGCTGTCGGCAGGGAGCAACTCCGCCACCGGCACCCGGTAGAAGGACGCCAGACGCTCGAGCCGGATGATCGACACAGCGCGTTCACCGCGCTCGTACGCCCCGACCACCGAGGCCTTCAGTGCGCCTTCGCTGTGGCCCTCGACCTCGTGGAGCGAGAGGCCCTGCTGCTGGCGGACGCGTCGCAGACGTTCGCCGAGCAACTCGGCGTACCGTCCCTCGTCGGCAGGCATGAGGTCCCCGCTCCGTCGCGCTCGGCCTCCGGGTGAGGCACGAGGCTGGCTCCTCGCCGGAAGGGAGGGTGAGCCGCCGCTCCGCTCCGCGCACGAAGGGCCGCTCCACGTCCCTACTTCGGCCCCTCCACCGTACCCCGGCCACGCTCCGCGAGGAAGTAGCGCGACCCTCCGCACGACATCGAACGCAGTCTGTGATGGCTGCCCGCCGCGGCGCCGCCCGCAACCGGAAGGCAGCGGCGCCTGCGCGGCTCAGCCCCAGCGCCCGACAGCGGCCGACAGCACGGCGATCCCGGCGCTGCCGGCGTGCTCGGTCCGCAGCACCGAACCACCGAGCGACACGGCGAGCGCACCGCCAGTCACAGCCTCGGCAACCTCCCGGTCGGTGAAACCGCCTTCGGGCCCGATGGCCAGGGTGAGGGTGGTCGCACCGGCCAGTACGTCCACCACGGTGGGCAACCCCGGTGCCTCGGGGTGCGCGACGAGGAGCAGTTCGTCATCCCGGGCCAGGTGAGCGAGGTCGAGCGGACCACGCACTCGAGGACGCCACGGACGCCGGGCCTGCTCGCTGGCGGCCCGCACCACCGCCGACCACCGGGCATGGGCCCGCTCCGCCCGCGCTCCCCTCAGCCGGGGAACAGCGCGTTCGGTGGTCAGCAGCCGGACCTCGTCGACGCCGAGCTCCGTGGCCTGCCGCAGCACCTCGTCCAGCTTGCGTCCCTTGGGCAACGCCTGGGCGAGCACCAGTGCGGGCTGCGATGCCGGGGTGTGCACCGCAGCCGCGCGGAGGGCAACGCCGGCAGCCGTGATCCGAGCCGGCGCCTGCCAGCCGGCGCCGTCCGCGACCTCGATGACCGCACCAGGTTGCAGCCGCAGTACCCGCTGGAGGTGGTGGCGTTCCTCCGCGGACAGGGGCCGCTCGGCGGCAGCCCCCGCATCGGCCAGGGACGCATCGAGGTGGACGTAGGGCGTCAGGCTCACGGCAACGCCGCCAGCTCAGCGCTGGAAGGCGTCACGCAGCCGCGACAGCGGACCCCGGCCACGCTCGTCGAGTTCCTCACCCCTGGCCGCGGCGAGCTCGACCAGCAGCTCCCGCTGGCGGGCGTCGAGGCCCGTGGGTACCTCCACACGGACCACCAGTTGCAGATCGCCGCGACGACCACCACCGCGCATCGGCACACCGGCACGCCGGACCGTGAGGACGTCACCGGGCTGGGTACCGGCGGGCACGGGGACCTCGACGTCCTCACCGTCCACCGTCGGCACGGTCAGGGTCGCGCCCAGCGCTGCCTGTGACACCGACACCGTGACCTCGGCTGCCAGCGTGCGGCCATCGCGCTCGAAGACCGCGTGCTCGGCGACACGGATCTGCACGTAGAGGTCACCGGCCGCAGCACCGTGCCGACCGGCCTCCCCCTCGCCGCGCACCGGGATGCGGTCGCCGTCCTCGAGCCCCGCCGGGATGTCGACGCGCAGGGTGCGGTCGGTCTGCCGCCGACCCTCGCCGTGGCAGTCGGTGCAGGGGTCGGTGATCACGTGTCCGGTGCCACGGCAGGCCTCGCAGGGCGCCGCGGTGGCCAGCTGCCCGAAGGCGGTGCGCACCACCCGCTGGACCTGACCCGCACCGCCGCAGGTGCTGCAGGTGGTCGGCCCGCCCCCCGCGGCGGAACCGCTGCCCTCACAGGTCTCGCAGGCCCGCGGCACATCCACCTCGACCTCGCGGCTCACCCCGGTGACCACCTCCTCCAGGGTCAGCTCCACCACCACCAGCACGTCGCGTCCCGGCTGCTGACGGCGGCTGCGGCCACCACCGCCACCTGAACGGAAGCCTGTGGCCTGGCCGAAGAACGCATCGATCACGTCGTCGATGCCGCCGAAGCCGCCGGCTCCGAACCCGAAGGGGTCGTTCGCACCGGCGCGCCCGTTGGTGGTGCCGTCATCACCGAAGCGGTCGTAGCGGGCCCGGCGTTGCGGGTCGGAGAGCACCTGGTAGGCGTGGGTGAGGGCCTTGAAGGTGTCCTCGTCACCACCGGCATCCGGGTGGTGTTCGCGCGCCTTGCGGCGGTAGGCGCGCTTGAGGTCGTCCTCACCGGCGGAGCGGGGGACGTCGAGGAGCTCGTACAGATCAGACACGATGCCTCGCAGGGTCGTCAGGTGTCGGTACGCGTGGGGTCAGCGGGAGAGGTCGGTGAGGGTGGCCTGCAGCTGATCGGCAACGGCCCGCACGGTGGCCAGCACCGTGGCGTAATCCATCCGGGTCGGGCCGAGCACGCCCAGGGAGCCGGCGGTGACCAGCTGGTAGCGCTGGGCGACCAGGGAGGCCGCCCTGAGGTCCTCGACCTCGTTCTCCTCACCGATGCGCACCGTCGGTCGGTCGTCGGCGGTCGCGTCGGCCAGGAGCCGTGCCAGGGTGACACGTTCCTCGAGCAGCTGCAGCACACGGGAGAGGTGCTCGCGCTCGAAGGCCTCGTCGCCGGCGAGCGAGGCCTGCCCGCCGACGAACACGTGGTGGACGGTGTCCTCGGCGAGTTGGCGTGCTGTGGCGTCAGCGACGGCCTGTAACACCTCGCGCAGCTCTGAGGGGGCATCCTCGGCGATCGCCGCGATGGCGGCGTGGACCTCGCCGAGCCGGCGTCCCCGCACCTGCTCGGCGAGGACGGTGCGGACCCGTTCCAGATCGGACTCCGAGGTCTCCGGTGGCAGCTCGACGGAGCGCTTGTCCACACGTCCGGTGTCGGTCACCAGCAACAGCAGCGCCGAGCCCGGGCCCAGTCCCACCAGTTCGCACAGCTTCAGGCGTGCTGCGTCGACCGCTGGAGCGATGACCAGGGAGACCAGCCGGGTCAACTGGCTGAGCACCGAGGAGGTGCGGGCGAGCAGGTCCTCGACGTCCGAGGCGCCACCGAGCAACTCCTCGACCAGCTCGCGCCGCTGGCCGTCCAGGGCGGGGTCGGTCCGCAGGTCATCGACGAACCGGCGGTAGCCGCGGTCGGTGGGCACCCGGCCTGCGGAGGTGTGGGGCTGCGCGATGTAGCCGAGCGCCTCGAGGGCCGACATCTCGTTGCGCACCGTGGCTGCGGAGACATCGAGCCGTGCGACATCCACGACCCGTTTGGAGCCGACGGGCTCACCTCGGGAGATGTACTCAGCGACGATGGCCCGCAGCACCGCGCGCTTGCGGTCGTCGAGCTCCGGCCCATCGGGCTCCGGTGCATCGTCGACGGCGGGCACCACGGCGACATCGCCCGGCAGGGACACCTCGACGTGCACCGCGTCAGCCGCTCCCCGGCGGGCAGCAGCGACCTGCGCGGCGGCGTGCCCGGCCGCACGTACAACGTCTGCCATGGGACACCTCCTCGCGGTCGTGGCGCACCGAGGGTACCGCTCTGGCACTCGCCGGCGAGGTCTGCCAGCGCGCGGTCCGCCAGCGGGGGGTCAGACCTCGATCGTGCCGCCGAGCACCGTGCCGAGCAGGTAGCCGAGCAGCCCGGCCCCACCGCCGATCACCAGCAGCCGGAGCCCCGACAGCAGCGCCGGCCGGTCGGTGAGGCGGGTCAGCAGCGCTCCGGCGCCGAACAGCACGCCGGCCGACAGCGCCACGCTGGAGAGCACGGCGACCACCCCGGTGGTCACCATGAAGGGGACCAGGGGGAAGACGCCCCCGATGGCGAACAGCCCCGCGTTGGCCGCGGCTGCCCGGTAGGGGCTGACGTTGTTCTGCTCGTCGACGACGCCGTGCGCGGCCAGCATCTCCGCCTGGGTCCGCACGCTCACGTACTCGCCCGCACCCATGGACATGGCGCCGGAGACGAGCCCGGCGATGCCGGCCACCACCACCGCACCCGGGCTGATGCTCGCCCCGGCCACGCCCATGATGAGACCGAAGTTGCTGACCACGCCGTCCTGGATGCCGAACACCCCGGCACGGATGGTGTTGGAGCGATCGAGGCCGTTGCCCTCCGCATCTGGCGCTGCGGGGACCGACCCCGATGCAGGCTCGGTTGCTCCAGGCCGCTGCGGTGCCTCTGAGTGCGCCGGGTCCTCTTCCACCAGCAACCTCGCTTGGGTCGTAGGGCCGGCCACAGCAGCGTTCGTGGGGCGCGGCGCGGATCGCACGCGCACCCCGTCAGCCACCCCGCGACCGTAGCAACGCACCTTCCCGCCGTCAGCGAAGGTGTGGCGACCCTCACGCGCCCGGTCCGGCAGCTGACATGACGCCGGCGCCCCCGTACACCACACCGTGGACGGTGGACGGCCATGCACCCACCGACCTGCCCAGACCCGACCCGCTGCCCTAGGGTGGGATGCCAGATGCGGTCACCACCGCACCACCAGGCAGCAGCCACCGATCCCGTCAGGAGCCACACCGTGTCCACGACACCCTCCCCCGAGGGG
>LFIK01004369.1_pt1 | contig 11446 bp, 6 predicted proteins | sample 643401 | NCBI WGS metagenome assembly LFIK01 (sample SAMN03777447, study PRJNA286221) | soda lake metagenome | biome: soda lake; feature: Kulunda steppe; material: water; isolation source: sample T5-Br brine of Lake Tanatar-5 | place: Russia: Kulunda steppe | collected 2010-07 | reverse complement strand
GGTTGAACTTCGGGATGCACCGGCATTTCCCGGGTTTCCCGGGCGATTCCCTCCGCCAAACCCTTGGCCCGCCTCAGGCCGCCGCCCGGTCAGGGAGGGCATCCGACTCGCAATACTGCTTCTCCGCCAGGTGAATGAAGAAGTCCGGCTCGTCATCACGATAGGTCGCATAAAAATGTCCGCAGGTGGTCACTTTTTGAAAGCCGACTTCTTTGAACAAGCGAGTCAGATAATCCTTTCTCAACGGGAACGTGTTTAGATAGAAGGGCGCTTCGTCCGGGATTTGGTAACAAAAACGGGCCAATCCGCCATCCACATGCTCCGGAAAAACTTTCACCCGATCCCCGCAGTAATAATACGCGTGGTTCGGCCGAAAGCCTCCATTCAGGATCAGGTCGTAATTGCGATGATCCAACAACACGATCCCATCATGCCGGAGAACGGTGTAAAATTCAGCCAACACTTTTCGGCGGTCATGTTCCGAAAACAGGTGCGGAAAGGAGTTCCCCAGGCAGATGACCGCGTCAAATTTGTCGTCGACATCGCGATTGAGCCATCGCCAGTCCGCCTGCACCGTGCGTAGAAGACGCCCGTGCTGCCGTCCGTTCGCAAACGCTTTCCCCAACATCTCGGCGTTTCCATCGGCACTCGTCACGTCGAATCCCGCTTCAAGCAGCCTCACCGAATGAAACCCGGTGCCCGTCGCCACGTCGAGGACTCTCCTCACCCCCCGCTCCTTCAGGGCATCGATGAAAAAACTTCCCTCACTGGCCGCCCGCGCCTTCCAATCGATCAGTTCGTCCCACTTTTCCACCACCTGTCGTGCATATTCCGTCTGGTAGTAATCGGTACTTCGCACGACACCCGGATCCCCTACGCTCTTCTGGCTCGATATAATTTTCATAATAATTTCAACCTCAAAAATCCCGTCACTCCGGCTCCAGCAGCAGCTGCGCGGCGGACAGGGCGTGTTCGCAAACCTCACAGGAAACGAACCGGAAACCCGGCCCGCCGTTCCAGTCACCTTCTTCAGCAGCATTCATTCCAGACAATCGTGCGATCCCCGCCGTGAACCCGGTTTCCCCCACGTCCCGGACGAGATACCGGGAAACGAGGATCTTTCGTTGAGGGCGGTCCCCATTGCCGGTGCACGGGGGTGCGGGTATCTTGCGACCGAGACCTGAAGTCTCATCAAAGGGAAGCACAATACCACCGGCCACAGGACCCCCCAAGAGGGATTCTTCGCCGGAAACACACCACACGGGAGGGCGATGCAAAAAAATATATTCATTGTTGGCTTGGATGATTTTAATCTCGGCAAACTCGAAACCATCCAGAATGCGGACCAATACCACTTCCACCCTCTCTTCTACCGGGACGAAATCCAGGGGCCGAACGCTCCATCCCTTCAAGAGCTGCTCGCGGTCGGGGAGGAAAAGCTGAGAGCCTTCTCCGGATCGATCGATGCCGTCACCGGTTACTGGGACTTCCCGGTCACCGATATGGTCCCCTGCCTGGCCGAGAAATTCAATCTGCCGGCGCCCAGCCTGAGCAGCGTCGTCAAATGCGAACACAAATGCTGGAGCCGGATCGAACAGCGGAAGGCCATCCCCGAGCATGTGCCTGATTTTCAATGCTTCGATCCTTTCGATCCTCACGCGGCCGACAACATCCGCCTCCCCTATCCGTATTGGATCAAACCGATCAAATCGACCGATTCCCAACTCGGCTTCCGAATCCGAAACCGACAGGAGCTCGAAGAGAGCTTGAAAATCATCCGGAAGTGGATTTTCCAGTTCGCCAAGCCGTTCAACCACCTTCTGGAACGCCTCGACCTCCCGGACGAGGTGAACACGATCGACGGAAGCTGCTGCATCGCCGAAAAAATCATTTCCGGGCGGCAATGCACGGTGGAGGGATACGTCCACGACGGAGTTCCCCAGGTCTACGGCATCATCGACTCCTTCCGCTACCCGGGAATCTCGTCCTTCCTGCGCTACCAGTATCCCTCCCGCCTGCCGGGACGAATCAGGGAGAAGTTGGCCGATCTGTCGAAACGGGTCGTCTCGCGAATCGGACTGAATCAATCCGCCTTCAACATCGAATACTTTTTCGACAAACCCAACGACCGGATCTGGCTGCTGGAAATCAACCCGCGGATTTCGCAGTCCCACTCGGACATTTTCGAAAAGGTGGACGGCGCCTCCAACCATCAGATCATGGTGTCGCTCGCCCTGGGCGAAAAACCGGATTTCCCGTTCAGACGGGGCCGATTCAACTGCGCCGCAAAATTCTACCTGCGGGTCTTCGAGGATGGAACCATCGCTCGGACGCCATCCGAGGAGGAGATCAACAGGATTAAGCAAATGTTTCCCGGCACCATCATCCGGGTGCTCGTCAAGGAAGGCGACCGCCTTTCCGATCTCTCGGGACAGGACAGCTACAGCTACGCTTTGGCCCAAATTTACATCGGCGCCCGCAACACCCGCGAGCTCCTCCGCAAATTCACCGAGTGCCGGAATCTTCTCCCCTTCCGCTTCGTCGAAAAGCAGCCGAAACTGGCCCCGCTCGGCGAAATTCATTAAACCCACCGCCCGATACCATCCACCAATCCGGCCGAAACCAATCTCCCGTGTCGCCATTACCACCAACCAGAACCGCCTTTCCCTTTTCCGTCCAAAACATCGAAAACGCCTGGATTCCGCTGCCGGACGGCGCGCAACTGGCCGCGCGCATCTGGTTGCCGGCGGGAGCCGCGGAACAGCCGGTCCCAGCCATTCTCGAATATCTCCCCTACCGCAAACGCGACTACACCCGCCTTCGCGACAGCCTCAACCACCCCTACTTCGCAGGGCACGGTTATGCTTCCGTTCGGGTCGACATCCGCGGCAGCGGCGATTCCGACGGAATCCTCCTCGATGAATACCTGGAACAGGAACTGGCCGACGGAGAGGTGGTCCTGCGGTGGATCGCCGCCCAACCGTGGTGCGATGGCTCCGTCGGCATGATCGGCATCTCCTGGGGCGGATTCAATGGCTTGCAGTTAGCCGCCCGCCGGCCGCCCGAATTGAAAGCGGTCATCAGTGTCTGCTCCACCGACGACCGCTACGCCGACGATGTCCATTACATGGGTGGCTGTCTGCTCGGGGACAATCTCTCCTGGGCTTCCCAAATGTTCGCCTACAACGCCTCCCCGCCCGATCCCGAACTGGTCGGCGACCGCTGGCGCGACCTCTGGATCAAACGACTCGACGGCAGCGGCCTTTGGCTCGAATCCTGGCTCCGGCATCAGCATCGGGACGACTATTGGAAACATGGGTCCATCTGCGAAGATTTTTCCGCCATCAACTGCCCGGTCATGGCGGTAGGGGGCTGGGCCGACGGCTATTCCAACGCGGTCTTCCGCCTCGTGGAAAATTTGCACGTTCCCCGCAAGGGCTTGATCGGACCCTGGGGACATAAATACCCGCACCTCGGCGTCCCCGGCCCGGCCATCGGGTTTCTCCAGGAAGCCGTGCGTTGGTGGGACCAATGGCTCAAGAATCGCGATACGGGCATTATGCACGAACCGACCTTGCGTGTCTGGATGCAAGAGAGCGTGCCCCCGGTCACCCGCTACAAAAAAAGGCCCGGCCACTGGGTCGCGGAGGAGACCTGGCCGTCGCCCAACATTCGGCGAAAAACCTATCTTCTCGCCCCGACCGGCCTCGCGCCGGCCAGCGAGGAGGTTCCCGAAATCTCAATCCCCCTCCAATCACCTCTCACCGTGGGACTCTTTGCCGGAAAATGGTGCTGCTACACCGCCGCCCCGGACCTTCCCCACGATCAGCGGGAAGAGGATGGCGGCGCCTTGGTTTTCGAAACCCTCCCTCTCCAACGTCCCCTCGAAATCATGGGCGCGCCGGAGGTCGAGCTGGAAGTCACTTCCAATCAACCGGTAGCGATGGTAGCCGTCCGGTTGTCGGATGTCGCGCCCGACCAAAAAGCCACCCGGATCACCTACGGTCTCCTCAACCTGACCCACCGCGACAGCCACGAATCGCCCGCCCACCTCGAGGTCGGCAAGCGCTACCGGGTTCAAGTTCAACTCAACGATATCGCCCACGCCTTTCCGGAAGGCCATCGCCTCCGGCTCTCCATTTCCACCTCCTACTGGCCGCTCGCCTGGCTGCCACCCAAGCCGGTGCGACTCAACATTTTTACCCGCGCCAGCCAACTCCACCTCCCCGTCCGGAATCCCCAGGCGAGCGATGCCGCCCTCAAACCGTTCGCACCCCCCGAAACCGCTCCCCCTCTCGTTCGAACGATCATCGAACCCGCTGTCCACAACTGGAAAGTCACCCGCGATCTCGAAACCGACGAATCGATTCTTAAGGTGATCAAGGACGAAGGCATTATCCTGATCGACGAAATCGATCTCGAAATCGAAAACAAGACCTTCGAATGGTACCGCACCCGCGACGATGAATTCGACTCCCCCCGCGGCGAAACCTTTTCCATTCGGGGCTTCCGCCGCGGCGACTGGTGGATCAAAACGGAAACCCGCACCATCCTCGAATCCAAAGCCCACAACTTCCTTCTCCACGCCGACATCGACGCCTATGAAAACGGCAAGCGAATCTTCTGCCACAGCTGGGACTACGTCATCCCCCGCGCCATGCTCTGACCCGAATCCGCGCGGGAGCGACCGGATCTCAACTCGCGGCGGACACCAAGAAAAAAGCCCGGGACATCAATCCCGGGCTTTTCGAAAATCGAGACCGTTTCGGTCTCAACGGCTTCATTTAAAAAATACAGGCAGTTTGGCCATGTGAAGCTTGCAAGTGTTGGGCGGGCAAATCGTGCCCTTGCCTCTCAAAATGGAGTTTCAAAACGAGAAACTCCCTGGACGGGCCCGGTTCATTTATAGTCACCAACTTGAGCCCGCGTCCACCCGCCGTTCCTCCAGAGAGGTTTGGCGGATCTCGATCGGTTCAGGCAAGTCTTGCGCTGCCAACGGCGCCAAGAGCTGCAAAAATAGTTTTGGATGTTTCTGAAACGGATATGTCGTGCATTAGCCTCCTTTGTTTGATGGTTATCACTGCTGGTGACTCATTCGAGTCGGTTAAAGCGGAAAAATCCTGAAGAAGAGCATGCCACAATCCGGCGTTTTTTCAAATACAGAATGAAGGCTCTGAGGTTTTTTTCGAATCGCCTTTACAACGAGCCGCGCGACACTAGGAACAAAACGTAGGTTTTTCCGAGTTACGGATCACCTCATCCTTTTCCTTGTCGAACAGAGCGACGGTTCGGATGCACACACGCAAAGGCTTGTTTTTGACCGACACTATGATCCATTTCCCTCCCGACCACTCCTCCGCCGACCCGCGTGGCGGCAACCGGTTCAAGGCGATCGCGTTCCTGGCAACGGCAGCCCTCCTGCTCGCGCCCGCCAGCTACGGCCCGGCCCTGCAAGCCGAAGAATCGACGGAAGAACCCCGGGAAACAGAGGCCGAACAGGCAGTCGCCATCGTCACCAACCTGGGACAATTCACGATTCGTCTCCGCCCCGATGTCGCCCCCAAAACCGTCGAGAATTTCCTCAACTATGTCGAGTCCGGCGCGTTCGACGGAACCATCTTCCACCGGTCCGTGCCCGACTTCGTGATCCAGGCCGGGGGATACTCGATCACCAAGGACGAAGAGGACCAACTCACGCCCGTCAACGTCCCCACCGACCCACCGGTCGAAAACGAATTCAATCTCTCCAATATCCGGGGAACGGTCGCGATGGCCAAACAGGGCGGCGACCCTGACAGCGCCACCAGCCAATGGTTCGTCAACATCGGCGACAACAGCGAAAATCTGGATGAACAAAATGGCGGCTTCACCGTCTTTGCCGAAGTCATCGGGAACGGCATGGCTGTCGCCGACGCGATCAACAGCCTGGCTCCCCAAGAAATAGGCGGTGCGCCTTTTGACTCCGTCCCCCTGATTGGCTTAGAGGCGGAGGACCCGCTGGGATTGGATAACTTTGTGACGATTCACTCCGCTGTCCCCTTCGAACTGCGGTACATGGACTCTGACGACCGGACGGGAATGTCCTTCTGGCTCGGCCCGCTCGACGATGAACATTTCGGCCACGATTCCGGCTGGGTCCTCCACGACGAACACGGATGGCTGTACGCCACAGGCACGGGTTTCACCAGGGGCATCTGGATGTGGGATGATATCCAGAGGGATTGGTTTTGGACGAAACACGATGTCTACCCCTTCCTCTACCGCCACAACGGAGGCAATGGTTACTGGCTCTACTACTGGGAAGGCGGAACCCCCGAAGCACGTGACTTCTACGACTACCGCGAAAGCGCCTGGACACGCGTCCCCGCCGAAAGCTCCGAGAACTCTTAAACTCTAGTTTTATGAAAGCCAAGAAATGTCTCAATCCTCTCTTTGTCATGCTCGGCATCGGCATCCTCGTCGTCTCGCTCATGTCCGGATGCGGCGGCAGTAGCAGCAGCAGTAATGGCGACAGACCTCCGAGCGATCCGGGATCACCGCCAGCCGATGATCCCTCATCGCCGCCGCCAGAAGATCCTCCCGAGGAGGAACCAGACAACTAAAGGCGCGGACCCAGCGCGTCTCCCGCGTGGCCATGAAACCTTACCGTCTTATCAGGTTCACAAGCGCCCGCGCGCTCATTTTGCACGCGTTCCGGGTTCTCGCGGTCGGCGTCGGCTTTTGCCTGGTCCACCCGGGCAACCCGCTGCACGCCCGCGGCGTCATGCCGCCTGTCTTCCTGGACGCCGGCCATTCCGAATCGATCGTCCTGGATGAACTGGTCACCATCGAAACCAATATGGGCGAATTCACGCTCGCGTTGGACGTCGGCTCCCTCCCGGAGACAGTCCAGCGTTTTCTCGATACCGCCACCGACCGACCTTACGATAATATCCTGATTCACCGCGCCGAACCCGATCACGCCATCTACGGAGGAGCGTTTATGATCCAGCCCAACGGCGAGCCGATTTCCATCGACAGTTCCCCGCCGCCCCAGGAAACCGATCAAACCAAGGCCAATCAACGGGGGACGATCGCCATGGTCACGGCCGGCGAGGTCAACAGCCACTGGCGCATCAACGTCGCGGACAATGTAGGCGATTGGGACCATCTCTACACCCGGGCGACCGTTTTTGGAAACGTTGTCGGCGACGGGATGAGCACCCTCGACGCGATCCATTCTCTTCCCCGACACGACGGCTCTCCTCCGTTTGATTTCCTGCCGATGCTGGAGGAACTGGGTCCGGACGAAGACTTTTCCACCGATTCTTTCGTGCGAACCGAATCCGCCACTCACCTCGACCGGGTGCAGATCGTGGAACAGACTTCTCCCGACATCGTGCAGGCCAGCCTCGAAAACGGCCAACTGAGGTTGGCCTCCGCCCCGGAAGCGCGCGGCTCCTCCGAAATCGCGCTTCGCTTCAGCGGAGACGGGAAAGACTTTCTCGAAGTTTTCGAAGTCACCGTGGCGGAATTCGACTTTTTCGGTTTGCCCCCCGGCGAGGAAGCGGACGAATCGTTCTGGCTCGGCGCCTACACGGATTCCCACTTTGATTACGCCGCTTCCCGGGGGTGGATCCGCCATGCGGAGCACGACTGGCTCTACGCCGAAAGCGGCGGTTACCGGAATGGTTTTTGGCTGTGGGACGAGATTCAGGGCGACTGGATCTGGACGCGCAAGGAGCTTTATCCATTCGTCTATAGTAATACTCAAGGCTGGCTTTACTACCACCGCGGCGGAACCCCGGAAAAACGGTTCTTTTACAACTACAACGAGATGGAGTGGATGCCGGTCGAGCCCTAAATAAACCCTACGACACCACCCGCGCCTTCGGCGCCACCGTCAGCCGGTAGTGTCCTGCAAATCCGAATTCCGTTCAGGGCATCCACCACAATCCCGGCGTGCCAACCTGCATTTCCTGATCTCCCAATCAGGGGCGAACCCCATGGTCATCTCTCGGGGGGGGCCTTATCGTTGTCTCTGTATTTTACGAGTTTACGCCCGCAGCGAATCGAACATGCCGCCAAGCCTTAAGTTCACGAGAAGCCAAGGCTTTCTCCTTTCATTGTCTCCCTCGGTGGAGAACCAATCTTCGCGAATTTTGAATCCGGATTCGCTTCCCATGGACGGGCAGGTCCGGGAACTGAAAAAAGAAAATGAACGACTGAAGAGGGAACTTGCCGAGCAACGTGCCGTCAAAACCCGCGCTTTCCTCGCCTGGGACAAGGAACGTCGCCATCGGAATCACTCCGAGGAGTTCCTCTTGCACCGCACCTGCCAATTTGCCAAGTGGTTTTCCTCCGCCGCGTTTCCCATGACTCAGGTCGGAGCCGATGGCTTGATCGAAGACGCAAACCACAGTCAACTCGGCCTCCTGGGGTATTCCAGACACGAATACGTGGGGCATCCTCTGGACCGTTTCATTTCGGATCACGGGTTGGTCGAGAGGATCGTTGGCGCGGCCGACGGAGAGCAACCGGTCCAAAACCGCCAGGCGACGATGCAGTGCAAATCCGGGGTGTCCAAAGCCGTTCAAATCTCCTCCCAACCCGTCAACCATGGCCGCTTTCGCAGCGTTTGCTGCTACGTTCAGGACCTCTCCGAGGTAATCGAAAGCCGTTCGGAACAGCAAAAGAGCGAGTCGCTTTTTCGTCAGCTGACCGAAAACATCGAGGAGGTTTTTTGGATGACCACTTGCGACAAGAAACAAATGCTCTATGTGAGTCCTTCCTACGAAAAGATTTGGGGACGGAGTCGCCAGAGCCTCGCCCGGAACGCCATGTCGTTTCTTGAGGGGATTCACCCGGAAGACCGGGAGCGAGTCAAACGGGCTCTGCCTCGCCAAAGCGTCGAGGGAGCTTATTGTGAAGAATACCGGGTGGTGCGCCCCGACGGCTCCGTCCGCTGGTTGCGAGATCGTGCCTTTCCGGTCCGCGACGAACAGGGACAAATTTACCGGATCGCCGGCCTGGCTGAAGATATTACGGCGGGAAAGATCGCCCAGGAAGCCCTTCACACCCGCGCCCTCCAGGACAAAACGCTCGCCTACCTCGGACGCATGGCCTTGATCGAACCCTCGTTGCCCCGCTTATTGGATGAAACCACCGAACGGCTGGCGGATGCCTTGGGGGTGGAGTTCACCAAGGTCCTCCAGTTCAACCCCCGGGAGAACTCGTTCTCGCTGCTGGCCGGTACCGGTTGGAAACCAGAGCTGGTAGGCAAGGTGGTGGTGACCGGGCATGAAAATTTTCAAGCGGGCTACACCCTGACAACCTCCGGGCCGGTGATCGTCGAGGATTTGGGCAAGGAACCTCGATTTAAGGGCCCCCCGCTCCTGGCAAGTCACGGTGTCGTCAGCGGAATGAGTGTCGTAATTGAAGGTCGCGAGCATCCTTTCGGTATTTTAGGCGCTCACACGCGCCAACGCCGCAGGTTCACCCAGGACGACGCCAATTTCCTTCAATCGGTCGCACACGTGGTGGCGGCCGCCATCGAGCGTCGCGACGCCGAGAAGGGACAACACGACCTCGCCATCCAACTTGCCCGGCACCGCCAGAAACTTGAGAATATTTTGCAGCATATGCCGGCCATTTATTGGGAGTTACGGCTCGACCCGGAAACCTGCGAGCTGCGCCAGGGCTATACCAGCGAATTTACCGCCACCATGATTGGTTATTCCAGGGAGGAATGTATCGAGACTCCGGATCTGTGGCAAAAGCTGATCCACCCCGAAGACCGGGAACGGGTGGCGCGCGAATTGAACGAAATACTCGCCCGGCAGACCGCTGGATCCACCCGCTTCCGATGGCTGGCCCGCGACAATCGTGTTGTGTGGGTCGAGTCCACGGTGCAAGCGTTCCCGGACGAATACGGAAGACCTCTCGGCCTGCGCGGCGTAGCGCTCGACATCACGGCGCGAAAAATGGCGGAGGCCGCGCACGAGACCACTGAAGAGCGCTTTCGGGCCTTTATGGACAATAGCCCGGTTGTGGCTGTCATCAAGGACGAAGAGGGGCGCTATATTTATGGAAACCGGAAATTTCATGTTTGGTGTAAGAAACGTGGAGTCGATTGGCAGGGACACACCGATCACGAGATTTTTCCCGAAAACGACGCGCGCCGACACGTCGACCACGACCGCAACGCCATGGAACGCAACACCACGACCCAGACGCTGGAGATCGCCTATGACGAGCATGAGAATCCGGTGTATTGGGACGTCCTACGCTTTCCGGTTACCGATTCCTTCGGAAGTCGTTCCCTCGGAACGGTCGCGATCAATGTCACCGAGCGCCGTCGGCTCGAAAAGGAACTCCTGGAAATAAGCGATCGTGAGCAACAGCGATTCGGACAGGAACTTCACGACGGGCTCTGCCAGCATCTCCTCGGCATCGCCATGATGAGCAAGACATTAAGCGGTCGGATGAAATCCCGCGGGCTTCCCGAAGCGCAAGACGTTCAAAACATCAACGATTTCCTCGACGAAGCCCTTTGCCTCGCCCGCGGATTGATGCGGGGACTCCACCTCGTGAATCTCCACGGAAAGGGCAACCTCTCGTCCGCCTTGGATGAGTTTGCCCACACCACTTCCAAGCTTTTCGATAAACGCTGCCATTTTCAATCGGATGCTGAAATCGACTTCAAGGATTCCGATGTCGCCACCCACCTCTTCCGGATTGCTCAAGAAGCCACCCACAACGGCATCAAACACGGAGAACCGAATCAGGTTACCATCTCACTGCACCGGGAAGGCGATGACCTTTGCTTACAAGTGGAAAATGATGGCAAGCCCCTCCCGGAACCTTCGGTGCCCCATACCGGCATCGGACTTCGCACCATGCAATACCGGGCCGATCTCATCGCCGCCGACCTCCAGCTAAGAAACCGTCCGGAAGGCGGCGTCCTCATGACCTGCCGCATCCCCACCGGCCACGGCGTCGAGTTCACGGATACGTGATACATAGCGTTACGGGCGCCCATTGCCCCGTGAATGACATGGAATGAAACTGGCCCGGATGTCCCCCTGGTAGGTAGCTGCGACCGTGAGGGCAAGGCCATTGCGAAATCGTTGTTTGACCAAGCCGATCCCGAAGGGATCACAGATTGTAGCCGGGGGTTGAGCCCGCGAATGCGGGCGATACCCCCGGAAAATGATAAGAACAAGGATGCACCCCGCAGGCGGTGCCAGAAGACATTCGATTGTTCAGGTCAATTGTGCGTTCTTCCCCGCCGTCGCCTTCTGCCACCCCGTCAGGGTGGCATTTTCTTACGCCGAAACCGGCGGCCAGGCGACGACGTCGAGACGCGAGGAATAGTGAACCAGCGGGGGCGTATCGGGCAACGCAATACCCGCGGCTTGCGCCATCGTATTCGTCTCGATTTCAGCCGCCGCCGGTTGCAACGGCC
>LFIK01004368.1_pt1 | contig 11446 bp, 9 predicted proteins | sample 643401 | NCBI WGS metagenome assembly LFIK01 (sample SAMN03777447, study PRJNA286221) | soda lake metagenome | biome: soda lake; feature: Kulunda steppe; material: water; isolation source: sample T5-Br brine of Lake Tanatar-5 | place: Russia: Kulunda steppe | collected 2010-07 | reverse complement strand
GGAACACCAAAATATCGCTGCCGCGATAAACACCAATCCCACTGAAGGTTTTCAACCCAATTTACAAAACGAGACTTCATAAAAGATGGGTACCAGTTGAGCTCGTCAGCCAGCTTTAAAAGCTCTTGCTTGAACGGCAAAATTTTTAAGAACCACTGCGGCAACATGACATATTCAATTTCTTTTTTAGAGCGCTCATAGACACTCACTACATGAGTAATTTTTTTCTGCCGAAGTAGTACCCCTGCCTCTTCAAGGAGCTCGAGCACCTTAGTACGTGCATCATGAACTTTTAACCCAGCAAGTGGCCCAGCTATTTCAAGCCAACGACCATCAAAACCGATCGATTGACGATAAGGCAAGTCATGACGTTTGAACCAAACAATATCTGTTTTGTCACCAAACGTACAACACATCACTAAGCCTGTGCCTTTGTCGATCTCTACATCTTTGTCCGCTATGATAGGTACCAAATAATCATATAACGGTACACGCGCCTTATATCCAGCCAAATGCTTATAACGTGCATCATCCGGATGATAGAGCAACGCAACACAGGAAGGTAATAACTCAGGACGTGTGGTACCAATAATAAGCTGCTGATTACCATCTTCTGTCGTAAACGCTACGTCATTAAAAAAAGATTCTTTTTCTACATCTTCTAAATCAGCTTGCGCGACAGATGTACGATACGCAATATCATATAATGCAGGCTCATCTTTGCGATAAATATGACCCTTTTTATACAAATCAATAAAGGATGCTTGAGAAATTTTACGTGTTCGCTCATCAATCGTAGAGTAGCTTGCATCCCAATCTACCGATAAGCCTACTTTTTTCCATAAATTTTCGAACGTTTTTTCTACTTTCTGTGTTTCTTCCAAACAAGCTTGGACAAATGCAGAACGTCCTATTTTTTGTGCTGAAGTTTTACGCTGTTGCTCGACATATCGCTCAGTCGGCAAACCATTATCATCAAAACCGAATGGGTAAAATACATCATAACCATCCATACGCTTATAACGCGCAATAATATCTGTCTGTGTGTAAGAGAAAACATGCCCAATATGCAAAGACCCTGAGACAGTAGGCGGTGGTGTATCGACACTATAAAGCTGCTTTGCGCAAGAAGGAGTTGCATAAATTTTTTGTGCGTCCCATTGCTGACAAATACGCTCTTCTACCTGCAGGTAGTCATATTTTTTATCCATTTGGCTCATTGCAATTTCCCAAAAGAGTAGCGGAAAGAAATTCGTATACCTTAGTATAAAGTGTATAAAGAATGCCTACCCTGGTCAAAATAACATGACAAGCTGAACATTGACCTGCAGTTTCTTCTTCTTTAGAATAAAAATTGTATTAAATAATTCCTGTTTTAGCAGTAAGGATGCTGATATGCCTTTTTTAACCCCCACTTTTCTCACAACTTTTGTGCTATCCTTTCTTGCATATGTCATTTCAATTACTATTTCTGGAAGCCTTCAAGCACATATCGTGCAACAGGTTGGTGATACAACGGCTATTCGTCGTGGATATGGCGAGTTTAATCCAACCTACTTTATCGAACCGCTCGCTCTTTTTATTTTTATTGCAATGATAGATTTTCTCGGCGTTGGGTTTATGCCACGTCGTGCTATACCGATTCATACAGCAGCTATTCAGGGCAAGGGACGTATATTAAAACGTGCCATGGCTTTCTTTTCACCAACACTAATCCATCTGATCATTGGTGCAATTTCCTTAATTGGGATTCATTTACTATTCGCTAGCTCCTTATCCGTCCTAATACTATTTTTACAAATATGCGCACGAGTAAATGTCCTGCTAGCTCTTTTCTCGACTGTACAGCAAGGTGTCCAGTGGTATATTGCAGCACGACTCGAGCAAGACAACAAGTTTGCACGATATGCACCCATACTCCTGACATTCCTTCCACTTGTGATACTCTTTTTTTGTGGAGGATATTTATATAGCATCTTCGCCTGGAGCATTCAGATATTGGCATGTTCGCTTCTTTCTATATGTGGGAAACTGTAATTATGACGACAAAGACACTAGAACATCTTTGTGCAGGAACACAGGATGTTTTGCCTGCTGGTGAGCTTGAAAAAAAGTTTAAAAAAAAATCTAAACTCCGTATCAAACTAGGAGTTGATCCTACTGCACCCGATTTACACCTTGGCCATGCAGTAGTGCTTTCCAAGCTCAAACTTTTTCAAGACTACGGACACGATATTATTTTCTTAATCGGTGATTTTACAGCACGCATCGGTGATCCAAGTGGCCGCTCTAAAACGCGCCCAGCTCTTAGTGAAGAAGCTATTCAAAAAAATATTGCTACCTATCTTAATCAAGTCAGCAAAATCCTCGATATTGATAATATTACTGTCCGCTATAATTCACAGTGGCTCGACCAACTGACAAGCCGTGACTGGATTAGCCTGTGCAGCAAAGTTACACTTGCACGTATTATTGAGCGGGAAGATTTTGCCAAACGTTTAAATACCCACGTCCCTGTTGGCTTTCATGAGCTCCTGTATCCCCTTTTACAAGGATATGACTCTGTAGCATTAGAATCAGATATAGAACTTGGTGGCACCGACCAAACATTTAATTTACTCATGGGACGCTTTTTACAAGAACAATATGGGCAAGACCCACAAGTCACTATGACCATGCCAATCCTTGAAGGGCTTGATGGCACACAAAAAATGTCTAAGTCACTTGGTAATGCAATCGGCTTAGCTGAACCTGCCCAACAAGCATTTGGCAAAATCATGTCTATCTCGGATATCTTAATGTGGCGCTACTACGAAGTCCTACTCAGTACCCCCCCTACACAACTAGCTACTCTTAAAAAATCCGTAGAGAACGGTACAAGCCATCCCATGGATATCAAAAAACAACTTGCCTACTACATTATTGAACGGTTTTGGAGTACCCAAGAAGCACAAGAAGCACAAAAAGCATTCGAAGAAGTTTTTCAACAAAAAAAACAAACTCATGCACTATCAGTGACACTTCCTGCCACTACACAAAACCCTTTATGGATCATAGAGTTACTTACATGTGTAAAAGCAGTACAAACTAATTCAGAAGCACGACGCTTAATTAGTGCTGGAGCAGTAAAGATTAATGGAGAAAAGATCACTGACCCATCTGCTACTGTTGCATGGAAACCAGGAACCCATATTAAAGTCGGCAAACATAGATTTTACGAAATTGCATAAATAAAAGAGAGGCAAAAGCTATATATCCAAAAACAGCTTTTGCCCCTCTTAAGTAATTAAGAGCACAAATTATCCTATCCCGTGAAAATTTCTTTCCTTTTATCCTCTATAAAAAATATTTACTATACATCTTTAAACCCTTCACATGAAGCCATAGAACTACTCTTCCAAAAAAACCCTGCACTCTTGCCACGTGCCAAAGCAATTTATATTCAAAAATAATATTGCCGAATATTGCATCATAATACTTGGTTTTTTTACACTAATGTAAATATTTCACTCCTTAGGAGAATATATGAAACAAAATCACCGAACTGCATTTATTTGCCTGCTTTGCATGCTTATCCTTGGGACACCTGATTTACAAGGTAATTTTTCGAATAACTTAAAAATTAAGTTTCAAGAATTCGTAGACAAAGGAAAGAAAAAAACAAAGACCATAAAAGATTCTCTTGAAAAAGAATTTAAAAAAGGAAAAAAACGAGTAGAAAAAGCCGGCAAATTAGTTGAAAAAACAGGCAAAGATATTTTAGCAGGAAAAAATGTTAAAGAAACACTAAAGGATACCGGTACAACCGCTACCACTGACCTGCTTGAATATGTAGACGAAGACCGAAAAACACTAAGAGAAGCAAGCAACGTAGCGGTAGAAGAGTCAACCGCCCTGGTACGGCAAGTATTACGCAAAAAACTAGACACCGTTAAACAAGCACCAGCACGCAAGCACACAATAACCGTTAGGCAAAGTAGCAATCCAATAAGCAGCCAAGAGTTAAAATTCCGCCAAAAAAGAAATGATTTTATTAAATCTCACCAAGAAAAATTTCTAGGAGTTCGCCTCAAAAGGCCTATGAATATTTCTGCCTCTGCAAGCGGTGGAGGAATGCGTGCAATGCTCGGATTTACCGGCCATCTTTCTGCACTTGAAAAAAGTGGACTTTTCAATCTTTTAACCTATATCGCAACGCTTTCTGGTTCAACGTGGGCTCTTTCAAGTTTTTATCAACATAATCTACCTATTGAATCATTTATTACTGATGTTGTATTGAAAAAATTATCTTCTTCGAATGGAAAAAAAGATCTGCTTTTCAATCCAAATAAACATACAGTTAAAGACATCATGGATGCACTCTTGGTAAAATGGGCTTTTGGACTACCGGTTGACCCAATGGATATATATGGACGCGTGATTGGTAGCCATTTTCTCCCGCAACCACACACGCAACGTTCTTACCTGTCACAGCAACGACCTGGAGTCCTATCAGGATCTAAACCAATGCCTATTTATACAGGTAGATGGTATCGCACGACAAAGAATGTAGAAAAATGTATTTCAGAAAAAGATACTAACACGAACGCCTCATCCAAATGCCTGCAAGAAGAATATGTTGAATACACTCCTTTTGAAGTGGGCACCAGGAGTCTTGGCTTTATTGACTCAGATGGTTTTGGTAGAAAATTCAACAAAGGTAAATCTATTGATAAAGCACCACCTTTAGGAATAGCATACCACCAAGGTACATGGGGATCTGCTTTTGCAGCACAAACACATATCATTTGGGATGAGGTTATTAAAGGTGCATTGCCACCTCAATTCAAAGAAATAAAGACGTGGGTCAGTGATCTAATTAAGAAAAAACACACTGTTGCTGACTTTCAAGTTATCAAAGGAGCAGAGGTACCAAACTTTACTAAAGGCCTACCTAACAGCCCTATCAAAAATGAAAAATATATGCATATAGGAGATGCTGGAATCAGTATTTCTTCTACACCCACCTTTACACTCTATCGCGACAAAGGCGGCAAAGAAGGTCCTGATGTTATCTTAGTATTTGACTACGGACGTGGCTCAATTCGAGAACTACAAGCCGTTGCTGCCTATGCTAACCAACAAAAAGTATCATTTCCTAAAATTGATGATAAGTTAGCAACCAGCGCACAGAAAAAAACTTTTACCCACTTTAAAGATAATAGCAAAAAATCTGCTCCTGAAATTATTTATCTACCGCTACTGAATATAGACTTTGACACCTATGGTACTTTTAAATTTAAATACAGCACCAAAGAAGCAAAAAACTTTATCCAAAAAGCCGAATCTAGCCTGCAAGAAAATATAGAAAATATTAGAAAAACACTTTTAGCAGTTGCAAAAAAGAAAAAGCTCATAAAAAGCAATTAATTAAGATAAAAAATTTATGAGGGCACTGCTAAAATTTCTTTACAGAATAGGCAGAGCCCTGAGATGTTATAATCCGTTAATTATTGACCTTCTGAACACCTAAGTCACTTCCTCCATTGAGCAGCTCCCAAGGGGCATGACTTACAATATGATATTCTCCCTCTTTACACACCATACCCACACGCCCTTTGGGCCCCAGCCGAGCTGCATCAGAAGTATCATAACAATAGATACTCACTCGCTGCATGGCAGGCGACTTACTACAAGTAAAAATATCCCCTGTTTCCAAGCGCTGGTAATGACGAGGCCTAGAAGGCGACAACGCAACAAGCACCGGGGTTGCAGTAGTATTAATAACCTGAATCAAAGAAGGCACAGGAAAAACTGAATAATTTGCACTCACCAGAATAAAAAGTATAGGTACATACTTCAACAGCATAAACTCTCCTTTTTTTATCTTTATGCTTCATCAATCATGCTTAATTTTTTTCATACAGCACAACTTTTTGCAATATTTTTTTCCACTGGCTCTACACCGAATTTATATGTAACAGTATCCTGCACAATTCTCCAAGATCCTCTACGCAACCGCAAATTAATATTTTCTCCTGGTAAATCAAAGTCGGCAGAGTCGGTACGGAATACCTTGACCAATGATCTAGATGACAAAAAAAGGACACAATCTTCACCACTACGTAATATCTTTTTACCTGGTGAATCAGGAGCAGCTTTATACTCTAATCGCAATAGACTGTTTGTTGCATTATATGCATATACCGATAAATAATTCACAGATTGAGCGCAAAGTACTAACGAAAAAAGCACAACTATACTCCATAAATACATAAAATGTTTCATGAGCATTTTTGAAATTTACGATCAGTTTTATTTGGTTCATACGTAATATACATATATGTATCACTATAGAATACCGTACAACCATCTATACGGTTACATGTTTGAAAAGGTTCTTTTCCTTTTTCTGAACGACCTTTTTCAATCACTAATTCTCCTCCATTAAAATAAGAATTCCCTGATTCTTTTTCATGCAGATAGCGTGAAAGCTTACAAAAAGGAATGCGTGCATCATATGTATAGGGTTCTCTATCTACCCCAACTTGCACGTATGTATTATTTGAAGGAATAACCCAACCTTCTTTGCTTTTTGGGGGCAAATACACATAATCTTCAGGAAGTACTGGTCCGTTTATATGGTGCACATAAACAAATACTACAACAGGAATAAGCGACTCATTTCTTATATACAACTCGCCTTTATTTGTATGGAAATTTGATAAGCCAGAATTGCCTGACCACAAATTAATAACACATAACAACCCAAGTAAAATACTACTTTTTTTCATTTATTTTTTACCTAAAATTTCAAGAAAAAATTAAAAATGCTTAAGATAAACGTTTCACTAAGAGACCGGATAGTAAAGAAGATGTAGTTTTTTGCTATTATACAAAATAAAAGGAAGGTCTAGATCGTCACTTTTCACTTCTTTTACTAACTCCTGCATACCAAAGGTAGAAGATTGCTGACAACGCACAAACTGCTTCTCATTGGCAAAAGACGTAGACTTATTTGTTCCAGGCAAACGTACTTTGCCCTCTTTATCAGTAACAATAGCTCCAGTATTAATAACAATTTTGCCACCATTAAAAGCATGTAAGTTGCGCATCAGCCCCCTGTATTCCCAAGAAGGAGAATCACTTGCCAAAGAAGTAGCAATACTCACACGCAATATAGCTGGTGATACTCGACGACAATCAGGAACATTTATTCTTTTACCAGCCTTCAAAATTTGCTTTATTGACCACCCCTTTTTGCGTTGCTGACAATTTTTTTTTAATGCTATCTCCACCTGTACTGCAAAAAGCAACTCATTAATTATTTTTAAATTTGCTTTTTTATCTCTAAAGGTCCCATCATACAAACACAATGGAGATACAGTGCGTTGAAAAGATTTTTTTTCTTGGCATAAAGCCTTTATTGGTATCCTTTCTTTTTTTTTGCTGGTAGCAATTTTAGAACTCCCGCCTACCCCAAACATTAAGTTGCTTATCAGTATGGAGGCAGTTATCCATTTTTTTGCCATTTATGACTTCCTTATGTACAATTTTTTTGCTTAATAACCGGTTATTTCATACCAAAAGTATAAATAATTGCGGAAAAATTGTAATGTAAGGAGACTTAATATGGCACTTATTCATTGGAAACCATTTCAAGAACTTGAAAAAGCATGGGAAGAGCAAACAACTTCGTATTCCAATCGAGATTTAGCGATTGATATGTACGAAGAAAAAAACTCTTTAATCGTTAAAATGCACGTTCCCGGCATGGACCCCGACAAGATTGACATTTCTCTTGAAGATAATTACCTCAAAATCAGTGGGCAACGGGAAACTAATACGGAATCAGCTGATCAACACTATTATTACAAAGAAATTCGTGCAGGCTTTTTTGAACGACATATCCCATTACCGATAGCCGTGGATATTTCACAAGCCCGGGCAAAATGCGAAGAAGGGGTTATTACACTTGCTATGCCAAAATTACAGACAAAAAATGGAAGAAAAATAAAAGTAGAAAAAAAATAATATCGACTTAGAGAGCTTATTCACGCTACTAGCCACTAATTTTATCAGAGAGATAGAAGATACACGTCTCTCTGATAAACCTTTTACCTAATTTCATCTACAAAGAGCTGCTCGTGCTCTTTTTTGTCCTTGACACCCCATTGATGCAACGCGCAAATATGACAGTTTATAAATAATTCTCAGCGATGCATCCTTTATGCAAATATTGTTTTTTGTTGCTTACTTTTTATAAGATGATTCATAGGGATATTTAAAAGACCACGTTAGGTCTTGAACTAGGGGGAGTGTACTATGAGCCATGCCAGCAAATCTATTATTTCAGTTATTCCAAAGCAGCTTCCTGTCATCCCAACAATGGACGTAGTAGTTTTTCCAAATATGATTGTTCCACTTCTGGTAGTAGACGAACGCATCATTAATGGAATCAATGAAGCAATCGAACAAGATTCGAAATATGTTCTCTTGCTTGCGTCAAAAAAACAAGGGGATGCCGAGTCAGATGCTATTGGAACAAAAGATCTTTATACTATAGGGACTGTTGCCTCAATCATGCGTATAATTCATGTACCGGATGGTGGCGTCAAAATATTGGTACAAGGGCAATGCCGTGCAAAGATTAAAAACATAAAGCCAGATGATACATCTTTGCAAGCATTGATTGAACCGTTTGAAGTATCCCTAAATCCTGATTCTACAGCCATCACAGCACATACCAAAAACATTAAATCTATTGCTGAGAAAATGGTATATAGTGGACAGGCACCAAGCCCAGATTTTCATGCTGTTTTATCAAAAATGAGTGATCCGCACAAAATAGCAGATTTCGTGCTCTCTCACTTAAACCTCGGGGTTCAAGATGCTCAACAACTTTTGGAAACAGAAGATTTTGAGAGCCTCTTAGAATTGCTCAGCAACCATCTCTCTCGTGAAATAGAAGTTGCAGAAGTTCAAGAACAGATTAAAAATCGTACACGCGATTCTATGAATAAGGCACAAAAAGAATTTTACCTTCGTGAACAAATGCGCGCCATTAAAGAAGAGCTTGGTGAAGATACGGGTGAAGAGATTGAAGAAATACGGCAAAAAATTGTTGACCTACCATTAAGTGAAGAATCACGCAAAGAGGTCATGCGCCAGCTTTCTCGACTGGAAAAAACATCTTCTGACTCTATGGAAGCAGCAGTATTGCGCAATTACCTAGAATGGGTCGTCGCCTTGCCGTGGGGTAGCTTAACCACTGACAATCTCGACCTTAAGCATGCACAAGCAATACTTGACGAAGATCACTATGGCCTACGAGAAATTAAAGAACGTATTCTCGACTTTTTATCAGTTAAAGCACTAAAACCAAACAGTACAGCACCAATCCTATGTTTCTATGGCCCCCCCGGGACAGGAAAAACATCCTTGGGAAAATCTATTGCCCGAGCACTAGGACGCTCCTACCAACGAGTCGCCCTTGGTGGCATTCGTGATGAAGCAGAAATACGGGGCCACCGCAGAACATATGTAGGAGCTTTACCAGGACGCTTTATCCAAGGCATGCGCAAAGCAGATTCTATGAACCCAGTTATGATTATTGATGAGTTAGATAAAATCGGAAGTGATTTTCGTGGAGATCCATCTGCCGCACTCTTGGAAGTACTTGACCCACAACAAAACAATGAGTTTCATGACAACTATTTGGGGCTACCATTCGACTTATCACAAGTGATCTTTATCGCAACTGCTAACGACCTCAGAACTATTTCAGGACCACTACGTGATCGAATGGAAATTATTGAATTATCCGGCTACACACCTACGGAAAAATATCACATTGCCACTAAATTTCTTATTAAGCGAGCATGCGCTGAGTGTGGTATACAAGAAGAGCAATTCCAGCTATCACAAGAGATAGTAGAAAACATTGTGACCTCATACACCCGTGAATCAGGAGTCCGTGAACTCGCACGCATTATCACAAAACTATGCTCAAAAGGTGCTCGTGCTTTAATCGAAACAGGCGAAATTCCGGCATTCACCATCGAAAACATTGAGCAATACCTTGGCCCACGAAAATTTATAGAAGATATCGCCGACAAAGAACATAAAATCGGTATCACCAATGGTCTTGCATGGACACAGTACGGTGGAGAGATTATCAAAATAGAAGCGGTCACCATGCCCGGTAGCGGCAAACTGTTACTTACCGGAAAACTTGGTGACGTCATGAAAGAGTCTGCTCAAGCAGCCTTAAGCTATGCACGTTCTCATGCAGAAGATTTTGATATTCAAGCAGATATGTTTACAAAGTATGACTTACATATTCATGTGCCAGCTGGCGCCGTACCAAAAGATGGTCCTTCAGCAGGCGTTACCATACTTTCATCTATCTTGTCATCTTTAACTAAGCGACCAATCAATGCAGAATATGCTATGACAGGAGAAATAAATTTACGTGGCCATGTTATGCCAATTGGCGGGGTAAAAGAAAAACTCCTTGCAGCAAAACGCAACAACATTAAAAATATCTTTTTACCGTTACAGAATAAAAAAGATGCGACTGATATGGATGAAGTCATAGAGGGAATGAATATTAAATGGGTCTCTCATGCTGATGAAATTATCAACGAAATACTTCTACCAGCATAATATACTGATCAAGAATAGTGGGTGAATAATAACAAATATATTCATCCACTACGATCTAATAATGTCACATCTATCCCAACCAATCACGCACCTTCTTTTCTTTCATTGACATACACGTCATTTTTTGAATTTTTTTATATAGCCAGCCAACTTTTAGCTTTTGTAGCAATGACCACAAAAACAACACTCTTAACTGCTACACACCACTTCGTTGCTTAAGCAGAAAAAGTGAAAAATTGAGGGATTTGATGCTTTTTTGTATAGTGAAAATAACAATATTAAAAATTTTCCGGTGAGGTAAACACATGTCCACAACCGAACAGCTTAAAAAAGAAGCTACCATTTTTGGTACTGTTTTGCGCGTAAGTGGTACAATAATTGACGTTTCATTTCCCGATGGTCATGAACCAAGTATCCACAATCAACTTGATATCGTTATCCCTGCAAGTCAAACCTATGAAGAACATACTGCAAGTGTCGAAGTCGCCCAACAGTTGGGAGACGGTATCGTACGATGCATTGCACTAGAAAATGTTTTTGGCATTCAACGTGGCTTGTCAGTCATCAATACAGGCAGCCCTATTAAAGCACCAGTAGGGAACAGCGTACTAGGGCGTGTTTTTGACGTACTTGGTCGGCCTATTGATGGTAAAGGACCCATAGAATCAAAAGAATCTTGGTCAATTCATCGAGATTCACCTCCCTTTATTGAACAAAAAATAGCAGATGAAGTACAAGAAACAGGCATCAAAGTTATCGACCTTATGTGTCCTTTTCTTAAAGGCTCTAAAATTGGCTT
>LFIK01004367.1_pt1 | contig 11447 bp, 21 predicted proteins | sample 643401 | NCBI WGS metagenome assembly LFIK01 (sample SAMN03777447, study PRJNA286221) | soda lake metagenome | biome: soda lake; feature: Kulunda steppe; material: water; isolation source: sample T5-Br brine of Lake Tanatar-5 | place: Russia: Kulunda steppe | collected 2010-07 | reverse complement strand
TTGCAAGCTGTCCACAGCACCTGAGCTTGAAAGGGCCCCGTCATGGAGACCGTGCCTTATAGACTGAGGCGTGAACCCTTACTTTTCACAGCCAGATGTCCACACCAGATCAGTCACTGCACCAATTTACATGATTTTTGGTGTTTTGGTACTCTTGTAATAAACAAATATCATTGAAAATTGGAGTGAAAAGATCCAGCGCTTGGTGAGATGTGCATTTTGGGTCATTTCCTTTAATAATCCAGCAAATGGGTGCCAAAATGGGTCAAGAACCGACCCCCTCCAAACCTGGTTTTCATCCAATATCAATTGGCAACATAATAGAAGTATACTGGTGGGATCCTGGGGGTAAAAGGAGCTCTGATGGGCTCGTGGTGAGGGCGCACGTGCGCTATCTATGCCAAAATAGACCAAAAACAGAGGGTGAACACTCACCCAGGCCACCAGGGTCGTCTTCTTCACCCCAAATTTTTCCAGCAGCCTAGTTTTATGATAAAAGTTTAGTTCAAGTCAAAAAAGGAGCACGCTCAAACTTTTGGTCAGATACCCCCCCTCCTTTCTCTTCCATTAAGAGGTAACAACAGGAGTGGGCTCAAGCGCCACGCTTGCATGGCCTTTGGATGTCACAAAGGGGATCAGGGAAGCACAGGGCAGTGCATGAAGGTCGAAGAGTGAGGAGGCAGAGCATTTTGGGTGAAAGAGTGACAAAAGCAGGGTCAGGACGAGGCTTGCCATGCAGCCCTCCACCCTCGCCCTCTGCCAGACCTCGGTGGATGAAGGTCTTCCAGGTGGCACGAAGGTTGCTGGCCCCAAACAAACACATCTTAACATGCGGAGTGCAATGATTGTAATCACTGCCCTTCGGCATGACCCTGTGAGTGTGACCATTCCATGACCCGCACGCATGCTCTACTCCTGCAGGCACTCTCATGCGCCCTGCATGCGCTCACAAGGCAGAGTGCAGAGAATGCTTGTGTGGGCCACAGCGATGCCAGCTGGTCAACCCTGGTTTCCACCGCCTATTTTTGGGTCTCCACTGCCTATTTTTGGGTCTCCGCCTTGCGGGCAAGCTAGTTGGGGCAGGGCTCCCTCCAGAACCCTCAGCGCATCAGCCCTACACGCACGCACATGGCGGTCCAGCGCATTGTAGCAGATGTTGGTGGTGGCGCCCTTGAACCACTCCACATGGATTGGTCCCTTGCGCACGTCGAAGTTGTAGTGGTGGTGGTCCTCCTTCCACTGCACATTCAGGTGGGGGCAGTGACAGCTTTAAGCGCAGGCTGCGTCAGGCAGCTCCAGCACTTGTGGCAATGGACCGCGTACAGCCATCGTTAAGGCTCTGCATTGTGCCCAGGGCCCAGGAGAGGCACCACGCCAGTGCTGCCGCACAAACAGGCGTCCTCTGCACGGCATCAGCACGAAGTAGCTGCAATGGTTTTGCATAGGGGCTCTGCTTCCCAAGCAACCCTAGGCTGCATGTGTGGTCAGCCCATGCGTCCCGCACTCACCTTCTTATGCCAGTAAAACCGCTCAGCAACGCCAGCCCAGAATCTGGCTGGGTCCGCCAGGCTTTGAGCATACAGTGCATCATACTGCATGTGTCAGCACCGTCGCGAAACAGTGACATGGAGCTCAAGCCCTGCGAGCAATGCCATCAGCCAGCTTGCAAGAGGGACAGGCCTCGTACCTGATCTTTGCTTGTTATGAAGTCAGAGAGCAGCGGCTTTGCTGGAGCCGCTGGAGCTGCATCTGCCTGCACAGAAGTGAGGTGATCAAGGGTGCAGGGGCGCTCTTACACAACTGATTGCATTGGTGATGGGGTGAGCACATGGGATGACAGGAGGCCAACACAGCGTGCTGAACCTTTACCGTGTTGCTGCCTGCAGCACGCTGATGGGAGCCTGCGACTCTGCTGTTCACTGACCAGGCTCTGTAGGCTTGCTCAATGCCTGTAAATGAGGGGAAAGACGGAGACGGAGGGTGTCAATGCCTACTACCTCCTAAGCAGCTGGATGGCTGGATGGCAGGATGGCTGGCACGAATTGGCTGTCAAAAATGAAGATGAGTAATCTCACCAGAAACCAGACTCAGCCTGGAGGAGGGTGCTAAGACGGTACGTATCAGGCTAGAGTGCATGGGAACTGGTTGGGACACTGCGCCAATGGCTCTCTGCTGGCTGCTCCCAGCCAGACCGTGCGGTGGACCACATAAACTCCGCATTCTAAAAAAATATATCAGTTTGGTGGACTCGTTTGATTTGCAACTTAAGTGATACGGGCCAGCCGAAGGCTACACATACTGTTTTTTTTTCCAAAATGAGGGCCGAAACAGGAATGAGCACATTGGGGAATGGCCAGTTCAGCAGACGTGGCAACAGTCACATCCGCTTTTCAACACGATGCCCAACCCTGAGGCATCATCCTCCATTTGCACCAGGGATGAAATGCTCTAGCCACTCGGGTGAGTTAAAAGCACTTGGAGGATGGAACTTCTCTTGATTGATGATGGTACAAATGGCAGATGTATGATGGCAGACGTACGGAGCGCGCTTGCCGAGCTTGCTCTACAGAGCACTGACATTTCAGCACAATCTGGCTTCACAGTCCATCTGCCTGCACAACCTACCTGGTGTGCTTGCATTTCTTTGCACAGTGGCGAGGGCTGGCAGCACCCCCACCCTTGAGGCACCGCGCCAACAGCTTGGAGCTGAAAGTGTGGAGCAGCTCCGCAGCCTGCTGCAGCTATATAACTCCATGAGCCGCAAGAAGGAGCCTTTCACCACCCGCCCCACCTCCCCAAACAGGGTCCAGATGTATGTGTGTGGCGTCACGGTCTACGACTACAGCCACATTGGTGCGTGTATGCAGGCTGGGATCAAAGGCCAGCCCCTATCGAGAACCTCAGACCGCTAGCTTTTTAAGGATTCCCTTTTGTATCTGGTACAGGTTCAGCAGAGTTCTTCCTCCCTGATGATTCACAAGGATGAACAAGACATCCTTTGAATACCTGTGCTTGAATAGGCCCAGAAAGTTAGCCCGCCACCTTGTCATGAGAAGGGGAGCTCAGAGCTTAGCAAAATACAGTCTCTACGATGTTGCCATGTCACTCTGAATCCTGACTGCAAAGCTCTCTGTGGCACTGCTCGCCCGACATGGTCAACAGTAAACCGCCCCGAGGCAAGTTGGATCCTCCTCATCTTGCCAGCCCTTGGCACACCGCTCACAGCCACACCCTCGTGCATGTGCAGGCCATGCGCGTGTGTACGTAGCGTTTGACATCCTGTACCGCCTGCTATCCCTGGCTTTGGGCTACGATGTGCAGTACGTGCGCAATTTCACTGACATTGATGACAAGATCATCGCTCGTGCAAACGAGAGTGGGGATCAGCCTCTGGAGCTGGCGGGGAGGTTCATCGAGGAATTCCGCAAGGTAGCAGGCTGATGAGCTGTATGCGAGATGCAATGTGTCTTGCGGCCTGCTCATGCTCAGGTATAACCCTCTCAGAGGGGCTGGTCAGTGGTCACGCATTTACAGGCTCACCAAGCTCTGTGCTTGCGGCTCAGATCTGTATTGAATCTCTAGGATGAGCATTCATACCTTCCTCATTGTTTCCATTACACCCAGCATTAAAAGTGGTCTGGTTGAAAGTGGGCCCTCCTCCTGTGTTTGGGCTGCAGGACATGGAAGTGCTGAACTGCTTGCCTCCAAGTGTGGAGCCGCGCGCCACCGACTACATACCCGAAATGATCAGGACAATTGAGCGCATCATCGCAAATGGCCATGGCTACGCGGCCGGCGCTGACGTCTTCTTTGACGTGGCATCCCTGCCTGGCTATGGAAAGCTGTCAGGGCGCGCCCAGGAAGACAACAGGTCTGCAAGGCTACAGTCCCCGTGATGGGGGGATGATGGATTCGCCTGCCTGCGAAGTTCCTGTTGTTTGCAGGCAGCCATGCAACATGCAGGCCTGGGGAATGGTCATTGCAATGGCTCAACCGCCAATGCATGTCCTTTTGCCGGTGTGCTTCTCAGCTACAGCTGCTTGGGGTTGCCAAGATGTATGCGACCCACTTCTGTCCCCTTGTTGAAATAGATGAATCCCCAAACACCCTAGCACTTAGCCTCCACGGCCTTTCCAACTACTACTTCTACAACTACTTCAACTATTTCGCAAGGCGCCTGCTGAGGAGTGGGCGTTCACCGTGGTGTTGTAGGAGAATTTGGGCAGCTGTGCTTGCTGCTGATGGCCGTTTATCTAGAGGTCACGCACAGTGGGTTTCAGGCAAGACGTGCGTTGCCGCTGCGTCGCCCTGGGCAAGATCATAGGACGGGCGCGCCTGCGCTGCCACTGGTGCCCCTTTGGCCCCTTGTGCAGGGCTGGCGAGCGCGTGGCTGTGGACGAGCGCAAGCGCTCACCCGCAGATTTTGCACTGTGGAAGGCGGCCAAGCCAGGCGAGCCCGCGTGGCCCAGCCCGTGGGGGCCGGGCCGCCCTGGGTGGCACATTGAGTGCAGCTCAATGATCCACCGCATCATGGGGGACGTCATCGACATCCATGGAGGTGGGTTGCCCCCTGGAAACTCTGGTGCTGCCCCAGGGCCAGGCTTGGCAGCCCGGGCCACGCTGCGCCTATCGCCGCGCGCCTCAGGAGCTGCCGAGGGTGCCGGGCCAAGGGATGCAAAGAAACCAGAAGCGCTAGAAGCTGGAGTGCTCTGAATGTACAGTCCCTGCGCCTGTGTCGACAACACACATAGATTCTCGTTGGCGGCCTCCAAGGATCTATAGCCAACGGGGCGTGCCATGTGGTGCCTGTGCAGCCTCTTGCTGATGCACACTTTTGCGGCTGTCTGGCTGTGGGTGCCTGCACACACCAGGACATCTCCCCCTCCACTTAGTCTGTGGCTCGCTGTACTGGTTGTGTCCTTGACATACATGTCCCTAAGTTTCAGCCTGGTGAAGGAGATTTGCACCTGGCTTGACAGTTTAATGGGGGGAGCTTGGGATGGCAGGGGAGTCGGCAAGGGAGAGGGGAACTCTTAAGTTTGGAGGGGTAGGAGCCAGCACAGGGCATAGGAAGGCGCAAGGGGAAATGAAAAGGAGGGCACTTGAGGGGGAAGGCCCTGAAGGCCAGTCAGGCATGGGGTAATGGATGGGAGGGCTGTGGGGTTTGAGCAGCCGATTGTCAGCCCAGTGGGCCCTGCCGCAGCTGCCCTAGCTCTGAGCTGCACGCAAGTGCACATGCCCTGCTTGTGCTCCTCCCATGACAGGCGGTCGTGACCTGGTATTCCCGCACCACGAGAACGAGCTGGCGCAGTCGCGCGCCGCGCAAGGGCCAGTCAGCTGCTGTGGTGGGGTACATGACGCTGGAGTGCATGGGCATGCAGGCAGCAATGGCGGCCCGAGGGGAGCAGACAGTGCCGATAGTAGTGCAAGGTCTGGTAGTGGCGCCAGCAGCAGCAGCAGCAGCAGCAGCAGCAGCAGCAGTGGCGCAGGCAGCCCTGACTTTGTGCGCTACTGGATGCACAACGGCTTTGTGAACGTAGACAGCGAGAAGATGTCCAAGTCCTTGGGCAACTTCTTCACAATCCGCGATGTGAGTGCCCTGGCCGCCGCACATGGCTTGACTGTAGCAGTGCCTGCAATTGCTTGAACTCTGTGCTGCTCTTGATGGCAGTCTTTACAGGCGCAAGCGGCTACAAGGGCTGCATGTTGCTGCAACTGCTGATAGCATCCATGTTAGCAGCTTTCTTTACTGTGCTCTAATTGTAGCCCTTGCAGACAGGGCTGTGTATGAGGGCAGGAGATTGCACATTATAGACGGGTTGATTAAGAAGCCGCTGTATCTGTGCCCTGTCCATGGTGGACAGCCCTTGACACGCGCTGCACCAATGCTCAAGCTTGCCTGGACTCCAAGGGTAGAGTGGTCCATATCTCATATATCATGCAGACCATGAGCGCTGCTTGAGGTGTGCTATTGTGCATGCATGCCCTTGCAGGTGCTTAAGCTCTACCATCCGCTCGCGATGCGATGGTTCCTCACAAACACGCACTATCGTGCGCCTGTGAACTACAGCTCTCAGACCCTAGACGAAGCCTCCTCTAGATTGTACTACATCTATCAATCATTGCTGGATGCTCAAGCAGCGCTAGCTGCAGCAGGTAGGTGCAGTGTGCACCTTTCTGCTGCATACAAGGGGCTCCTAGTCATATGGTACACTTTTTAAGGTGGACTGCGTAAACTATGAACAATTTGAAGCGCCCTACTTCTTTTTTACCAGTCACTATCTTGCCTTGTATGCTGCGCAGCTAAGCTGCCCTCGTTTGGCAGATACAGCTATGTAACCTAACCTAACCTAACCTTGTATGCTGCGGTACCTTTCCTTGATTACTGTTCAGGTTGCAGGTCTGACGGGATTCAACTAAGCTGCCCTTGTTCAGCAGGTACAGCTATGTAACCCTAACCAGCTATGTGACACTAATTTGCACTTGGCGCCTGACCTGCATGCAGGGCCTGCTGGTCAAGAGGTTCTGGCTGCTCTTGACCCATCCAAAAGCTCCAGCAAAGGCGAGAAGCAGACAGGGCCAAATAATGCTGATGCTGACAACACCTTCATGAGTGCTGTGCGGCTGCTTGTTGATGACATGAATACGCCCGCTGCTTTGTCCACCCTCTCCGCCCCCCTCAAGGCCATCAACGACTTGTTGACCACCAAAGCTGGCAAGAAGAACCCCAACAGGTAGGTTTGGGCTCCATTGGCTGCCTGGGTGTTGAGTTGCAGGCTAAAACTTGCACATTTAGCTCCAATTGAACCCCTTTTGTTGGGTTATCCACAATGGACAATCAGGCTACTGTGCAATTTTGCATTGATGTTGCATTGGACATACTTCTGTGGTGCTTTTGATGACAAAACTTGCAAGGGCCTTAATATTTCAAAGAAGGATTGACGCTGCAGTGGCCTTTTACTAGTGTCTATTGGCGTTCAGGTGGCCAGATGTATGAAGCGTGATTGAAGTCTATCTGCAGCACTAGCACTGGTACATGAACATGAGCTCATGCCATGCGCACCATGCAGGCTCGCCCTTCTTGCCAAGCACTGCTTTGAGGTCAGTGCTGTGCTGAACCTGCTGGGGATGTGCCCAGCAGAGCAGGGCTCTCAAGCTCCTGCTGCCGCTGCTCTGTCAGCCATGACTCATGGGGGCCACCCCTCCTTAATCGCGCCGCCTGCGCTGGAGGTTGTGCTGTTGGAAATGAGGCACTTGGCACTTTCACGAGCCGGACTCCAGGAGGAAGACGTCCAGACACGCATTGAGGTGAGGAGCAGAAAAACGTGGATGGAATTGTTGGGCGCTTTGTGGGTCACATTATGAGGGGGTCTAGGGTTGGCAAGTATAACTGGGGTGTAGGTGCTGTTCGGTTTTTGAGCAGTGCTTAGATCAGTAAGGAAGAGATAGCTGCCTTCCTGCCTAGGTTTCCTGGGCTCTTTCTCTGGGCACCCTTTTCTCAAAGTTGGCTGCTGGATCATCCAGATGTCCCAGAGACACATCGTCCGCTTGCCTTCTGGACGAGTCAAACTGCGACAAGCGTCCCACAACATGCTTTATCAGGCCAAGTGCATGATAAAGCAAACAATTACGCTCCCACTGCACTTGCAACACCCACTCAGGATGGGTGTACGTTATCCTGGTGGTACCATCAACCAGTGATCTGTGACTTGTTCGCAGGCCCGCGCAGCAGCTAGGGCCGCCAAGGACTTTGTGGCAGCAGATAACATCCGCATGGAGTTGGAGAAGCAGGGTATCATGATAATGGACACGCCAGCGGGGACCACTTGGCGCCCCATGTGATTTGGATGGGGATAGATGGCCGATAGGAAGACTGCAGCTGACACTGAAGTCTTTCAGCCAAAAACGCCTGCAACGTAGATGACTCATTATACGTATATATGTATATTTTATTTTGTTCTATGATGGATTAAAGAAAATAGCCGGCAGTATTCTCAGCGCATGTTTGGGGGCTGTGTCAGACAAGACCAGCACGCGCAGACCCCCAGCGTGATGGGAGAGAACAATATGGCTGGGACGGATGACTGGAAATGAACGATGGCCACAGAGGAGAGACATTGCCACAGTGAGGCGCCCAGCAACTCGTATGCTGTCACTACGGACGCGTATGATGATGATGCAGAGCGGCTACTCTCCAAGTGGGACAAGCTCAAGCAAAGGGAGGACCGGGTCACAAGGACGAGAGAGGACCCCCAAGCGCCAAGCTCCAGCGACCGGACAGAACAAGGCACGTCGTCTCCTTGAATGGAACAGTGTTGTTGGGTGTGAGACCTGGAGTGGACGGAGGATGCAGCGGACTGGAGCCTTGGCTTTCCAGTCTGGCCTCCGTGTTATTTCGTGCTTGCATGCTTGCAAGCCAGTTGCTCCCTCTCAAGCCTTGCAACTGGACTGAACTGCAGGTATGGCCGCTGTACAAACAGAGCAGACACCCTGTGTGCCTTACTTGATGCCCTGCAGATCCTTCCTCGTTTGGGAAGCTCAGCATGGCACTCATTGGCCACACCAAAGGCGATGGCAGGTGCGCTCCTAGCCCTACATCAGGCTCTCTGCCAGGCGACACATGTCACCATTCATGACTCTATGCATTACAAGGTGGCACCCATGTGTCCAGGCTTGACTGCAACGTGCCCTTGTTCGCTACATGTGTGCACAGATGGCCTGCAGAGCATGGCACTGCATGCAGGGAAAGCACAAGCTTGTCTGTTTAACGTTCGTCATCTGGGCACCTCTGGAACTGCAGGCAAGGCAACGCCAAAAATTCAGGTCCTGCCAGCACACTGCTCCCAGTCCTCAATCCCTCCAGCACAGCTTCCGTGTGCGCCAGGAAAGCTCGGCGCAGCAGCTACTCCATCGGGGACGCTTGTGGATATGGAGGCCCAGCTTCAGGTGGCGCACCCTGCACATCCCAGTCAGGCAAGTGCCTTACCCCTGGAAGTTGTCCTGCCCTGCACTGTGAGTGCGGTGCAAGCCAGCCTGTCTGCTTGCGGCGTGTCACTGGTAGCAGGTCTGACCAGCACTCCAGGAGCTAAGTGAGAGCATGATGTCAGAGGGTGTGCCTGTGCATTTCCACCATTGCACCCTTGGCTCATCCCCATGCAGGCACCTCGAGCACCGCGCAGCTGGCGGAAGTGATTTTCTGCGGCGCAGAGGCTGCCGACCCCGTGTCACCCATCCGCAGCAGGCAGCCCGTGCGCAGGACCGCCACTGTTGCCGATCTGAGCCTCAAGGGCAGCTCAAGCAAGCAGCAGAACACAGGGGGGGGTCTGCTGGTGGACAACAGGGCAGGTGGTCAAGGCCAGCTGAATGGTTGTGCCCCAGCTGCGAGTGCCAAGCAGTCCGTTGCTGTAAGCCTGTTGCATGGTAAAACCAGCAAAGACACTGTCCAGGGCTCTGCGGACAGCAGCAGCTCCCCCGCGTACAGCAGGCAGCCCTCAGCCTTGGGGGGCATCTTTGGCAAGCTCACGCCAGATGGCTCCACCTCCAGCAAGCACCCTGCTCTGGGCCTGTTTGGCAAAGGCAGCGGCTCGAGCGAGCGGCCAGCCGTGCTGCCACGGACCCCGAGCCTGAGCATGCGCATGGAGGGAGAGGCTGTGGGCAAAGAGGGCCTGTCTGGCAAGCTTAAGCGCATTGTGCGGCGCTCCAAGTCCAAGAGCGGCGTGCCCGCCCACAGCCCTGTGAGTTGCTGGGACCAGGGCTGGACCTGGGTCACCCGTTTCCATGCACGTGTTTGCTCGGTGCTTGTGCCTTATGACAACCTCCGCTTGCCAGCAGTGCCAGGGTGAAGGGCTGAGGCGGAGGCGTGCGGCATGGCCTTGTGCTGGTGGCCTTGCAGGGTTGGCAGCTTGAAGACATGCTAAGTGCGTGTGTGTTTACTTAGATGTGTGTGTATTGCCTTAGGTGTGGAAGCGCAGTGCAGAGTGCCGGATGACTAGAGAGTCTCTGCCAAGTCGTGTGTTGGCACGCAGTGAGTGCCTTGCTTCATGTCATGCTGCCAGCTTACGAGCTTGGGGTCAAGCCTAGGCTGCGTTCACCAGGCATAGTCCTCCATGAACTCTAGAGCCCCCCTCCAATGCGTGCATGCCCTGCGGCGGCTGTCATTGCACGCCTCTGCCAGTCTGCACCCAGCATATGCGCTGTGTGACCCTTCTCGCTCGCAGCCAAGCAGCCCCTCAAACCAGACCTCCTTCAACACTGGCTCACCTGTTGCCGCCACGGACTGGGATGCGCTGGAGGAAGCCATTTCGGCTCCTGCCAAATTGCAGTCCAAGGGTACGTGGTGTGGTGCATGGTCCCAGTGCCCTTGTGTTGCTGCAGGCTCTAGTGCAGTCAGGGTTGTGCTGGAGGTCGTCACTCACCTCCTCTGCCAACTTCCTGCCCAAGGGTGCGTGGCGAAGGTAAATCAGGTGCTGGAGGGCGTGGTTCTTTCCCCAGCAAATATGTCCCCCAAGGTCGTGTGCATGTGAGTGCGCATGCACCCTGCGTGCAAGGTGTACGAAGGTTTTTATGTGCAAGGCAGCAGCAGGGCTACCCGTTCTCTGCATGCATGCATGGGTGTTGGTCGCACACGCATGCACAAAGTTGACGCGCGCAGCTCCAGAAACTGTACCCATATGATGGCACCCCCAGTCTGCGTGGCGCACACTGCGATGCAAGCTCCTCCATGCGCACCTTTGCGCATGCGCTCTGCATCCTTCAGGCATGCGACAAGGCGGCAAGCCAGGCGCGAGCCGGCTGTCCCGGCCAGTGCAGGACGTGTCAGGTGGCGAAGGGCAAGGGGAGCGGTCGGGGGAGATGCTAGACACAGAAGAGTTCATCAGCAGCAGACAGAACGTGGTGGTGGACCTGGACTCAGATGAGGGCAGAGAGGGGTCGTTGTCGGGCGGCCAGGCACGCGTGTCGGGGCCGTCGCCCACCGAGATGCAGGCATGTGGGGGACGCACGTTTGGGGTCATGCTTGCACGCGCGTGTGTGTGAGGGGTGGGGGTTGGGGGTGTTTCGCGCGCGCTTGCTTTGGGCATGGGAAAGAGAAGGGGTGTCTATGGGTAAGGATGGGAGCACTGGGGAGGGCGGTTGCGTATGGGTGTCTGTGCAGCTGCATCTTGTCTGTGAGTTTGCATACTGATTACGGTTTGTAGCTCTTTTGCCAAGGAAAGATAGGGCCTAGCTGCGGCTCTGCTCCTCACCTGCTGCCTGAGCATACTGTCCACCCTGCTATGCAGTGCATCTATGCTTGCCTGCCTGATAAGCCTTCCATTTTTGCCAGGGGTCTCTTGCTTGCTGTGCTGATCATGTGCCTGCCCTCTGTGTGTGTTCTTGTGTGTGTGTGTGTGTGTGTGTGTGTGTGTGTGTGTGTGTGTGTGTGTGTGTGTGTGTGTGTGTGTGTGTGT
>LFIK01004366.1_pt1 | contig 11448 bp, 8 predicted proteins | sample 643401 | NCBI WGS metagenome assembly LFIK01 (sample SAMN03777447, study PRJNA286221) | soda lake metagenome | biome: soda lake; feature: Kulunda steppe; material: water; isolation source: sample T5-Br brine of Lake Tanatar-5 | place: Russia: Kulunda steppe | collected 2010-07 | reverse complement strand
CAAACTGAGATAACCAGAGTTAACCATCATGATTGCACAGAAGTACAACCAATTGACTAACAGCAAGACATCCAAGATTGCCCACGTCATCCTTTTCGTCCTTTTCCAACCAGGATCCGTACCACGCGAACCCAGAACGTTTTCCTTTTGAAACCGAAGCTTGATTGGGAGAGGTTCCCTTACGACCCGATCGAACCGGGGCGAGTCGAACGGATCGACCCGGCATTGAGATCACTCTCCAAAGATATCGAGTTTTTGGGGGGAATCATAGGAGAGATCTCGATGGGGAGGGGCGACGTGGATGGAGCGTTGACGGCCACAAACGCCAGATCGACGTCAGTCGAGGACGCAAACCGCCACACAGTCGCGCTTGGAACCATGGCGACGGAGGTGGAGACGACTGATGGATCCAAGAAAGCGATGTCGGCTCGCAGATTCAGCTTCTTCGTGCGCAAACGCGCCGTACCTATCACCATGGCCACCAAGCCACGTGTGTATCGGTCACCTCTGTCTGTCCTCTTTGTCTTCTGGATCGAACCACTGCTGAGATATGGATGGAGGAACCGGAGGATAGAAGCAGAGAACTTGGTACCGCTGAGGGAGGATCAGAAATCACAACCAGTCTACGCGAAATTCACGGATGAGTGGGAGAAGAGGAAACCAGGACCCCACGATGAGCTGCCAAAAGGATTGTTTGCAGGATCCAAGTCTCTGCTGGGAGCGCTCAAAGCCCTGCACGGTTGGCAAGTGCTCATGACCATCCTCCTTCAATTTTTGTATGCGGGAACGACACTGACCAGCCCCATTCTGTTGCGAGAGGTCATCACATACATTGGGGAGAAGAGTGCTGGCATAGCAGATGCAGATTACCGAGGCTATCTTTTTGCAATGGGGCTTTTCCTTGCGCCCTTCTTTGGTGCCCTCTGCTACTCGCAGTCAAATCAAATTGCGTTCACTGTGCAGACGAAGGTGCGAGCAGAACTGACTTCTGCAATCTACAGGAAAAGTCAAGTGCTCTCGTCACGAGCCAGGATGGCCACGGAAACAGGGAAAATCGTTAACTTGATGTCTGCTGATGTCAACAACACGGTCAATGTCCTCTATCCCTTCTTTGGCACCATATTCACAGCACCGGTGACAATCATTGTCGCTCTTGTTCTTCTGTACAACCAGATCAGGTGGGGGACATTTATTGGTTTGGGCGTGCTCCTCCTGTCCACACCTGTGAGCAGCAAGTTTACAGTGATTGTGACAAAATTCAGGAGGAAGATGCTGGGGGTTACAGATCAACGCGTTCGCCAGACCAGCCAATTGCTCAGTGGAATCAGAGTTCTCAAACTATATGCGTGGGAGCAAGCACAAAAGTGCGTAGTTGCTGCAACTAGAAATGTTGAGCTTTCCTGGCTGAGGAAAATGGCGTTTGCAAGAGTTGGTATCCAGACGGCACTTTTCGTAAGTCCCTTGTTGGCAGCAGTGCTCTCCTTTATGATTTACGGCCTGGTGAATCCAGATTCGCTCACTCCTGCCCGCGTATTTTCTGCTCTGGCCCTGTTCAACATCATGAGATTTCCGTTGGTCATTTTGCCATTTAGCTTGATTCAGATTGGGACATCCTTGGTCTCCATTCGAAGGCTCACAGAATTCTTACGTATGGAGGAACTGCATGAAAGTAGGATTGGCAGAGATCCGTCCAAGGACATATACATTTCTGGTGGAGACTTTGTATGGTACGCGATGAATACCAGGAAGTCAGAGGAATCTAAAGATAAGGTGGTGGAACCCGAGACAAAGCAGCCAAAGGCAAATGGTGCTGCTCCCAAGCAGGAAGGTGTGAATGGGAATCCTAGCAATGGAGATGCAGCCCAGTCCACTGAAATGGGGGATATTGCTTTCAAACTTGAAAATATAAATCTATCTGTCAAGAAGGGACAACTGTGTATGGTGGTTGGCAGAGTAGGATCTGGCAAAAGTTCTCTAGCTGCGGCGTTGCTGGGGAACATGGACCAATTGGGAGGCGCAATAAATGTTCCGGGACGCACTGCTTATGTGGCGCAGCAGGCCTGGATTATGAACGATACCCTTCGAAATAACGTGCTGTTTGGTCAGGAGCCCAATGAAGAAAAGTGGGAACAATCCATCTTTGCATCTGCTTTGACATCAGATCTAGAAGTCTTACCCGCTGGGGAAGATACTGAAATAGGAGAAAAAGGAATCAATCTTAGCGGTGGACAGAAGCAACGTGTAGCCATTGCGCGTGCACTGTACTATGATGCAGATGTGTATATAATGGATGATCCATTGTCTGCTGTGGATGTCCATGTGGGTAAACACATATTTGACCATTGTATCAGCGGTGTTTTGAAGAGCAAGACCAGGGTACTGGTGACAAACCAACTGCAATATCTCCCACGTGCAGACTCTGTAATTTTTATGCAGGACGGCAAAATTGTTGCGCAAGGCAAATACCGCGATTGTATGTCTCAATCGGCAGATTTCTGCAAGTTGGTTTCTGAGTATAACAGCTCTTCACCTGATGATGTTGATGTTGATGCAGTTGAGAAGGATTTGGATGGTAATGTCCCACGCTCTGAATCAACAGCTGAGCTGCGCAAGTCGCTAGAGGAAAAAAGTGGGCTTCTCAGGAGGAAATCTGCCGAGACACTATCTCGGCGACTTTCTCAAGAAGAGAAACAGAAGAATGAGGAAATTAAACGGATGACATCGAAGCCAGTTTTAGGTCGGCTCATGACCATTGAAGCAAGGTCTGCTGGGCAAGTGAAAGGGAATGTGTACATGGGGTATGCAAAGGCTTACGGACTCTCCCTGGTACTAGTCGTTGCATCTCTGGTTGCTGCTGAACAGGCCCTCAGAGTGCTGACAAACTGGTGGCTTTCACAATGGTCGGATGCTTCATTCTCAAGATATGAGAACGGAAGGAACACAGGTTACTACATTGGGATATACGGAGCCCTCACAGGGGCTTTTGCAATCACTACGCTGATTCGCTCACTTTCTAACAACCTCAGTGCCGTTCGAGCAGCAAGGAGGCTTCATTTTGCAATGCTTGATTGCATTGTGAGAGTTCCTATCTCCTTCTTTGACACAACGCCTGTGGGCCGGATTCTGAATCGATTTAGCAAGGACACAGATGAAATCGACTATCTTCTTCCTCAGTCCATGACAGAGTTTGTCAACTGCCTTATGCAACCGTTGGGTGCAATGATATTCATTTCAGTGGTGGAAGTGTGGTTTCTTGCTGGAATTATACCTTTGATGATCATCTACTACTTCATTCAAAAATTCTTCAGGGCGACTTCGATCGAGTTGCAGCGATTGGATGCCGTCAGCAAGAGTCCTGTGTTTTCGCACTTCTCTGAATGCCTCAGTGGTGTCGAGACGATACGGGCCTTCGGACTTCAGGATCGTTTTGCTAAATCTAGCGACTTAAAGCAAGACGCGAACAACCAAGCATACTGGACCTTGAAGCATGCAGATGAATGGCTTTCTGTCAGGTTGGAATTGATCGGGGCATCAATCACTTTTTTGGCTGCAGTTCTTGGTGTTGCTAATGCGGAGAATCTGAACTCAGCGCTCATAGGGCTTGCTATTACTGAGGCGCTGGAAATGACTGCTTTCCTTAAGCATGCCGTACGCACACTTGCTATGGTTGAAGTGAGACTGAATGCTGTTGATCGCGTACTTGAGTATAGTAGACTTCCTGTGGAAGCACCGGATGTCATCCCTGATTGTCGCCCACCAGAGGAATGGCCATCAAAAGGCCGAGTGGTAGCAGAGAAAGTACATATGAAGTACCGATCAGATACACCAATGGTGCTGAAAGGTGTTTCCTTTGAAATTCGGCCTGGAGAGCACATCGGTATCGTGGGGCGTACGGGTAGTGGGAAATCTTCGTTGTTGGTGGCGTTGTTTCGGATAGTAGAGCTGCACTCAGGGTGTATAAAAATTGACGATGTGGATGTCTCCACAATTGGCCTGGAAGATTTGAGAAGTAGAATTGCAGCAATTCCACAGGATCCTGCTCTGTTTAGTGGAACAGTTCGCTCAAATCTTGATCCCTATGATCGTCACACTGATCTGGAAATATGGGAAGCATTGGAGCGTGCTTATTTGAAAGACACTATCAAGGGGATGAGGAAAGGGCTGGAATCGGGGGTATCAGAAGGTGGTGAGAACTTCAGTGTAGGTCAGAGGCAGCTTATGTGCGTGGCTCGAGCATTGCTGCGAAAGCCAAAGGTTTTGATTGCGGATGAGGCCACAGCCTCAGTCGACCCAGAGACGGACGCCTTGGTGCAGAAGACCATAAGGACCAGCTTCAAAGACAGTACAGTCATTACGATCGCACACAGATTGAACACCATCCTCGACAGTGATAGGGTAATGGTCATGGAAAATGGCCATTTGGCAGAATTTGACACTGTACCACAATTACTGGGCAATCCTAATTCTCTATTCAAGAAGTTGATTGACACAATGGAAGGGGAGCACACGACCACAAGTGATCTTGAATGAGTACGATACGACTTTTATTTTGGGCATAGCTTTGCATCTGGTTGCTCAAGTGTAGTACATGGATAACGCCTGCTAAGGAGCAAAATACTCCCAGCAGAAGCTCAAATCCATAGATACTGAAGACCACAGATCAGGAATGGAGCAATGCAGCTGAGAAAGTCCATACAGGCGGCCTACATATCAATGTGATTAGGGCTTTCACAAGGAGGCAGTTGCAGTCCCTCACCAAGTGCTTCTGTACCAGCTTGCACTTGGTAATTGCACGACAGGCACCTTCTCAAAGAGCTCAACAGCCTCTAATGCTCTTCTGTGCGCCTCCTCTGCTGTCATGGTTGGTAGGTTCCTTATCCTTGAATAGAGCTCTGGTGCATCCCTCGGTTCCATGATTTGCTTTTTCCCTCTTCGATATTTTTTTGTGGCACTGACGATCCACCAGCAAAACACGCCCACCAGCACTACGCTCCCCGCTCCTCCCAAGCGGCTCTTGTGATGTTTGCTTGTGCTCCACATGTTCACTAGTCTTTGCCATGCTTCGGAAGGCCTCTCGAAAACTCGGAAAGTCGCTGCCAGGTATGCCACGGCTGCACCACCCACCGCCACGGCCTTGATGCTGCGTGCATAAGACACCTCTGCCTCCCATTTTCTCCTTTCATTCCTGTCCCTCTCTGCTGCGAGCAAGATTAGATCTCGATGTGCCATCAAGTGACTTGCAGCGAGGTAAAGTGGCATTGCCGGATGAGACGCCATGAAGAGGTCATACAATCTGTATGCCGCTTGTAAATCGGTCAAGTCGTGTGCAAACCAGGTCATGACCCAGCTCAGGGCATACAGTGGTCTCATTTGGCTATCCATCAACGCTTTTCCTAACGTAGGGTCACACTTCCGCACCAGTAGATGCAAGTCGTCCAGCCGATGCACCACCAATTCGAAACCGGAACGAACTCCTTCGTGCTCCGATGCGCTCGCTTCGATGGTCGCAGGTTCCCCGTTCGAGCTTTCCCTTTCGCCAGCTGTCGTGGCACCGTCTTCGTCGTCCATGGGCGCATCTTGACGTTGCGCTTCGCTTGGAAGCGAATCGACGCTTCCGCGAGAAGATGGAAGGTCCTCCATGGTCAACTCTCGCATGTACGTGCGCAGCAGACGCGCCAGGAGATCTTCTGCAGCCGCGTCGTCCCCTTCCATCGCCAACATCAACACACTTGCTACGTCGTGGATGCCTTGCATGTACTGCGAACGTGGATATGCACGTCGCATGCCGCCAAGAATCACCTGTTCCAGCCGTTCTTGCGCTGCATGCACTTCGCTTTCTTCCAAAAACGCGCAAAAAGACCGCTTGGCATCCAGATGGATGGTCCGTTCGTCGGACTCGCTCAGCGCGTTGGTCGTCTCTTCCGGCACGTGCACGTGCGACAGCAGCTTCTGCCACGCAGATTTGCGTGTGGAAGCGTCGAAACCATGCCGCTTTCCTTGTTCCTGGAGCTCGAAGACGTCCGACATCGCCGCCTGGTGCGGTGCAGCACCTTCACGCGCGGTACCTGGGAAGCATCCAGACGAGTGAGCCACGGATGGGAGCGTCGTAGCAGATGTAGGATGGGCGAAGATGCAATGCATTGCAATTCTTTTGCACGGCATGGCTTAGGATAGTGTCTTTGTTATTCAATTGTCAACGGTAGAAGGAAGACATGACAAACATGGTCCAGCTGGAGACCACATTGGTGAACACCTGCTGCTTGTAGATGAACCAGAAAGGGAGGCGCACATTCAAATACTCCCGTAGAAGGAAAGGCACAGTCTGCATCATGAGCGCACCAAGCGCCACAGATCCCATGGCCAACCCAAACGAACGGATCATCTTCTTATTGTTCTGACGGCTGGCCTCCTCCTTGTCTGCAGTCGGGGAGGGGAAAACAGCATCAAGCTTCTGACGGAAACGGAAGAAATACACCACCATAGCAGCCAGCATGGGTTGAAAACCAGCCATGGGAGAGCTCAAAGACCAAGACGATGCAAACACTGCAATCACAGCGTTGATGGCAATGTCGCGGTTTTGACATTGCGATTTTCTGTCGGAGCCAAATGCATGGAGCAGGCAAGAACGCAGTCCAAGGTCAGACACCGATTCCACCACTCGAAATGTAATCGCCAACAGATGTTGCATCCTCCGCACGCTACAAACGTGTATTTCGCTCACCTTGGTTTCCATGGAAACATTTCCTGTTTGTCGGCATACAGGACTTCCTTGGACACGTTCTGCGGTCCAGATCCGGAGAGCCTGGCCGAGAGCGCGGACATGACGATCCTGTCGTGAGCATATTCAATCCTGGCAATGGTGGCATCGTCACCTTGCGCTCTCGCATCCCGCAAGGCGCGGTTGTAGGCCTTTCGGACGGCGTCGCTGTCGGCACCTGGTGCCACGCCGAGCACTTGATACGGGTTTTCGTCGCCCGCAGCGCCTTCAGCTGCCGCACGTGCCGTCCTGCCGCGCCTTTTGGGAGTGTGCAGGACCTTCCTGGATCCGCACCGCGCAAATCGCACGCGTGTGGTGGCTGCGACGACGTCCATGGCGCTCGAAAGTGGGAGATGGAATGTCGTGACGACCAAGCCTCCGCCACCAAATCCTTCCTTCCGTCCGAGTTAATTCGCGACTTAACCTCAGCGAAGCTTTCCCCGAGGAGAGCGCAAAAGTGGACGCACACGTCGACGTGTCCGTCTCCACACCACGTCGTCCGATGCATGGGGGAACGGAGGATGCACGTGCCATCCAAAGGCTCTACGTGGTGTCTACGAGCAGCAGGAGTGCGGCTTGATGCCGTCTCCGCGGTGCACTCTTCGAGACGAATGCGATTCAAACGATCTCGATGGTAAGACGATCCATCGTGCATGGTTGGCCGCTTTACAAACGAGAATGGCATATGATGTGGAAGACGCTACGCATAGAGTAGATATGATGTAGGCAAATGTCGGAGGAATAATTTCATTCTTCACTATAAACCAAGTCTACATCTTAGATAAAGGACGAATAACCATTTCGTTTCTTTGGCAATCCCTTCAAGTCATCCACTGGTCCACTAAGATTGCTAAAGTTCCGTGACTCGCTGCCACGTCATCTAATACTTGAAAATAGGCAGCAATTCGCATCGATATAGGATCGAACCTCACAAGTCACCTTCTATGAGGACACATTGCTTTGGCACTGCCACTTTCACTACCATACTAAACACCGAATAATTTCCAACAACAACAATCAATCATTTTCAAACGAAGTGCTCGCACAAGCAAAGATCTTTAACGCTCTAGCCATGTGCCCATGTGTGAGCTTCCGGCCTTGCATTCAAAGGGAAATCGAAGATTAACCAATGTACGGGAGATATCTTGCAGAAAGATACAAGATAAAAGCACCAACAAGGGAATCGCAAAGGGATGGAAAGTGCAACAAGCTCCATGCATCGTATAAAAACCAATCGATTTAGGACTCGGATGTCATGGTTTATTTCTAGGTGGATTCGTTTTGCATTCCCTCGGCCTTCGAGTCATCTGAAGGGGGCGCACTAATACAAAAGCAATGGATCACCGAGAGGGTTCACTGTTTGTGCTTTGGGGCATGAAAGGGAAGGGAGGAAGTTGGAACAATGAAACAAGGCTAAAAGCCGGTTTCACCTGCTCACGAAAGGAAAAAACCGTAAAACAAAACAATGCGATTCAAAAGTAGTCAAGCCTTCTCTTTGTTTGAACACTAGATAGAAGAAGTACCATAACGAATGCATTAGCACGTGCCATATGCACGCTTGAGCCATGAATACCTACCTACGAATGCAAAGTCCATACCAAAACCATGCTTTCCATTGTCTAAGCATGTAGTGATTGCTAGCACTTAGCGCACTCCAATGATTGAGTGGTCCCTCACACAGTTGCTCACAAAATACTTGGGCAAGGGACCACTCAATCGTGGCAATGTCCAAACTCATCTGAATTGGTACATCTAGATAGCATGGACCAAACAATGTTTCTTACTGAACACACCCTTCGATGACCTTGCCACTGGGCATGCAATGAACCATTCTACTATTATCTGTGACAACATGAAAAAGGGCACATCGTCTACTCTCAGGTTCTCAGGCACCTGGATGATCGCTAGCCGAAGATAGATACCAAGTGCTGCATACAACAGGTGCAGCAGATTCCAAGTAGATGTATGGGTGCCAACATCTCGATTCCGGTAGCTGTGGTATCCTCTCTTGAACCAGTCCCTTCTGTCCTGATGGAAAATCGTGCCCCTGCACTTGCGGAATACACTTGAGATTCATGCTCCACAACTTGACACACTCCAGACTATCATAGATGGTAAGAGAATGAAAGTAGCGATCATCAGTCTTGGCCACTCATGCTAGCCTGGGATGGAGGGGGCTGCGAGCTCGACGGCTTTACACCTCCACATGGATGTGACTGAAGATACTACACTTCAACGGCGCCATCAACAAGTTCCTTGTACTACCTCCACCTTCAACAGAACCAAAGCTTCGACCGCACCAACCGTCCAAGTGCCAGGGTGTCAAGGTACGATTGCAACTTCCTGGTCTTCGTGCCTCGGCATGTCGACAGCTCGGTCCAGGGCTTCCCAGCTTGTCTGGCGCTCCATTCTCTCCCACGTTTCGATTTGCACGTCTTCCCATCGAATCCCGTGCTAGAGTCGTTTCCAGGCATCCATTCTTCCACGTGTCGTCTCGCAGCGTCGTCTCCACGGGACCGTTGAGGTCGCCTCGTCCACGTGTGTTTCGTGGTCCACAGGGACGTGCCACGTGGCCTCCACGGACGGAAGATCTGCGGGTCACGTTTCTTCCACGTCAGCAGTGGGGGTCGACGTGCCCGGCACGGTCGGAGGAGACGAGGCTCCTCAGCGAGCATTGCATCCGTACCCGATACTAGAACCGAAAGTTGATGACAAACGCGTTCGCAAGAGACGTTGGGTGGTGAGGATTCTCTGCAGTCCACGATTCGTGGAAAGCAGATATCGACGAATGCTTCCTTTCGAATGGGGTACACGTTCCGTCGACCGCCGAGGAAGACGGTTCGTGGCTCCACCCCTACATGGTCCGATTCGCGGGAAAGAATCTTCCTCCTCGTGCCTTGTCCGGAGATCGAAACACCGAACCCAACTTGTGTCCATATTTTCAGTGGGTATCCCGGGGGTGTAACGATATCCATGTACCATCAAACGCAGAGGATCGTCGTCCCCCGGGTTTTCCCGCCCTGGACGTTCGTCTCCCGGTCCCGGCAATCACGCCCGAATCCCGGGACGTCTCTGTCTTCCTCTCTCGTCTTCTCGATCGATCGAGATTGCCGTAAGGCTGGGAGAGGAGCGTGCCGAGCCTCGTGGACCGTCCGTGTGGGTCGTGTGTCTCTGGGGAATGAGAGGCACACCGGGGTGGACGTGTGAGAGGGAGAGAGGGAGTGGAAGAGGTGCCTGCTTCGATCGTGCTTTGCTTCAGAACAACACGGACGTGGTGGAACACGCACGCACGTGGACCGCACCGCTGTCCGCCGAACGAGCGAAAGAGAGACCTCCCGTGCATCTGGCGGACGTCAGGTGACACAGAGGGACGCAACAGAGCAGATCGGACCAGGAACCCAAGGACGTAGGGGACCTGTGTTCGCACGAAAAGACCTCGTGTCTGTATCATAGCCCGCTGTATAAACCTACACGTGTTGGCCTGGGCAGCCTAGAGACTTGATGGCATCTACATATTGTTCCATAGCCACTTCCGTGCGCCCAACTGGGCTCACGAGCCGCACGGCACGAAGAGGAAACCGTGCGAGAAAGGGTACGAAGGTTTCGGCCTTCACGACCGCACCGCCCCAAGAGACCGCGTACAGCACGAAACGCACCGAAGAGAGGACATGGAACGCAGATTCAGGTGCCGACCGAGGAACGGCCACTCTTCCGGCACCCGTGCCTCTGGAGAACCCTGCGGACGACCCCCTACTTGCAAACCCCCTCCAACGATTCGAACGCTTGGGGACAGGATGGATGGGCGTGGTTGTGGATCTGGAAGGCGTGCTTGTGAGAGACAACGCAGAAGCTCACATGACAGCATGGCAAAAACTTTCAGATGAGGAGGGAAAACCAGCACCGCTCTTGTTCGCATTGCAAAGAGCTGTTGGGAAGAAAAACGAACAGGTCATTTCAGAAGTCCTTTGCTGGACACGTGATCCATCAGAGGTGAGACGCCTTGCCAGGAGAAAACATGAACTTTACCTTGAACTACTAGGAGAAGGTTACAAATACGAGGAACTGGATGGTGCAAGACATCTGCTGAACTTGCTGAAGAAGCACAGTGTGCCCGTCGCAATTGGGTCGTCCCTACCAAAAGACCACATCAAGCAGATGTTGGAGGAACTTGACCTTGCTAGTTACTTTGATGCTGTAGTGGCAGCTGAGGATGTGTCAAGGGGCCGACCTGACCCGGAATGTTACTGGTATGCATCTCAGCTGATTGAGAGACCAGTTGGTAGATGTGTAGTGATAGGGAACGACAATTCCTGCACAGAAGCAGCACATGATGCTGGCATGAAATGCGTGTCTGTTGCCACTTCTAGACCACTGTATGAGCTGTCTGCTGCTGATCTAGTGGTCAGGCAGTTGGATGGGCTTTCCATGGTCAATCTGAAAGCATTGTTTAGCCAAGAAGAGGGGACAGAGCCACAGCTTGAGTTGGAAGAGGAAGCAGAGCTCCAGACAAGCTACTTCTATGATTGAATTCTTTTTGTTTCCAATGTACAGTATGGAACAAGGAATGTACAGTGTATATTACATACAAACCCTCGCCATATTGTCAAATGAAGGTATGGGATACATGGGGGTGCGGTATACTAGCCTGTGGAATATGGCGGATGGTTGGGCTGAACTAGCGTGTGCAAGAT
>LFIK01004365.1_pt1 | contig 11450 bp, 19 predicted proteins | sample 643401 | NCBI WGS metagenome assembly LFIK01 (sample SAMN03777447, study PRJNA286221) | soda lake metagenome | biome: soda lake; feature: Kulunda steppe; material: water; isolation source: sample T5-Br brine of Lake Tanatar-5 | place: Russia: Kulunda steppe | collected 2010-07 | reverse complement strand
CCCCCCTTTCAACATACCATCCCCTGCACGCACCCCTTCTCCCCCCTCAGCCACCACAGGCATCCCACGCGACAGCATCCCCACACACCAGCAAGCGCGGCGCGCGACTGAGGCGACACGCTCACGGCCACCACCACGCCCGGGTCCTGCAGCTTGGCCAGGAACTCCTCGCCGCTCTGGTGCTGCAGCAGCACCGTCTCCGCGGACGTGATGCAGCCGCTGCAGGCCAGGCAGTCGTGGAGGGTGACCTTGACGGCGTCCCCCACCTGCGCGCACGCAGCCGCGTTGAGGGGTGTGGGCGGGTGCTTGCTGTTGGGGGTGCAGCAGCAGCAGCCACGGGCGCGGTGGGAGGCAGGGGAGGTGCCGCTGCGCGCGCGCACGTGCGTCTGCGCCCCTCACCTCTGGCGGCCTTGCCGTGGCTGAGGCAGGCCCAAGGGGGAGCGGCAGCGCGGGTGTGGGGCCGCCCTGCTTCTGGCCAAGGTGGTGCGCCTTGCTGCTCTTGTGCAGCTGCACCTCGGGCGCGCGCTGCTGCTGCTCCTGTTGAGGGCGTGCGCAGGGCGTGGGGCTGGGTGTAGGTAGCCCATGCATGCACCTGCACCTGCGCGCACGTCGTTGCGTCCATCCATGCCGCGCAGCGTTGCATGGAGCGCGCACACAGGCCCACCGACCTCATCCTCTCGCTGCTGCTGGCCCACATCCAGCTTGCTGCCGTTCAGGGACACCACGCAGGACTGGGCGGGCGCGATGTAGTCGTTCAGGTCCGTGATACGCACCGCACCCGAGAACCCCATCCTTGGCCTGGGGATCCAATGATAGGGTGTGGGCCAGGGCCAAGAGTCCAGGTTTTGAGGTGGCAACTTCTTCTTCTCTTCTTCTTTCTCAACAACAACACTGCGACCTCGGCTTACAGGTCACCGTGAAGCAAACCAGGGGGCAAGGGGGGATGGCAGAGGACGGCCTAGAAGGCTAGCATGTTACAGCCATCCGTCCCTTAAGCGCTCTTGGAGGCGGCGCCGCTGCGCAGCTTGCGCGCCAGCGCAACCTTGCTCAGCTTGCGGGGCTTCTCGTCCTGGGTGGGGGGAAGGAGGGTTTGGGGGGGAGGCAAAGGCTGAGGACACCAGTCTGAGAGTCGCAGGCCAGTCAATGCAGAGGACACCAGTCAAAGGCTGGCAGGCCGGTCAATGCACGGGGCCTTCTTCTTGGCCGCGAGGGGCCCAGCATGCATTGGTACGTCCATCGTCTTGATGAGCAGCCTCTAAAAACATGGCGACTCAGCGCAGAGCGGACACACTGCGGTTCACAGCATGCAGGCAGGGCACACACGTCATGCTGCAACTCCAGGCACACCCTGATAGGCCTGACGAGCCTCCTGCGAACCAAGCACCACCCGCCCCTCACCTTCTCCGCCTGCACTCCTGACTCCTTCTCGCACAGCACCATCTCCACGTGGCAGGGTGAGGACATGTAGGGGTTGATGCGACCGTGCGCACGGTAGGTGCGGCGGCGCTGGGCCATGGCCTTGTTCACTTGCACATGCGAGATGAACAGGCTATCCACGTCCAGGCCCTTGGTCTGCAGTGGAGGATGCAGGCGAGGGGGCAGCAGCATGTGGAGAGCAAGTGATGCGCAGGTGCGTTCGCAATGATGGTGGGCACGCGGGAGCTGGTGCGGGCAGCTCGCATCTTGCAGCGGCACCCACACCAGCACCCTGCCTGCTTACGCTGGCTGGAGTGCACCCACACCAAGTGCGCGCCAGGCACGGCTGCCCTGCTTCATGAGAAGCAGCTGCTGCCACGTTGATGGCCTTCACTGCATGCATGCATGCATGCGTGCATGCGTATGTGTATGTATGCGTGGGTACATGAGCGTGAGCAGCACTGGCCACCCATTTGTCCGGTCCTTACAGTCGAACAGGCTGCTGGGCTGGAGAGGCTGGCCGGCTGTGTGCATGCGTGCGTGCATGCTTGCACGCCCATACTGACTGCTGCCGCTGCTGCTCCTGCTACTACTGCTGCTGCTGCTGCTGCTCTAGCACTGCTGTTCTGCTTGCTTGTGCAGCCCATGCATGCGTGTCCATGCGTATCCTTGCGTTTCCATGCTGCTGCAGGTCTTACTGTAGCTCCTGCTGCTACTGCTGCTGCTGCTGTTGCTAATCTGCTGCTGCTGCTGCTGCTCCTGCTGCTGCTGCTGCTGCTGGCTGCTGCACTGCCCAGGCGCATGCCCAAGTCCGCTCGCTCGCTCGCTCGCAATCGCTTGCCGCCGCTGCTGCCGCCGCCGCTGCGACGCCTGCCCGCCGCCCTGCTCCAGCTGATGCTGCTGCTGCTGCTGCTCCTGTTCGATGCCTCAGCCTCTTCCGCTGGCGTCATGGCTCCTGCGGCTGCCAGCTGTGGGCCGACGCAGCCGCCCTGCCCCCCCTCTCCCCCTTCAGCCCGCGCACCTCGGCGTTGCTCTCCGCGTTCTTCAGCAGGCCCAGCAGGAACTCGGCGGACTTGACGGGCCACCGCGCCTGGCCGGAGGGGTTGCCCTCGTTCTTGGCCTGCGACGTCCGGCCCACGTTCCCGGAGTAGCGGCGGAAGGGGATGGCGCGCTTGTGCTCCAGCACGTCCTCCAGGTACTTCTTGGCCTTGGTCAGGGTCATCTTGCGCAGCGCGAAGGCGGCCTGGGAGGGGGCGGGCGGGGGCGGGGAGCGTGGGCTTGCATGGAGCATGCCTCCCTCGAGGAGGGGCTGCGGACACACACGCAGGAACAGCCACATCGGCGCCACGCACGCACGCACCTCACGCGTGTTCTTGAAGTGCACGCGCAGGTCGGAGCCGCGAGCCTGCGAGGGGGGGGGTGTTGGGGTGTGGGGGTGGTTGGTGAGGCCAGCGCCCCTGCTGCTGGCCCTAGCTATGCTGCATGCAGGCCGTGGTGGGCGACACTGCGCCAGAGGGGTGGGGTTAGGGGGTGGGGGCGCGGCGCAGTAGTGCCTGCACGCACGCACGCACGCGCGCACCTTTGCGCTCTTGCTCGCATTCTCCGGCTCCTTGGCGTACTTGACCATTGCGTGCCCTGCTTGAACACTGACGATTCAAAGAGGGCTCCCAAGGGCGATCCCCAAACAAACAATCAAAACCACCAAGCACAAGCAACAAGTTCACAGGCACGCTCTTCTGGGCGACCCAACATGCTACCCTGCGCGAAGGCTTTCGGGCGCGCAGGCCTGCTGCAGGCCACGCAGCTGGGCGCCGCCACACAGCTCGCCCCCCGCGCCGCGTACCACGCCAACGTGGTGGACCACTACGGTGCGCCCATTTGTGTGCATGCATGCGCGTGTGTGTGTGTGTGTGCGCGCGTGCGTGTGCGTGCGTGTTGTGCGTGCGCGCACACGCGTGCATTCGTGCGCGTGAAGTTTGCTCGCGCGCAGGCCTTGACACGTACGCGCATGCACTAGGGCTGCACCCACGCACACAGCGTCCCGGCTCTCGCGCACGCCAGCGCACGCGTGTGGTAAATATCCTACTACAACGACACTTCTCGCCGCACAACGCTCACCAGAACCAGGACTCTCCCTCATCCAACACCGCAGAGAACCCGCGCAACATTGGTGCCCTGGACAAGAAGGACCCCGATGTGGGCACCGGCCTGGTGGGCGCACCCGCGTGCGGCGATGTGATGAAGCTGCAGATCCAGGTGGGTTGGAGCTGCTGCTTGTGTGCTTATCATGGTAGGATGCAGCTGCAGCGCGTGCTCGATTGCTGCACGCTCACCCGCACTCCGCGCCGTACACAGGACTTTTACAGCGATGGCAAACTCAAGCCTCGCCAGGGCACCTCCTGAATTTGCTGCCACCTCACAAGCCTCAACTCCCCCTCCATGAACACTCGCGACCCCAAAACATCCAGGTGGACGACAACGGCTTCATCACCGACTCGCGCTTCAAGACCTTTGGCTGCGGCTCTGCCATCGCCAGCAGCAGCGTGGTGACCGAGTGGATCCGCGGCAAGAGTGTGGACGACGTGGTGAAGATCAAGAACAGCGAGATCGCAAAGCACCTGAGCCTGCCGCCCGTCAAGCTGCACTGCAGCATGCTGGCGGAGGACGCCATAAAGGTGGGCACGGGGCGGTTTTGTAGGTGGGGGGAAGGGGAAGGGGGGGGGGCTAGAGTTCAGCGCGTAGGGTGCAGGGGGGGAACGACAGGGGGAGAGCGCCCCCCCGCCGGTGTGCCCTGCTCATGTCGCCCGCATAGCACCGCCCCACATTCAAAAGCTGCGATGCAAAACCACCACCTCACAGGCCGCCGTCAGGGACATCAAGGCCAAGCAAGCGGCAGCTGCAGCAGCCGCGAAGCCAGCAGTTGCAGAGGCCAAGGCATGAGCTCAGCCAAGGCAGAGCCAAAAAGAGCATGAAACTGTGAAGGCCGCCGGGCTGCTTTTTGTGCGCCCGTGCATGTACACATGTACACTAGGAAGATGAGTTAGTGAGGGCTTGTGGAAGGAGCAGTGAGGTGATTCAGTGTGCAGGCTTAATCCTTTAGCTTTATGCTGGCTGGCGGCTTGTGGACGTGCGTCATTCATGAGCGTAGAGTGCTGAGCTTGCTGGCGGCGTAGCTGTTACGAACGTTTTGCTTCAAAGTTCCACGGGTCAATCAATCAACCTCTCCTGGCTGCAAATGGTTGTGTGCACGCCTGGCTGCGCCAAGGTAATAATGCAAGTCATCTCGCAAGTCCTTTGTCAGATGTGTCCCTCCCCACCCAATTCCTTGCCATTCGGCTGCGCGGGCAGCCTCTCCACCCACCCACCCACCTACCCATGCCACAAACACTCACACCCCACACACCCCAGCACACCTCCCCCCCAGAACCTTGCAGCCACGCCAATTCTTCAACCCTCAGAGAATGACCGTTGAGCGAGAGGGCGGGCCGGCCGCCTTGGTGGCAAAGCAGGAGAAGGGGTTTGAGTTCTTCTTGGGGATCCTGCGCAGCGGAATCCGGCAAAGGGGAGTGGATAGGTTTTGGTGTGGGCGGTGTGGATGCGTCCCTCCCAGGGTCTACAAAAAAAGGGAATTTCGCCAAGCTTGGTACATCACGGGCCCTGCCACACACACCCACTCACTTATGCTGCTGCTGAACCCGCACGGCCAACAGCCACTTGGCCCGCAGGTCCTCCACCTGCGGAGGGCAGGGGCGCGGTGGGGGTGTTATTAGGCACACCCAGGCCTTCACCCTCAGCTCGCTTGCGGCCAGCTCCCTCCATGCGCTGCGTCAAAGCTGCAGGGACGCACCAGGCCCACAGCTGCAGAGGGCACCCCGCGCTCCTGCGGGCGGCGCCTCCACCCACCTGTGCTTCAAGGGCACCCTGCTTGGCGGCCGCCTCCCCGGCAAACTTGGCGTGCGTCTGCTGCAGCGCGTCGATCTGGAGGTGGGTTGGGTCACACAAGGGCGATGGGTGGGTGCTGGGAGGCTTGCTGGGCGCCCGTCACTCTGCCTCCGCTCCCGGCCCGGCCTGTTCTAGGCGCAGCTAACAGGGAATGGGGCAAATAGGCAGCCACACAAGGAAATAGGCGTGGCGCCAGGCCGCCACGCCTGCCCTGCACCCTCCACGCTTGGACAGCCTCGGCAGCCTGCTGCTGCACGAAAGCCCTTGTGCGCTGCCTTGTTGGCCTCCCGCTGCCTCACCTTTGCGTCCGCTGCTGCCAGCTGCTCCAGCGCCTGCTGCCTACTGCCCTCCAAGCCCGCCTGCAGCTCCTCCGCCCTGCTGCTCGCTGCTGCCAGCTGTGCCTCCTGCTGCCGGGTGGCGGCACTGGCTGCAGCCCTGCCTTCTGCCTCAGCCACCAGCGCTGCCTCCAGCTCGCTCACCTTTGCTTCCGCTGCTGCCAGCTGCTCCAGCGCCTGCTGCCTACTGCCCTCCAAGCCCGCCTGCAGCTCCTCCGCCCTGCTGCTCGCTGCTGCCAGCTGTGCCTCCTGCTGCCGGATGGCGGCACTGGCTGCAGCCCTGCCTTCTGCCTCAGTCACCAGCGCTGCCTCCAGCTCCCTCACCTTTGCTTCCGCTGCTGCCAGCTGCGCCTGCTGCTGCTGGGTGGCCGCACAGGCCACGGCCCTGCCCTCCGTCTCAGCCACCAGCTGCGCTGCTGCTGCCTGCACCTGTGCCTCCAGGCCCTGTGCGTAAGCAAGCCGGGAGAGCATTGAGGATGAAGGAAGAGGCTCATCCACACGCTGTTCATAACTTGCCGCGTAGGCAGGGTTTGCAAGAGAGAGCGAGCACTGGCCAGGCAAGCGTGGGCCTCCCACAACCCCCCACAATATCCAGCCCTTCCTGAGGCACCTAGGTACCTGGGCGGCACCTAACAACCTAACAACCCCCCGCCCTCCACCCCCCCTCACCAAGCAATCACTGCCCCCCTGCCAGGAAGGCAGCACGAGGGCAGGGCACATCTGAGAAGTCGTTCCCCTTCTCCTGGCAAAGCCTTGCCCCCCCCCTGCGGCCCCCCACCGGCCACCGGCCTACCTTGATCTTGCTTGCCTGCTCCGCCTCCTTGGCCGCAGCCTGGGCAGCCGCCTCCTCGATCCCCTGCTCCAGTGTCAGGGCACGCTTGTGCGCAGCCTGCAGCTGCTGGCCCACCTCCTGCACCCTGGCAGCTGCGGCTGCTGCCTGTGCTGCCTGCTGCTGTGCGTGACTGGTTGCCGCAGCCTCCCCCTCTGCCTCCACCTGCTGGACCCTTGAGCCTGCTGCTGCCAGCTGGGCCTGCATCTGCTGTGCGCCTGCATCCGCTGACGCCTTGGTGGCCTGCAGCTCTGCCTCCAGCTGCTGGATCCTCACATTTGCTGCTGCCAGCTCAGCCTGCATCTGCTGTGCGCCTGCATCCGCCGACGCCTTGGTGGCCTGCAGCTCTGCCTCCAGCTGCTGCGCCCTTGTGCCTGCTGCTGCCAGCTGGGCCTGCATCTGCTGTGCGGCAGCACCTGCTGACGCCTTGGTGGCCTGCAGCTCTGCCTCCAGCTGCTGCGCCCTTGCGCCTGCTGCTGCCAGCTGGGCCTGCATCTGCTGCGCGGCAGCACCTGCTGACACCTTGGTGGCCTGCAGCTCTGCCTCCAGCGCCCTGACAGACTCCATGGCTGATTGCGCCTCGCGCTCCTGTGGCCGTTGGGAGGGTTGGTGCGCTTGAGCACGTGGAGGCGCACCTAAGCGCCGCTCCTGCCGTTGCCCACCAGCCGCACCGGCCGCACATCAGCACCCTGGTGCCATGGCTCCCACCCCACCCCGCCCCACCCTACGCAGTCCGCCCCATAGTCCCCACCGGCACGCACCTTGTCCTCCATGGCGCGCTGCAGCTCATCCATCTGCTGGCGCGCAACGGCCTGGGTCGTGGCATTCGACAGCCTCACTGCCACGTTCTCCGACAGGGCCTGCGCTCCCAGGCGTGGAGGTGTGGGGCAAGGGTGAGGTAGGGCGACCGCTGCTGCAGCTGCTGCTGCTGCTGCTGCTGCTGCTGCTGGTGGTGGTGGTGATGGTGGTGGCTGGTGGTGCTGCAGCTGACAATGGCTGCGCCTATTGCACAGCAAAATGGGTACCCACATAGGTGTGGAGCTCACGGTGAGCGCACGAGAAACAAAATGCAGTTGCTGCGCACCCTCGTGTATATCTCCGAGGTGGTGCGCGATGTCTGCTGGTTTGCAAGCCTCTCGTTCAGCGCAGCCTGGCTGGCCTCGAGCTGGGCGACCACGGACGCGCGCTCAAGCGCTGCCTCAAAGTGCTCCTGTGCAGCCACAGGTCGCGGTTGATGTGAGATCAGCACGCCGGTCGCGGTTAATGTGAGTCCAGCATGGGTGAGTGTTGGATATCAAGGGCATCACCAAGGCCATCCAGGTTTGAGGCGGGCCATTGATTGGGCATTTGCGACAGGACAAGGCCTGCAGGACTGACCCACTCTCACGGGTGGTGGTGCACGCAATGAGGCTGGGTGACACCCCACCGCTGAGCAGACCTGTGCAGCAGACAGGCGGGGTCCAGCAGAGGGGCAGCAAGAGGGGCAGGAGATGGCCACCAGGCATGCCCGCAATACAGGCTCACACTTTCTGCAGCTTCTTCAGCGACGCCTGGACCTCGTCCCTGGCGCGCGCAGCCGCGGCGCCCTGCTCGTGGGTGGCCTGCTTCTCCGCCAGGAGCAGCGTGTTCTGGTGCGTCAGGGACTGTATCAAGGGTGAGGGGGGGGGCGGGTGAGGGGGGTGAGGGCAAGTGGGTAGTAAAGGATGGGTGGGATGATCTGGGCGGTCATGGGAGGTGGCCAAGGCATTGCCCCCCCCACTTAACGCTGCTGCCCACCTTGATCTGCTCCAGCGCGTCCTCCAGCTGGCCCTGCACAATGCGGAGCTGCAGCACAGCAGGGACGCCGTCGGGGGCAGGGTTCGAGGCCATGGGGGAGGGCTGAGGCTTGAGCTGCTGCAAGGGGGGGGGGCCACAGGAGGAGCGGTGAGTCCCAGTGCTGCGCTGCGGGGGGGCGAAGGAGCTTGGGGGCTGTTGCGGCCGACACCGCACCACCCACCGAGTCGCGGGGTGGCTGCTGGTGCTTGGCACTGTCCCGCGTGTCATCATCATACCCAGCAGCAGCCGTGGGTGTCAGCATCTGGAACTGCGCGGCAGGGGTGGGGCAAGCGGGCATGCAGAGTCGGTTACGGATGGGGCGGCATGCAGGGTACACGGACATGCGTGGTGCTGAGAGCATAAGTGCATCATTGTGTGAAGGGGTGGCAGTGAGCTGCAGCCCTTGGGCGCAGCCCGCGGTCCCCAAAGCCAGCAGCAGCGCAGGTCAAACTTCCTTGTACGCGGTTGCGATTCGCACACGCACCCTCTGCATGCACCCTCTGCACCACCCTACCTTTGGTATTCCGCTGCTTCCGCGCACCTGCCTGTGTTTGTGGGCAGGCACGCATGCGCGGCGTTGGCGCGCACAGTCAACCACCCCGCGCACAGGCTGCGCGCAGGCGATGGGACCTCAGCTCCACGACACGTGCAAACTACCTTGCCCACCTGGAGTGCGTGCGGCCCGGCTGCAATGGCTGCGGCGTGCAGCTTGGGGGGAGCATGGCTCGGGGCGCTGGGGGCTGGGGGCTGCACGCTCCCTCTCTACACTTCAAATCGTCTATCCGTATAGCCACAGGGCGCATGCGTGTGCCCGTGGGGCCTCAATCGAGCAAGGTGTGACAGCGGTCTCATTACACCAGGCGATCCTGGGGGTGGCCACACCCTTCCCCACCCTTCCTTGGCTGGCTACTTGGTTTTGGAGCCCTTCTTGGCGCTGCCGCCTTGCAATTGGTGCTTCTCTTGGATAAGCTGCTTCATCTGCGCGGAGACCTCCTTCCGCCCCTTGCCGTGCGGCAGCTTGTTCACCTTGGCCCTGCGCTCCAAAAAAACACAGGGCAAGGGTTCAGGCGGAAGGGGTGGGCCTCGCGGAAACCGCGGACGAACATGTGAAGTCGCTGTGTGCTCCACGCGCCTGCGCCTCCTGGAATCCCCACCTGCCGCGCCTCCACCCACCCGCCTGCCTCGCCTCGCACCCACCGGTTCTTCTTCAGGGTGTCCATCTTCACTTTCAACGCCTTCTTCGCCTCCACCTTTGTCTTGTGCGAGGACTGCTGCTGTGGTTGCTGCTGCTGCCCGCTGGTGCCCATCTCTACGTCGCCCACCCCGCTGACTCCCTCCTGCGGCTGCTCCTGCGGCGGCGGCCCGCTAGCATCCATGTCAACATCTGCGTGGGGGAGGTGGGGCATTGGGTTGGCGGGCGGCCAGTGCTCAGTGCTGGGCGAGCAGCCCCTGCGGCAAGCAGCCCCTGCATTCACGCATGGATGGATGGGGGCTGAGGGCTGCAGGGTGCCGTGGCCTAGTTGCTTCCGTGTGGGCACGCGGCCGCAAACATGACAGCACCAACACACAAGGCATGCATACACAGCCCCCCCCGCTCCATACGCCTCACCTCCGCCCCCTGCTACTGCGGCCGCAACTCCCTGCTGCTTGGCCGCCTTCTTGCGCTCTGCGGCAGCCTGCATGGGTGGTTGGGGTGATGTGGGGTGCGCAGTGAGTGCGAGGGATTGCTGCCCTCCCTGCGTACGATCGGTTGCTGGCTGCCGCACAGGCGGCGGCACCACTCCCAGCCACTCCCTTCACCTTTTTCCTCTGTTTGTTTTTGGCGGCCTTGTTCGCGTGGCCAGGCTGCATGGTGGCGGCGGCTCCTGCGGCTGGTGTGGGTGCGGGGGGCGTGCTGCTGAATGCCTGCGGGGGAGCAAGCGAGCCAAGCGCAAGCGTGCACAACGCAAGCGCGCAAGCCCCGTGCCTGCCATGCGCACTGAGGGAGCGTGCATGCCTTTCCATGCCTATGCTTGAGAAAGCATGCACACACGCTGTGCACGCGTGCAAAGGTGCCAGCTTGCGTGCACGCATGCATGCATGCGTGCGTGCATGCATGCATGCATGCGTGTGTGCGTGCGTGCGTGCGTGCGTGCGTGCGTGCGTGCGTGCGTGCGTGCATGCGTGCGTGCGTGCGTGCGTGCATGCGTGCGTGCGTGCGTGCGTGCGTGCGTGCGTGCGTGCATGCGTGCGTGCGCGTTCGTGCGGCGCGTGGCGCACGTCTTGATGTGTGGACGTATAACCAGTGCGGGCACCGGTGCGTACCATTGTTCAGCGTGTGCGCATTGTTCATGTGCGTTAGTGGGTGGTCGAGCGGCGCATGCTGTCCTCGACCACCCACTAACGCACATGAACAATGCGCACACGCTGAACAATGGTACGCACCGGTGCCCGCACTGGTTATGCGTCCACACATCAAGACGTGCGCGCCTTGATTGCATGCGCAGCACACAGCGCGTCATGCGGCGCCCCTCACCTCGATGTGCGTGCTGCTCTGTATGGCACGCGGTGTGAGGGCCCAATGCTGCCACTGGTGCTGTGCGGCGGGGGGCGGCCACCAATCCGCCTTGGTTGCACGCTTAGGCTGACGCTCATGCACGGCAGCACCCTTTTGCTGCCCACGGGCTGCCTGCTACGTTGCCCACTGCTTGAAAGATTGACTTATTATGGGGTCTGAGGTCGGAAAGTGGTTCTGTCTTGACCCGAAACTTGAGCTCGCTGGCTCCGGTCGTCCGGTGGCCAATCGTCCGGTGGTGTCCGGTGGCTTTTGCAAAATTGTGGTTGGCAAAAAGACAAGTTCCCGCAGGCGCAAGCATCTCAGCCGCTGTCAACTGTGTGCGGGGATGCGAGGCAAGATCTTGGCATGCCTGCGCAGCCTCGCTCGCGAGGCCAAGAATCCCCAGGAACAGGCGCCGCGGCATCAGGAGGCTAGCAGGCTCAGATCTTGTAGGACACATCATACGACGGGCGCGCGTATCCGCCCGTTACGTCCCTGAGCTCGCAGTTGCTGGGTTCCCTGTACCTGTGTGTGTGTGTGTGTGTGTGTGTGTGTGTGTGTGTGTGTGTGTGTGTGT
>LFIK01004363.1_pt1 | contig 11452 bp, 8 predicted proteins | sample 643401 | NCBI WGS metagenome assembly LFIK01 (sample SAMN03777447, study PRJNA286221) | soda lake metagenome | biome: soda lake; feature: Kulunda steppe; material: water; isolation source: sample T5-Br brine of Lake Tanatar-5 | place: Russia: Kulunda steppe | collected 2010-07 | reverse complement strand
GGTAATGACAATAAACTGTTGCAGCACACCAATCTGACCGGCACCCATATAAAGCAGGATAGCGGCCATCAGCGCCATGGTGATGCCCCAGAAAATCCGCACGGCGGTGTGCGGCTGGTCATGACCGGTACACACCACGGCAATGGCATAGCTCATCGAGTCACCGGTAGTCGCGACAAAGATGGTGGTCAGCAGCAGGATCGCCAGCGCCATGAAAACGCCCCCCGGCAGCGCCTGGGCCACGGTCAGGGTCGCCACATCAAACTGGAAGTTGTTGAGCGCCTCAGCCAGATCAATCACCCCGCTGAGTTGGTAGTGAATACCGGCACCGCCCAGCAGGGTAAACCAGACAGTGGTGGCAATCGGCGCCATCACCGCCACAGCAAGAATCATCTGGCGAATGGTACGGCCGCGGGAGATACGCGCCACGAAAATCGCCATCAGCGGGCCGTAACCGATAAACCAGGCAAAGAAGAACACCGTCCACCACTGCATCCACCAGCCAGGCGCAGTTTCCGAGGTCATGGTGGCCATGGCAAAGAAGGAGCTGATATAGACACCGAACCCCTGCAGATAGGCGTTGGTAAAGAATAGGGTCGGGCCAAAAACAAAGATGACCGCCGCAATCACCAGCGCCAGAAAGACATTAAACCGACTAAGGATCTGGATGCCTTTGTGGATACCGGTTGCCGCAGAAGTCACGTACACAGCCCCCAGTACAATGAGGATCATCAGCTGAGTGATATAGCCTTCACTAAAACCAAACAGTTCATGCAGGCCAAAGCTGACCTGGGTGGCCAGAAACCCAATTGGGCCGACGGTGCCCGCGACCACCGCAATCACGCAACAGGCATCGACCACGCCGCCGACCCAGCCACGCATCAAGCGCTCACCGAGCACCGGGGTCAGCAGGGTACGCGGCTGGAGTGGCAGGCCGCGCTCATAGTGCCAGTAAGCCAGCACAATGGCGGTCAGCGAGCCCAGTAACGCCCAGGCCAGAAACCCCCAGTGCATGAAGGATTGCGCCAGGGCGCCGGCAATCGCTTCTACCGTGCCGGCTTCGCTATCAAAGGCGGGCGGCGTCACCACGAAGTGATAAACCGGCTCACCGGCGGCAAAAAACACCCCACCTCCGGCCAGCAGGGTACACATGATGATGGAGAGCCATTTGAAGGTGCTCAATTCTGGCTTGTTCAGCCCACCAATCTTGGCGCTGGCCGCCGGGGAAATGGCAAGCCCAATGGCAATAAAGAACGTCAGCAACAGAAACAGCTGAAAGTAGGAGCCAAGCACCGCCGCCGTCCAGGCGAACCCGGTGGAAATGACGCTGGCCACCCCCTCGATATTAACCAGAGAGAGCAGTACAAAAAGAATCACGAATCCACCGCTTAGCCCAAGTACGACAGGGTCGCCGAATCGGCCAAGCCCGCCGCTCTCATTGTTGTGGCGGGGCGTGTTAGAGGAAGAGTCCATGGAAAAACCTCATTGTTGATTATTGTGGTTATCCGTCAGTTTGACGATTGTTAGTGGTAGACGCGGGGTTGCGACGCGTTAGCAACACCCGCTATGGCAGTTCACACCCGCGGCGAAGTGGTGCGTTCAAGTAATTCAACCCAGTTGCGCCCCATAATGCGCGCCACCTCCTGCTCGGCGAACCCTTTGTTGCGTAGCGCCTCAATCAGGTTCGGAAAATCGCGGCTATCGCGCAGCCAGGCCAGCGGCTTGGGCCAACCGGCATTACTGGCGCTGCCTTCGCCGTAATCCATCTCTTTTGACCAGCGCCCGTTACGCATCCACTCCAGCACCGCGGTTGGCTGGTGCTGGCATAAATCTGTGCCGAGGCCGACATGCTCGATGCCCATCAGATCAACGGTGCGCGCAATCATGTCGCAGTAATCTTCCAGGGTGCAGTCCGGGCCATTCTTCAAATGGAAGGGGTAGGCCGAAAAGCCCAGCAGCCCGTCGTTCTCGGCAATCGCCCTGAGCACCTTGTCAGACTTGTTACGTTTGGCGTCATGGAAAAAGCTCGGGTTGGCATGCGAGATAATCACCGGCCGCTCAGAAAGCTCGATCGCCTCCAGGGTCGAACGTTCGCTGCTATGCGACATATCAATCACCATGCCGACCCGGTTCATCTCGCGAATTACCTGACGGCCAAAACGGGTGATACCGCTGTCTTCACTCTCATAGCAACCGCAGGCCAGCAGGCTTTGGTTGTTATAGGTCAGCTGCATGATCAATAGGCCCAGTTGACGCAGCACCGCCACCATGTCGATATCGTCCTCGATCGGTGAACAGTTCTGAGCGCCAAAGAAAATGCCTACCTTGCCTGCCTGCTGGGCACGGGCAATATCACCCGGCGCATGGACGGGCATAATCAGGTCGCCATGTGCTTCAAAACAGCGGTTCCACTCGCCGATGCGGGTCAGCGTCTCGCGCAGGGTTTCGTGGTAGACCAGGGTAGCGTGGACGGCATCCACGCCGCCCTCGCGCATCTGTTCAAAAATCTCCCGAGACCAGTTGGAGTACTGCAAGCCATCCACGGTCAGCATCTGTCTGGACATGCGCGGCTCCTTACGCCTTGACGTAGCAGGTCTTCACCACGGTGTAGAATTCACGCGCATAGCGCCCCTGCTCACGCGGGCCGAAGCTGGAATCCTTGCGCCCACCGAAGGGCACGTGGTAATCGGTTCCTGCAGTGGCGAGGTTGACCATCACACAGCCGGTCTCGGCGTCGGCTTTGAAGCGAGTCGCTAGGGCCAATGAGTCAGTAATAATGCCCGCCGTTAGGCCAAAGTTAGTGTCATTCAGGGTGGCAATTGCCTCGTCCATATCCGCTACCTTGATGACACAGGCAATCGGGCCGAAGACTTCTTCACGGTTGATCGCCATTTCGTTGGTAGTCTCCACAAACAGGGTGGGTGCCATGAAGTAACCGTCGCTGGCACACTCAACCCGCTCACCGCCGAAGGCCAGGGTGGCCCCGTCAGCCTGGGCACGCTCAATCCAGCTGAGGTTGGAAGCCAGCTGGCGTTCATCGGCCACCGGGCCAATCTGCACGCCTTCTTCCAGGGCCGGGCCGACCTTGGCGTTGGCCAATCGCGCCTTGAGCTTGTCGACAAACGCATCATGAACGGCCGCGTGAACAATCAGTCGCGACGAGGCGGTGCACTTCTGGCCAGTGCCAGAGTATGCGCCGTTGAAGGCCGCTTCCACGGCCAGGTCCAGATCAGCATCCTCGGCCACAATCAGGGCATTCTTGGACCCCATTTCCAGCTGACACTTGACCAGGTTGCCCGCGGTGGCTGCCGCCACACGACGGCCAACATCCAGCGAGCCGGTAAACGTCAGCGCATTGATGGCGGGACTGGTGATCAGCGCTTCCCCGACGCTGCCGCCGCTGCCCATCAGCAGGTTGAAAGTACCCGCTGGCAACGCCTGGCGGCTGATAATCTCGGTCAGCGCCCAGGCGCTGGCGGGCACCAGGTTGGCGGGTTTGAAGATCACGGCATTACCAAACGCCAGCGCTGGAGCAATCTTCCACACGGCGGTGGCCATGGGAAAGTTCCAGGGGCTGATAATGCCGACTACGCCTACAGGTTCACGGCGTGTATCGACTTCCACCCCGGGGCGCACGGAATCAACCCGCTCGTCCAGCTGGCGCAACACCTCGGCGGCATAGTAGTGAAAGAATTGCGCCGAACGGGCGACCTCACCCATGCCTTCTGCCAGCGGCTTTCCTTCCTCACGGGATAGCAGGCGCCCCAGTTCTTCCTTGCGCGCCATTAACTCATCACCAATGGCCATCAGTACGCTGTAGCGCTGTTCCAGCCCCGTTTTAGCCCATTCCCGCTGCCCAAGGCGCGCGGCCTCAATGGCTTCTTTAACCTGAGCAGCACTGGCCTGGGCGTACTCACCGACCACATCTGTCAGGTCAGAAGGGTTGGTATTGGTGATATGGCTTGTACCATCGACCCATTGGCCATTGATATAGAGCGCGTGCGGGGATGACATAAAAACGTCCTTTAGCAGAGTGAATGACAAACATTTGACGCCATGCTAAAGAAGCCGCGAAGATAAGGATAATCAATAATTCAGATGAAATGATCAGAAAAACTTACCACACTAAACGGTTGATGACGGCCCATGCTCCCCGAACTGAAACTCGCACCCTTACGCTATGTGCTGACGATTCTTGATGTCGGTGGTTTTCATGCCGCCGCCCGCCAACTACACCGCAGCCAGCCGGCTATTTCCATGGCTGTTCGCGACCTGGAACAACGCCTTGGCCAGCCGCTGTTTGAAAAAGGCAGCGGTAAAGCGCAGCTGACGCCTTTCGGCCACTGGTGTGTGCCACGCTTTCGTGAGCTGGTGGCCCACCATGACAGAGTCTGCCGGGATGCCCTGGCCATGGCGCGCCAACAACATGGCCGGGTGGATATTGCCGCCGTGCCCTCGGTGGCCAGTCGTCTTATGCCAGCACTGCTGGGGGGCTTTCTGCAACGTTACCCGGACATTGAGATCAGCCTCCAGGACGGCCACTCCGAACGGGTCAACGACATGGTGCTCAAGGGGGAAGTCGAGCTCGGTATCACCAGTTTATGGCTGCCCGACGACGCCTTGAGCTTTAACGTCTTACTCCACGATGATGTTGGCGTGGTATGCCGCGATGACCACCCTTTAGCTGGCAAGAAACACATTGACTGGCACGCGCTGTCAGCCTACCCGCTGATTCGTAATGGCACCTCGCGCCTGCTCGAAGGCTCTCCAGCGGCTGAACTGTTAACCCATAGCACCCTGTATATTTCCAACATGATCTCCCTCACCGCCATGCTGGAAGCTGGTATCGGCGTCACCACTCTGCCTCGGCTGGCCTTCCAGGAAGAACACGACCGGCTGCGCTTTATCCCCCTGGCGACGCCGCATCTTGAACGCCAGATAGGCCTGTTGCGCCGTTCAGGGCAGTCTCTTTCTCCAGCGGCAGACGCCATGTACCACTATTTGATGACCGAGCTCGGCAAGCCGGGTCAACGCTGAACATCACCGTTAACCGCCATGTCGCAAAGAAGCAGACAGCTGGCAGGCTTTACGACTAGACTCTGGATGGATCAGCTGTCTTTTTTTCCGGAGCTTTTATGGATTACCACGCTTACCGCCATGCCCTTGCCGCCGACCTACAAGGAGCTGAACTGCCCTTTCCCCCTGACGAGTTTGCCGCCCGTCTGGCACGCACCCGCACCCTGATGCAGGCCGCGGGCCGAGATGCTCTGCTGCTGACGGATCCGGCAGATATTTTCTACCTGACCGGTTACCACACCTTTGAAGTCTCGGTACACACGGCCCTGGTTGTCACCGCCGAGCGTGTTTCCTTACAGGTACCCTCGATAGAAACCGGCCCGGCCGTGGTCACCGCCAGCGTGGATGACATTATCGGCTATCGTTGGGAAGGCATTGATGAAGTGATCGCCCCCTTGGCTGATCTACTGGCACCCTTTCAGGCCATCGGCCTGGATGCCTTCAGTGCAGGGCTGCGTTTTGGGGTCACCCAACCCTTACAGGCGCGCCTGGGCAGCGAGCGTTTCCACCCGGACGGTGGTGACCTCCTCGACGGCCAGCGGCTGGTGAAGCGCGAGCGGGAACTGGATTGCCTGCGTGAAAGCGCCCGGATAACCGCCGCTGGCCTGGCGGCGGCAGAAGCCATCATTACCCCAGGGATTACCGACAACGATATCGCCGCTGAAGGTGCGCGCGCCCTGATTGCCGAAGGCAGCGAATTCATGAGTCTTCAGCCGATTGTCACCAGCGGGCGGCGGATCAGCGTGATTCACGTTAATCACAAGCGCACCCCGATTGCCCCCGGCGACCCGGTTTTTCTGGAATTTGGCTCGGCTTATCAGCGCTATACCGCGCCCATGATGCGCACCGCCGTGGCCGGCCAGGCCACTGATGAAATGCAGGCGGTGCGCGATATCTGCCGTGGCATTTATGAAGCCCTGATCAGCACGATGCGCCCCGGTAACACCTTTGATGATGCCGCCAAAGCCGCTGAATCCGTGCTGGCACCCCATGCGCAACGGCTATTCTTCTCCGGGGTATTTGGCTATGCCGTCGGTGCCCAGTTCCCGCCCAGCTGGGTGGAAGGCACCGGCTATATCGCCCGTGGCCAGATGCGCTCCTTCGAGGAAAACATGGTATTCCACCTGCCGCTGTGTCTGCGCCTGCCTGGCCACTGGGGCATCGGCATCAGCGATACCGTCATGGTCACCGCCAAAGGAGGCGTGGCACTGACCAGCAATGACTGGCAGATTAACGAGCGCGGCCGGGCACACATCCGCTAGCCAGGCAGGGCCTGACGGTAGGCAGTTTTTAGTGGCACAAAAGCAAGCAGGACCACCAAGGCAAGGATGCCAAAGACGGCGGTATAGCTGCTCAACCACAGGTGTAACAAGGTAACCAACGGCAGGCCCAGCAACACCCCGCTGTAGGTGACGACCAAACAGCCACCGGCAGCATCCGCAATGCGGTCTGGCGGCGAGAAACGTGCCACCTCTGCCATGTAGATGCCGTTCCATCCCAGGCTGGCGCTCCCCAGCACGCACAATACCAGCATTATCAAGCTTCTCGGCCAATCGGGTGTCATGCTGAACAAGAGCCCACAGCCGACTGCCGTAATCGACATGATCAGACCCAGCGCCAACAGGCGGTCACCAAGGCGATCTCCCAGCCAACCCCAGAAGATACGCCCTGCCACGCCACATACCTGCAATGCGGCCATGACGAAACCGGCCATCACCAGTGGAAACGCCAACTCCTCGACCAGCATGGCAACCGTAAAGGCCGATATGGATAACTGGATGCCCGCGAGCATAAAGCTGAGCACCGCCAGCTGACGCAAGCTTTTATGCCGCCAGACCAGCGCCACGCCGTTAAACGGCGTAACCAGCCAGCGAGTATTTGGCTCACGCAACGTATCCCAATCGCTTGACCGGGAGTGTAGTAACACGATTCCTGCCACCCCCAGCGCGGCAAAAACCCATAGCCCGGCCTGCCAACTGAAGGTGACGGCAATCAGTGGAGCACTGGCACCAGCGATGACGCCACCTAACGGCACCCCTGTCTGCTTGATCGAGAACACCAGCCCACGACGTGATGCCGGTGTATACCGCACCAGCAGCATTGAGGCAGCAGGGTTGGTCAGACCGTACCCCAGGCCAGCAAGCAGCGAAGCACTGACAAAGGTGATCAGGCTGGGCGCGGTCAACAGCAATGCCCCGCTCACGAGCAGCGCCAATGACAACTGGCTCGCCCGACATGGCCCTAGCCGCCGAGTCAGCGCACCTCCTACCAGCGATGACAACACACCACCGCCAAAGACCAGGCTGACCTGTAGCCCCACCACCGACGACGAACCCCCCAGAGTTTTCGCCAGTTCAGGTGCCACGGCGGAAGGGTAAAGGGCAATCATGGACGCATAAGCCAGTACCAGTGTGGTGGCGGTGACAACCGTGATCGCGGCGTGCTGAGCTTCTTGTTGTGTAGGATTCACGAGGTACCCGGGCGTTGTCAGTTGACGGATGTGATCTTGCATGCTGCCTGAACAGACTAACTGATGGAGGCGCCATGACAGCAAGAGATTCTTAATCCCGAAGGATTCGACACGAATATCCAAGATATGAACACGCGCCAACCCGATTCAACACCTACTATTTTAGTGTGATGTACTCGCGACCATCTCTTGCATCGTGGTCAAACCTACTCACGTCACGCAACTCAAAGGGACGACAACAACACAGTGACAAGACACTACCACCCTGGAAAAACACAACGAGCATAATACCAATACCTCGGAGAACAACATGAAAATAGCGCATACCAAAATAGCGGCAGCCATCGGCGCCGCCGCCCTGAGCTTCGGTACGGCCCAGGCTCTCGCCAATGAAGACAGCCAGCTTGGCAGTGACCCGATACGTATCGTGATGCCATATGGGGCCGGCGGCAGCACCGACATCACCGCCAGAATCATTGCTGCCAATGCCGCCGAGCATTGCGGCACGCGTATCGATGTTGTCAGCATGCCGGGGGCGGGGGGTATGGAAGGCCTGCAGTTTGTCGCCGATGCCGAGCCCAACGGCCACACTATCCTGATGGCGGATTACTCTGCCACCATCACCCAGACCCTGACAGAAGACACCGACTGGGATGTCGAAGACTGGGTACCTATTGTTCACCTCACCGACTGGAAGCCCACCGTCTATGTCAAGGGTGATCACGCCATCCAGAGCATTGAAGACTGGATTGAACTGGCCAATGCCGAACCTGACACCCTGGTATTCGGCCATGCCGACCCATTGAGCCTGGTACACCTGCCGCTGGTACTGCTTGAAGAGGAGTCCGGCATGCGGAACGTCCACCTGCCTACCACAGGCGGCGGTGAAACCCGCACCATGATTCTGGGTGGGCATATTGATTTGGGCATGACCCTGCCGCCCTCTATCGTGTCCAATGTGGAATCGGGTGAAGTCACTGCCATTGGCGTTTTTGCTGATGAGCGCTCCGACGTACTACCTGACGTGCCTACCTTTCAGGAAGCCGGTTACGATGTGTCCTTCGAAGCCCCCTTGCTGGTATACACCTTCTCTGACGTACCGGAAGCCATCCAGCAGGAGCTTTCCGAGTGCATCATGACAGGGCTGGCGACGGACACGGCACAAACCATGAGTGCTCAAGCATCCGCCGGACTTGATAACGTTCAAGGCCTGGAAAGCGCCCAAGCGGTTTACCGCGATACCACTGAGCGCGTCAGGGATGTCCTGACTACCATCGGCGAAATCGAGTAACCCACCTCCGCCTCAACACCCCGTTGCCTTGCCGGGGTGTTTTTGACCTTGGCAGCCTCGTGGAGAGCGCTGATGCTAGATCTTGTGATTCAAGCCAGCCAACTGGCTTTTCATCCCTATGTGCTGATGTATGTTTTTCTGGGTGTATTGCTCGGCATCACCCTGGGTGCCATCCCCGGGCTATCGGGCGATATGGCCATTGCTCTACTCTTGCCCTTCGTATTCTTTCTTGAACCCGCCATGGCCATGGGCCTTCTGGTGGGCATCTATAAAGGCGGGTTGTTTGGTGGCTCCATCGCCGCCATCTCTTTTGGAGTGCCCGGAACCCCGGGGGCGGCAGCCACGTCCATCGACGGTTACCAGGCCAAGCTGAAAGGAAAGCCGAGCAAGGCCCTGCACACAGCACTGTATTCGTCAGTTATTGGCGATACAACCAGTGACCTGGTGCTGATTTTCATTGCTGTGCCGCTGGCCGCCGTAGCCCTGACCTTTGGCCCCATCGAGTTCTTTGCCCTCTACGCTTTTTCACTCATCCTGATCGCAGCCCTCAGCCAGGGCATGGTGGCCAAGGGGGTCGCTGTCGCTGCCATCGGGGTGCTTTTGGCCATGATTGGCCGCGACCCCATCACCGGAGCGGCACGCCTGACCTTTGGCATTCCCGGCCTTGCGGGCGGGTTGAGCTTGATTCCCGTGCTCATCGGTATCTTCGCTATCTCTGAAGTGGTTTTCCAGGGTGCCAAGCTATGGCGTCAGAAGGTCGACAAACTGATGGATGATGTCGCAGAACAGGCCAGCCTCCTGCAAGGGTATGATATCCGCAAGGATCAACTGACCTGGGCCGAGTTCAAGTCAACCCTGAAAGCCACCTACATCGGTGCCGCCGTGGGCACCTTTATCGGCGCCCTGCCGGGTGCAGGCCAGTCGCTGGCAGCCTTTATGAGTTATGGGCTGGCGCAGCGCTTTTCAAAACGGGCGGATGAATTCGGCAAGGGCTCTCTGGAAGGCATCGCCAGTGCGGAATCTGGCAACAGTGCCACGGCAGGCTCCACTTTCATCCCTCTGTTTGCCTTCGGGATTCCGGGAAGTGCCACAGCCGCCCTGTTCGGAGCAGCCTTCATCCTGATGGGGATGACACCAGGCCCAAGCATGTTGCAGGACAACACGGCCATCATTTACGCCCTCTTCTTCACCTTGATCTTTGCCAATCTCGTCAATCTGGTACTCGGCAAGATACTGCTGCCTTACTATTCCCGCATCGCCATGATCCAGCCAGGTTTTCTGATTCCTGCTGTTTTCATTCTGGCCATTGTCGGTACCTACGCGGCCAATAATTCGACTATGGATGTGTGGATACTGCTGTTTGCTGGCGCCCTGGGGATCACGCTGCGTCTGATGAGCTTCCCTCTGGCACCACTGGTACTGGGTTTCATCATTGGCCCGGGGGCGGAACGCGCGCTGCGCCAGTCGATGATCATGGGGGGTGGAGACTGGATGGTACTGATCAAGAGCCCGATCGCTATCGGCTTCTACATTGCCGCCTTGGCTCTGGTTCTCCTCTTCACACTGGCATTGAGGGCTAAGAAATGAAGCGTACCCTTGTTAAGGAAATTCTTTCGGCAAGCTTCCTGTTGGTGCTGGGCATCGCTGGCCTGATCCATATCCAGGTCGGCGCATGGCGCGCAGCGCCGCTGGTACCCTCTTACATCATGCCGCAAACGGCCTATTACTTTCTCCTGGTAGCGGCTGCCTGGTTATTGGCTACATTGGGCTTTCATGCACTCCGTGGACGTTTGTCTGCTCTGGTACCATCAGGCGCCAAGGATCAGGATCTGACGGCCATTGCCGTCGCCGTCAGCCTGATGATAGGAGGAGCCATCATCTATTTCCTGATGGTACTGAATATCGGCCTGGTCGTTTCCACGGTACTCTTCAATGCCCTCTTGATCAGTGTGCTGGCACCCAACTCTTCGCTCAAGGCACTACTGCTGGTGCCGCCGGCCGTCGGGGCTGTTGTCTGGCTACTTTTCATCAAGATGATTGGCATGACACTCCCACCCTCACTGCTTTTTTGATGTCACAGAAAGGGTTTGAGGGTAACGGCTGTTGTCAGCACCAAAACCCAAACACCCGCCAGGCCGGCGGGTGTTTGTCATTCTATGTGGTGGACCTGTGCTAAACGCTATCAGACAGGCCTAGACGCCAACATCGCGAGAATGGCGGGCGGCGTATAAGCGTGATTCACGTCAACCACAAGCGCACCCCGATTGCCTCAGGCGACACGGCATTTCTGGAATTCGGCTCCGCTTACCAACGCTACACCGCGCTCACGATGGGCACCGCTGTGGCGGGCCGGCCAGTGGGGGATCGGCATCAGTGATACCGTGCTGGTCACCGCCCAGGGTGGCGTGGCGCTGATCAGCACGATGCGCCCCGGTAACACCTTTGATGATGCGGCCAAAGCCGCAGAGGCCGTACTGGCTCCCCATGCGCAGCGGCTGTTTTTTCTGGGGTATTTGGCTATGCCGTCGGTGCCCAGTTCCCGCCCAGCTGGGTGGAAGGCACCGGCTATATTGCCCGTGGCCAGATGCGCTCCTTCGAGGAAAATATGGTATTCC
>LFIK01004362.1_pt1 | contig 11454 bp, 17 predicted proteins | sample 643401 | NCBI WGS metagenome assembly LFIK01 (sample SAMN03777447, study PRJNA286221) | soda lake metagenome | biome: soda lake; feature: Kulunda steppe; material: water; isolation source: sample T5-Br brine of Lake Tanatar-5 | place: Russia: Kulunda steppe | collected 2010-07 | reverse complement strand
ATGACTGTGAGGGTGAGTGGGGTGTGTGTGCATGACTGTGTATGTCATGGGTGAGTGGGGTGAGTGGGGTGAGTGGGGTGGGTGTGCATGACTGTGAGGGTGAGTGGGGTGTGTGTGCACGACTGTGTATGCATGCACGCACGCGCGCGTGTGTACATGATGCAGCTTGATCCCGAACAAGCCAGAGAATGGTCGTGGGCACATGTGCAGGCACAGAGAGCATAAGTTTGTGGTGCGCTGCAGCCTGATCAGGCTGTAGCTTTCTCAGGATGGCCGGAAAATGCCAACAGGTTGATGAAAGCATTCTCCTTTCTCTTGCGATGCAGTGTCTTATTGAGCCAAAAGATGTCTGATCTCACGAGTAATGTGTGAGCATGCACAGTGCAGGCCTGCTCTGATAGTCTCAGTCACACATTAAGAGCGCCAGGCTTCCTCCAACCCCTCCTTATCCCTTCTGTGCGTGCCTCAAACGTATTTGAGCATCAAGGCAGCCGAGGCAGGGGCAGCACGTCAACATCTGCCCCACGGCACAAGCACATCTTTGCGCATGCGCCTGAGCGGCAGCGGCAGAGCGCCACTCACACGGCACATGCGTGCAGGCGGACGTCGGGCACGAGGGCACACCTGCTTTGTGAGGTAGCCCATTTTGAATGTGCTCCCAACAGCATCTGCAAAGGTCGGCTCCGTCTTCGATCTGCCTGCCACTGCAAAGGGCCGCGGGTGTTGCAAATGGTGACGGCGCGAGGACACACAGCACGCCCCTTCCTGACATCTTCACAATATGCCTTTTTGTGTGCACCTTGTGCGCGCATGAAGGGTGCGTGATCCATCAAGTGTGAGTACACGTTTGCGCGTTGCATGGCCACATCGCGGCAGCTGTCCCCCTTGCAGTCCTGAATACTTGAAATGTGGAGGCTGCCAACACGACGAGGTCAACTTGTGCCAACATCTGGCATACTCCCACCTCATCGTCAAAACTAGGTTGATCGGCACCATGAACCCTGCTCAAACTCAGCAAAACAGCCTCTCATGTGCACACTTAAGACATACAAGGTTGCCCGTCCTCTTCAAGCCCACTCTTACCCCACGACACTGCACAGTAGCTGCTGCACTTACTGGGGTCCGTTGTTTGCCCGGAAAGAGCCACTGACAACTCGCCGGAGTCAGGCCTGCAATCAGAGCGGGTTGGGAGCATGAGATGCTCAGACTTGAGCAGGCACTGACACACTCAAGTTTGAACGGGGTGCCTGCGCAGGACAGCTGCCCCCGCTTAACTTTAACACTGCACAGCTTTTGATATTCAGACGTCACGAGCGCAGCAAATGGTCACAGGTACGGTACTCACCAGAAGATCCGGGTATTCTCAGCGTTGTCTCTAAACGCTGCGCCAACAAATCTGGCCGCACAAGCAAAACCAAAGGTTTGTTGGATGAAGTTATAAGCTAGTTGAGCATGGCTTTGAGGCTCAAGGACAAACACGGGATGAGTGCTGCCTTGGTGCGCTGGAAACAGTAGTGCAAGGGCTTTGCACTCACTGTCTAATGTAGTTCATGCTAGCAGTCATCTCGTTTGATCCTTCACCATCGCCTATGCAGCAAAGACGCACATGCATGCACAACGCACTGAGCGGCATTGCCAAACTTCAGCCTGCTGCTCTTCCTACTTTAAGCGCATTGATTGAGTTGATCATGCGTGATTGATTTAATTTTTCTGAGTATGCTGTTGCCTCATTCTCATGTGCAAAAAGATGGCACCTTAGAGGCATATTACATGCACAATTGCGCCTGAGACATGGCGGTGCCTACCTTGCACCGAGTCCAGGCCACTTGGCGGGAATTCAATCTGTGATTTGCGGAATGAGCCATATTGATGTGATAAACTTGCGGATGATGGTGTTGTATGATGTAGAGCAAAAAGGCCCTTACCTCTAACAACTTCTTTCCATCCTTCAAACAGGCCTGGGTTGCAAGTGTCACTCCCCTGACGGCCTGCTCGTAGCTCTGGGGGAACGTCACATTAGGCGCTTGCTGGGAGGCAGATTGCATAATCACCCTGGAAGACCCATGGCAGCACCTGCTCTTTCTTTGCAAGCATCCCACTCTGGGTTGCTGTAGGAATGACGCTCTTGGTTGTAAGGGTTGGAGCATCTTGTGTCTTTACCAAATTTACCAAATATCGACTCAAGTATCTGTTGAGTATTGTTATTTCGATTGATTCGATCTTCCGATCATAGATATTCACCGCTGACCTATTTGCATCGGCTTAGTTTTATAATCTTAAGCATTATCGCAGACGTGCGGGTACGAAAGCCTGTCATTTGAGTGTATCGTCCATCACAGGGAGCCCCATGTTGCCCGCTGGGCGCACCACCGCCTTGGGTTTGAGGGCCTGGTGAGTGGGTGTGTGGGTGTGCTCATGCTGTACATGACCTTGGCCAGACCGGGTTGTGGGTTGTGCCTAAGTCGTTGATACTCACAAGTGATGAGAAGCCCTAGCATCCCCCCCTGGCATGGCTGGCCTGCGCACTCTGCGTGCCCAGCCCACTTCTCCCGAACTTAATCTCCATGTATAAGTTCATTATGTCAGTCTGGAAGCTGATTTGTATGGACAGGTTGCCAAGTATTGACCTGACTGCGCCCGTCTCTCCTCGCAGTGTCCTGCGCGCTTTCAGCACTGCGGCTGCGACCAGCGCCCCAGGAGCAGCCCAGGCAGCAGCTGCTGCACCCCCAGCGCCTGAGCGCAATGTGTTTGGAGGGCTCAAGGACGAGGACCGCATCTTCACAAACATATATGGCCGGCATGACCCATTCCTCAAGGTGTGCGATAGACCAGCCACACCGAGGTGCCTTTCCTGCGTGAGGAGTGTCCTTGCACGTATGCTTGATTGGTGTGTGTAGTAGCTGCAAGGTATGTGCTAGCAGCTCCGCAACGGCTCCTTATGCAGGCCTGCATGTACGCATCCCTTGGGATACCTGTCAGTGCTGAGCGGGGCCCTGCAGCAGGTGCCCAGCTGCGGCGCTTGAACACCTGCAGCACAAGCCGTGTGCCTACATGATATCCAGTGCAATTCCAGGGCTCCCTCCGTTTTGGGCCAGGATGCCCTGGCAAACTTGTGTGGCACTTGTGTGCTTTGGACGTTCACACATGAGGGACTGACTTTCGGAACACCACGATCCTGCTGCTCAGGGCGCCGAGATGCGCGGCGACTACTACCGCACCAAGGACATTTTGAACAAGGGCCGTGACTGGCTCATCGACCAGATTAAGAAGTCGGGCCTGCGAGGCCGTGGTGGCGCGGGGTTCAATACCGGGCTCAAGTACAGCTTCATGCCCAAGGTCCGTGGGGCCGCAGGCCTGCTGTGCACTTGATAACCTTGCCTTGCCTTGGACCCAGTTGGGTGTGTTAGCGCGAGCAGACTTGCCATGTGCACCACATGGAACCCCCGCTTTTGGAGCAAGGTCAAACAAAAGTGAGCGCCTGTGTGGTACACCTGCATCGAGCGCACTGTCAGGTATGCAAGGTGGGCTGCTGCACTCCGTGCAAGATGCGCACGCCTGATGTGCACGTTGCAGCTGCTGGCTAGTTACAGTGAAATGTGTGTACAGCGCTGACCGTGCTTCACTCTTTCGCCCTGATGGCCACAGGTGTCTGATGGCAGGCCTTCTTACATTGTGGTGAATGCTGATGAGTCAGAGCCTGGCACTTGCAAGGTAATGTATGGCAAGGAGAGCTGGGCGAGCCCTCGTGCTTCTGTGCACTGTGCAGCTCGCATGCCTTCCAGCTCTAGCCAATCAGGGTCCGGCCCTCCGTCTCAATTAGAGGGGGGATCTGTGGTACAGGAGTGCCTCTACATGCCCTCTGTCTCAGTTTGAGGGGGGACCTGTGGTACAGGAGTGCCTCTGCATGCCCTCTGTCTCAGTTTGAGGGGGGACCTGTGGTACAGGAGTGCCTCTACATGCCCTCTGTCTCAGTTTGAGGGGGGACCTGTGGTACAGGAGTGCCTCTACATGCCCTCTGTCTCAGTTTGAGGGGGGACCTGTGGTACAGGAGTGCCTCTGCATGCCCATGTGCCGACAAGCAGCACCCGTGATGCACGCGGAAGTAGTTCTAAGCAGTGCGCCACTCTTCTGCAGCTGGGCTTACCTTTGGTGAGCAGGGCCATGCAGGCTGTGTGATATGAGCTTGCCCCCCATTCAGTGTTGCGCTAAGTCAATTTTGCGCGCGTGTGTGCGCGCACATGTGCGCAGGACCGTGAGATCATCCGCAATGAGCCCCACAAGCTCATAGAGGGCACCCTGGTGGCGGGAGCGGCCATGGGCGCCCGTGCAGGCTACATCTACATCAGGTGCGTACATCTACATCAGGTGCCTACATCTACATCAGGTGCCTACATCTACATCAGGTGCGCGCATGGTGGCGCAGGTGTGCATGTGCTGTCTGTCTTCTTTTGCATGTGTAATTGTTGCGTGAGCAGCTCCTGTTGGTGCATGAGCGGGTGTGTGTCAGTGACGTCTGTGCTGCATCTTCATTACATCCACACACCTACAGGTGTGAGCATGTGCACGCGCGCGCGCGCACACACACACACACACACACACCGGTCCTCATGTCATCCACCCCAACTGACTAGTAACCTGTGACCCCTCGCCCCTCTTCTACACAGGGGCGAGTACGTGCAGGAGCGCCTGAACCTGCAGCGCGCAATCGAGGAGGCGTACGCCGCGGGCAAGCTCGGCCGCAACGCGTGCGGGTCTGATGTGGACTTTGACTTGTTCGTGCACTACGGTGCCGGCGCGTACATCTGTGGCGAGGAGACTGCGCTGCTGGAATCCCTGGAGGGAAAGCAAGGTGGGTGGGGCTGTGCCATGAGGTGCGCCTGTGCCTCTTTCCCGGCATGTGCATCCATCCAGGGGTACATGCTCAGGGCAAAAACATGTAACGCAGTATGCATGCAGTAGGTTTGCTTTTGTTTTTGTTGTTTTTGTTTTTGCTGTCGTTTCTATTGTTGTTGTTGTTGTTGTTGTTGTTGTTGTTGTTGTTGTTGTTGTTGTTGTTGTTGTTGTTGTTGTTGTTGCCAAATGCTGCACTAGTTTGGTTGGTATGGGGCTTTTATACGGTGTTTAAGCAACCCCAAGTATGCTTTAACCCACCACAGCCCTTGCATTGCCCTTATACAAACAACTGGTGATACAGCCGTGCAGGCTGAACAAACAATCGCCCAAGCTGAGTGCACGCATCCCACGCGCCCCAGTTGCGCCATTGCCTGCGCATGCCAGTGCCTCCCGCCTGCCAGTGCCTCCCGCCCGCCCGTCGGATCCGCCTTCGCGCTGTGCCTCTGTCCATAGCCCCCAGTGCCTCCGTCCGCGGCTGACCTGTTGTGCTAGCCGCAGTGCCTCTGGTGTCGGCTGACCTGTTTTCTCTCAGCAGCGGATAGGGACTGGATGGTGCCTTGCTCCCCAAACCAGGAGGAATAGGGCCTTGATCCAATGCAGGGCCGTGGGGGGGTCTCAGGGACACGCAGCCCAAGGTGCACTTGCGGGCCCCCTGGCCATGTGCCACCTCTCTAGCCACACGCTGCACGCCAGCAGACCAAAGAGAGAGCGCGACGCTCGGGTGGAGTGACGGAACAGGATGGCTGCGCACGCAGGCAAGCCCCGCCTCAAGCCCCCCTTCCCCGCCAACGTCGGCCTGTACGGCTGCCCCACCACCGTGACCAACGTGGAGACCGTCGCTGTATGCCCCACCATCCTGCGCCGCGGCCCCAGCTGGTTCGCTGGCCTGGGCCGCAAGGGCAACTCGGTGAGTTAAGGAAGGGCAGGGGCAGCAGCATGTGCGCTGGCATGGCACGAGCGCCATGCACGCCAGGCACGAGCGCCATGCAAGCCCAACAGCAACAACAATGAGGACAAGGACGTGGTGCCTCGACTTCAGATCTTCCTGTTCAGGGACTTCTTCCAGCTTCCCCCCGTTGAAAAGCCGCTGACGCTTGCGGCCCCTCCCCGAGACTATAGGTTTACTACGGATACGCCTTCTACGCTCCGGCATGGAGCGCATCATGCGCGCATGCGTGAATGGAAGCATCAGTAGGCCAGAGGCATCTAGGGACTCACTGCTGGGTTTGGGGTGCCTTCTGCACTCCTGTGTTGTTCAGTTTCTCACGAGAGCGATCAGAGCAGGGCAGGAGAATCCTGCCTCCGGCCGTTTGCGACGCTGCAAGGATGATCGGAGTGTTGCGGTGCTAGCTGATGCTTCGTGAGGGCCGCCACCAAAAGTCTGATGGGCCTCGCTGCCATCGGTCAATAAGTCTATCAGCTTCACTGCCATCGTTAGGGCACTGCGACGCTGGAGCACTGTCGGGGTCGTCACAGGCGCCGCCGTCCGTGGAAACGCGTGTGCAGGGCACCAAGCTGTTCTGCATCAGTGGGCATGTCAACCGGCCGGTGACGGTTGAGGAGGAGATGAGCATCTCCATGCGGGAGCTCATCGAGAGGCATGCAGGTGCGCGCCTCCACAGCTAACTGGTTGTGGCGGGGGAGCCACATCGATGATCTCAGGATCGGGCTGGGCGACGGGATGCAGGTGTGCAGCCCCTCAGGCCCTGCAAGGTCCTACACCTCTGTCCAATCACGGTCATATGCCACGGACAGGCCTTCACACAAGGAGCACCCATGCCAGAAGCTGCAACCTGCTTGGCATGCGCCCGCTGCACGCCTCGCCATGTGGCCGCCATGTACGTGCGCACGCCAGGTGGTGCTGAGGATGCCCCCTGGCAAGCCGGCAGCCTGTGCGATGTGCATCGCAGGCACTGTGCAGTGCTGCACAGTCTGCCTGAAGCACCTGATGGGCAAGGTCTAGTGCGCACACGCGTGTGTGTGGGTGGAATACTCACGGCAGGCGCAGCACGTGCTGTGCTCTCCACCATCTGGTCATGGTGCTCCTTGCTGATGACTGCGCTTCATGGAGATGACTGTGCTCCCTCCCCTAGATGTGCAGCTGTGCGTGTTGTGACTGCTCCCTTCCCTGCCTGCCACACTGCAGGTGGTGTGCGCGGAGGCTGGGACAACTTGCTGGCTGTCATCCCCGGTGGCTCTTCCTGCCCCCTGTTGCCCAAGAACGTGTGCGATGACGTGAGTGCATGCTTGCCCATGCGCGTGTCTTGTGCTGTGTGTGTGCGTGCATCTCGGGCCGTCATCCTCAGCGGCCCCCCTGAAAGAGTGTGTGTGATGGCGCGAATGCTTGTGCTTGAGAGAAAGTGAGTCCGTCCTGTCGGGGAAGCACAGGCCCACCGACCATCCCCCCCCTCCCCCCTTTAATCTCAATAAGTCAGGGTTGTACAGCAGTGCTGCTCAGATGACACAAGGCCTGAAGTCGTGGGGGCTTACCTTGTGGGCAAGGGCTGACGCCTCTGCTATGCCCCTGCGGCTGGCTTCCTCAGTGGCGCATCTAACAGGTGCTGCTGCACGCGCACCCCAGCATGGCCCTGCGGGACAGCATGGCCCGTGCCCGAGCAAAGCTGCACGTGCACCCAGCATGGCCCTCCGCGACAGCATGGCCTGTGCCCGAGCACAGCTGCATGTGCATCCAGCATGGCCCTGCACGACAGCATGGCCCGTGCCCAAGCACAGCTGCACGTGCATCCAGCATGGCCCTGCACGACAGCATGGCCTGCGCCTGTTCGCGACTGCGTGTGCGCGACAGCATGGCCCGAGCCTGAGGCTGCTGCTGCACGCGTGTGCGGCGGTGCGCAGGTGCTGATGGACTTTGATGCGCTGAAGGAGGCGCAGTCTGGCCTGGGCACCGCAGCTGTCATCGTCATGGTGGGTTGTGCGCAGTGTCATTTTGCTGTGAATTACAGGCACATAAGTGCGGGTCCAGAGGGTATGCATGGGCTTAGACAGAAGGGCAGAGGAATGCGTGGGATTTTGTTTTGAATGCGCAGCGCGCACATGTTTCAAAACGCACTTCAGAACCCTCCGTCCCTGGGCTTGCCACTCCACTTCTCTTGTTGTGGCGGTGAGATGAGTCAGCCTGGCATATACGAGCAGACTCCTCTCACCACAGGCTTCTGCGCTGGTCGTGGTGGTGGTGGCATGCATGGGCTGGACAGTGCATTGCACACCGGCCGTGATGGAGGATGCCATTGCTCGCGCTTGCCCTGCATAGGCTGGACAGTGCATTGCACACCGGCATGGAGGATGTGCCATTGCTCGCGCTTGCCCTGCATGGGCTGGACAGTGCATTGCACACCGGCATGGAGGATGTGCCATTGCTCGCGCTTGCCCTGCATGTCCCTGTGCGCAGAACAAGCAGACCGACGTGATTGACGCCATCATGCGCCTGGCCTACTTCTACAAGCATGAGAGCTGCGGCCAGTGCACGCCCTGCAGGGAGGGCACAGGCTGGCTGTACGACATCATGACGCGCATGACCGAGGTGCGTGTGGGTGGGTGTGAACGTATGCATGCGCGTGTGTGTGTGCGTGTGTGTGTCTGGGTGGCTGGGTGGGTAGGTGGAGGAAAAGTGGGTAAGTGGGTGGGTGAGTGGGTGTACATGCGTACATGTGAGTACAAATGGGAGGTGCCGCTGTGCGTCAGCATTGACTGCTAATTTGCACCACAACAAGACCTCCATTCGTGTGTGCATGCTGAGCTGGGTGTGAGAAGACACGCTTCAGCATGCTGGCTTGGCTGTAGCTGGTCTTCACGCGAGTACAGCCACATGTATGCATTTTGCTGTGGCGTTCCTGTGACGAGGCCAAGCGCCAGTTCTAGGCAGTCCTCCTTGATTTGCTTGGTCATTCATTATCAAGAATGAGGTCACGGAGTGCAGCTTCTATGCAGCAGCACCGTGCATGTCTGCTTGCCCACTGCAGCTGGCGCCACCAGCTGCCCCCTGCCTTCTCACGTAGGGTAATGTGGACGTGACAACCAATGCGTGCTTTTTGACAGGCATGGAGTCACCTAACTGCACATGCAGGGCGATGCACGCGTGGAGGAGATTGACATGCTGTGGGAGCTAACAAAGCAGATTGAGGGCCACACCATCTGCGCCCTTGGGGATGCCGCTGCCTGGCCAGTACAGGTGTGTGTGTGTGCGTGTGTGTCTGTGTGTGTATATGTGTGTGTGCGTGCAGACGTGTGCGGGCGAATGTGCGCGCGCATACACGCATATTCTGATACGTGTTCTTGCACAGGCATCTAATTAAACAGAAGCAGGCTGGCTGCCGCTCGCCTGCTGCCTGCACTCGCCACCGGATTGCGCTGCCTCCTGATGCCTCTCCCGCATTGCCTGATGCCTCTCCCGCATTGCTCCCTGCATGCCATGAGTGGGCCGTGCATGCCATGAGTGGGCCATGCATGCCATGAGTGCATGCCATGAGTGGGCCGTGCATGCCATGAGTGCATGCCATGAGTGGGCCGTGCATGCCATGAGTGGGCCATTTGCATGGTCTCCTTTCCTTTCCTGGCAAGGACAACGAGCAAAGGAAAAAGTGCTACCGCTCAATTCCGCGAGAAACACACTCAGCTTCCATAGTCAGTCATGGTCATTGAGGAACCCAAACCGCTCTAATCCCTCTGGACTCGAGAGGCCCTTGCGCCAGGAGCAGTTCCCCAGTGCAATTATCTGAAACACAGCCGCAACCGCCGTGCCTTGCCCACCATGTGCGTGTGCACGCGCAGGGGCTGATCCGCCACTTCCGCCCCTTGATGGAGCAGCGCATCAGGAGCGCGCAGCTGGAGCAGATCGCAGCCCCCACACAGGCAGCAGCCACCGCGCGCATTTCGTGAGGCGCTACTTGACCGCCTCTCTAGGGGTGCCCTTAGACTTCTAGGGTGAGGCCTGTGCTTGTGAAAACAGACGGCTGGACGGCAGTGGGGGCAACCCTGCTGGCATCCCTGTACTTGTGTGTGTATGTGTGTTTGAGAGCCTGGCCACCTCTCACAGTCCACAGCCCAGAGTGAGGGCTGCTGCCAGACAACTATGCAGGGGCGTGTCCTGGCCAGGGCAAACGGTGAGTCCCTGCCGTCCAGGACCAAGGGGTCATACCATTTATGGTTTGTGATTGAAAGAGCGTTGAGAGTCTGACAGGTTTTTTATACACTTGATAGCAGCTTTCCAGAGTGTTTCTGTGGTGGCGTGCATCATTGACGCATGCATGAGAGATGTGAGATTGAGAGGCATGACGCAGTGGCTCGTCCCAGCAGCGGGGTTGCTTCCTAGCTAGCCAAGCAAACTCCTGCTTGCTCTAATCTTTGCTTGAACATTCCGAATTTAGATTCTGCGCTTTGTGTGCTGAGCTTATTGACCTTGCTTTGAAGTCTTTTTTTTTGTTAGATCGCAGTCTGGAACATTTAAAAAAGTGACCTGGCAGCACCGAGCTCTGGAAGAGAAAAATTTGTAGGCAGCAAAGCACTCCGTGCATCAATACATGGAAAGGCCCACCAAAAGAAAAATAGTGGGGATGTCACGCCAGAATAGTGTCATTCCCAAATCAGTGTCACTGTCCATTTGCGGTTGGTTGGCTGCTATTTGCCTTCGTCACGGTGACTTGATCTCGCTATTCCATTCATTGTGACCTTCCTTCCCTGGAGTCTGGTTGGGTCTGAGTAAGGATGGGGGCGGAGGCGCCTGTGGGATATAGATGAGTGACAGCAGCATCATATGCGGCGCTGATCCAGCTAGTAGTCACAGAATTGATTCAAGGTCCTTTCTAGCATGGCTTAAGGCTACTCTGGACAGGCGATACCGCCTCTCCTCACCGCCCCCACATCTTAGGTAAATATCATGTCCCTCAGATGCTGAATCGTTCTTGATGGTGATTTGGCATGACAGGGACCGTTTTAAGGTGACCTAAAGGGTGGCTAGCAGCCCCCTGCTCCAGATCAAGGCCTTGGGAACAAGTTTCAAGTTAAGGGGTTAACCGCCAGCCAGGTTGTTAGGCTGATTGGTTTGTTGCTGGTCTTCGCCAGCTAAGAAAATAGTCCATAATGTCCGAAATGACATGGCAGAGTCTGTTGTGCCGTTGAGAAAGAATATCAACGACAGTCTGACTAGGTAAGGCATGTGGAATATAAGGGGCCTCCATAGAAAAGGATTGGCAGAAAGGGAAGAAAAGGAAAGAGTACTTTTTTCTGAGAGAGCACACAAACAAGTCTTGACAGTGAAAAAGAACATGCACCTCATTTTGAACAGCAGCACAGGAACACTTGTCACAGTGGCCATTTCCACTGTGCCAGATAATAGGATTCCACTGCGAGAGTATGTGCTCGCAAGCGAAACCTGCTCACATTCCTCATAACATACTTAGGGAGATCAAGGTGCAGATAGCGAGGAGGTATCAGGGGGGCCCCCCCATTCCGCACCCGAGTGCGTGAATCAGCTTGAAGATCTAAGAGGGGACAGGCAAACCAAGAATGATAAGTCACCAGTTTGTTGTCGCTTTCCAGATGGCT
>LFIK01004361.1_pt1 | contig 11455 bp, 12 predicted proteins | sample 643401 | NCBI WGS metagenome assembly LFIK01 (sample SAMN03777447, study PRJNA286221) | soda lake metagenome | biome: soda lake; feature: Kulunda steppe; material: water; isolation source: sample T5-Br brine of Lake Tanatar-5 | place: Russia: Kulunda steppe | collected 2010-07 | reverse complement strand
TGTGCCATCACACCTGTGGCATCCTGCTCACACCTATGGCATCACACCTGTGGCATCACACCTGTGGCATCACACCTGTGCCATCACACCTGTGGCATCCTGCTCACACCTATGGCATCACACCTGTGCCATCACACCTGTGGCATCCTGCTCACACCTATGGCATCACACCTGTGGCATCACACCTGTGGCATCACACCTATGGCATCACACCTGTGGCATCCTGGACTGCTGTGCTCATGGACCATACCTCCATCCGCCTGCCATCTCCCTCCGTCCAAATGGCCCTGTGTTCTATAGGGCGGGTGGTTCATGTGCTTATGCAACAGAGCTGACGGCGGCGTTGACACAACGTGACGCGTGGCGATGGAATGCCATGCCAGCAGCGCTCACACGATTTGTCGTTTCATAAAGATACAGGCACGTCTCTAGAACATGAGCCCATCTGCAGTCCCCAATTTAGACCATGGCGCAGCCAGGCTTGAGCACTGGGGCATGTGCGCACACACATGCACACACACCCTTGTCGCTACTTGCTCCATTGCTTGCAGAACATTTGGGCTGGCCCCCATAGTAATGCACGACAGCACTGCGCAGCTTGAAGAATGCGGCGCAGGTGCATGGAGTTAAAAAGGCCTGGTCACACTCTATGACTTCTTTATGAGGTGATTAAGACGCACAGAGCATGATGGGCGTTTAATGCTGGTCCTCTTGTTTATTTTCAGACTACTAGTAGTACTGTGGTTTTGTGTTATTTAGGCTGCAGAAGCAGCTGCCTGGGCGACATGGTGTCATTGTAATTACAGTGATGACTTGCAACAGATACTTTTATCTTGTTGTCTCCAAAAGGCAGCCATGCTGGCGCCTCTTATACTTGCAAATAGTGAATAGTAGCAATTAATGTAGGAGGAGAAGAGTACAAGGTCAGGGAAGGCGCAATTCAACTCAAAGCTTAGACCGAGTCAGTGCGCACACCAGTCAAGCCTCTAGGTCACACCGAGGAGATGCTGCGACCCTATCAGACTTGTGGCATAACCGTGACAACGGGGAAGAGAAGATAAATTGTGTGGGCGGTGGAAACACTCCATACACCGATTAATGGAAAGGGCGAAATTCAGCACAGTTCGACCATGTTTGCTCGGTAAGCTTGTAATCGTTGTTAAGATCCTCCTTCCTTTTAGTACAGCTGTGCTTTAGCAAGTTTACAAGTTTAAGTTGCTTTAGCAAGAAAGAAAAAAGAAAGAGAAGAAGAAAGAAAGAAAGAAAGACTATGTAGGCAATGAATCCACTCCCTACAACAATTAAGGAAAAGGAGACACATTGCCACAAAGAGCCGTAAGACTCCACCAGGGAAAAGGAAGAACTAGCGAGGATCTGAAGGATGACATGCCGTCCCCTGCTCCGGACCGAGACCTTGAGAGCAACTGGATTTTTCAATGGCGCGTGCATAGAGCACACAATGGGCATGCATGTCTTATGGGCTGTTTGTGTACCAAGGCCAAGGTCTTTAAGATGACTTAAAGTATGTGAGGTACAGATAAACTCTAAAGATAGGCTCAGAGCCTCCCACACCAAGAAGAATTGTGTGAATGACAACTTACGCAATTAACCAAGAAGAGTTCACAAACTTCTTGAGCAGTGCATAAAATTGGCACTGATTCTGGCAGGAAATCTTGTACGTAGATGACTTGCTCGGATAGTCAGTGAAACTGGCCAGCACGAACAAAGAGAAAGATAGGCTCTGGTGAAGAGATTTCTGTGTCAACGTTGCCCATCAAGAATGGAAGCGTTGCATGCCAGGGGCTGTTAGATTACATTTTTAGGGTACGCTGTGTCCGCCGAACGTGGGCAGCTTAGCTGAAGCCTGAAAATGCCTACAACCTGAACTGAGATAAAAAGAAATAGGAAGGCGCGCGTAGCAGAAGCATGGCATGGGTTGGAAGCTGTGTTGCGCATCATGCGCATGAACATGATGTTGATAAAGTTGCGCCTGCTTTTCAAATCTAGGGCAGCTCTCAACATCATACCTCAACCTTCGAACAGGAGAGCCTTACCACCTACTTGTCACCAAATCATAAGGCGAAGAGACACAAGAATTACATGTATCCTCACTATTGAAGCCTAAACTACCAGAGTCGCCTCTTGAGTCCAGCATTTTACTAGATAACAAGGCAACTGGTAGCCTAGGTTGTTAGTCTAGGTTGACCAGTTAGTCAAGCACCCAGCAGCAGCAGCAGCAGCACAGCCGCGGAAGCAGCTACTTTTACTCAAGTGTCACGAATGCGGCAGTGGCAAACACAGCATCACAAATGTAGGTGGTGTAGCCACCGCAGCGTACGCAAGGTAATTGCAAAGCGGCAGCTGCAGCACATGCTGGACTGTACCACGTCTGCCGCCACCGCAGCAGCAGCAGGCACTGGACTGGCAACACAGCAACAGCAGGAGCAGCAGCATGACGGCAGCGTGGCTGTAAGACGTAGCAGCTGCAGGAGGCAATGCACTGGCAACACAGCAGCAGCAGCAGCAGCACTGCGGCATCGCGACTGCAAGATGCTACAGCTGCGGCAGGCAATGCGCTGACAACACAGCAGCAGCAGCAGCAGCAGAACAACGGCTAGCTTCGAATTCAGCTGGTGTCGGATCCGTTGGTTTTTGACGTCGGACGTTCGAGTCGAACTAGTCCAAAAACATCGGACGTTTAATTGGACTAGTCGGACGTCCGACGTCGGAACGGTCCCCCGACTTTGTTGGACGTCCGACAAACAACATTCCGACGTCGGACGCCCAAAAAATAGTATTTTTTGGCTGGCGAAGACCAGCAACAAACCAATCAGCCTAACGACCTGGCTGGCGGTGAACCCCAACTTGTAACTTATCTGAAAGGATTTACATTGGCGACACAGGCGCTTTTTACTTTGACATCAGTGCTGAGGGAGTGAAATTGTTTCTCTTAAGCAGACGTACAAATCACTTGTTTTTCAATGTTCTTTCTGAAACTATGGATAGGTCTATACCCATTGTAACGTAATTTTCTTAAACTATGGATATTCGTCTGGCTGGCAGTGCCCAGCAAGCCCAGCAGTCAACCCGGCCGGGGCCCGTCTAGCCAAAGGTCTAAACCCATTGTAACTCAACTAAAGAAGGGTGCCTGTGCTGTGTTGGAAGATATGATAATTTTTCATTTGAGAGTTTGGACATGCTCCAAAAAGCGTTGTTTATGCCTTTGTGGACGAGTGGAAGCAGACTCTCGTGGTAAGAATAGTACCAAACAGTCAAACAGCCTAATAGTCAACCTATCTGGCATACGTGCAACTTGAAGGTAGACATGAAGCTCACATCCCGTGACTTTATTTTGTGCCTTTGGCGCCACATGCCAACCTTGAGAACAGTGCACCACACCGGGCACTTTTGTGCCACGCTTCAGGTTTGCCAGCGTAGACAGTGACACCAACTTCCGAGACAGGACTAGGTAGCTTGACAGCTCACTCGAGGGCTTAGAGGTTTGCAAAAGAGATCTTTACAAGGAGCTTGGAGACTGGGGCGTCCATCTTTCAGCAATCCCACAGCCTTTTCCCAACAAAAGAGCGATGCATGCAAAGCACTAGCGCACAAACACTCACAGTGCGGATGGAAGACACTCTCAAAGGTCACACTATTGAAGGAAGGTGTCAGGCTCCGCAGACATAAAAATGAATGCCCAGACAATTGTTTTGAAGAGCCTGTTGGTGAGTGCAGCTGTGGCTGCAGAGCACACTTGCATCAAGACACAGGCACGGCACACAAGGCCGCGGCAACCACCGACAGCTGTAGATCACATGACCCACATGCACAAGATGCGCAGGCTTCACAAGAGGGTCCACCTGATTGTCAGCCATAGGCACCCCACCCCCCCCCTGCACTTCGATCACCACCTCGAACACGCACATGCAATGACTTGGAGCAGCCCCATGCAGCATGCACAGCCATGCAAAAGTACTGAATTCCTCAAGAGAAGCAAGTAACCTGTGTTTGCTTGCCACCGTGCACGTCCTCCTAAAAAAGCAAAAATCCCTCCTAAGTAAGAAAACACTGTCCTTTTTCGCACACGCCCCTTTCAACCTTGGCTCAGGCTGCAAGGGATCTGCGGCAGGTACCCCCCACACCTTACTCATGAAACGGGCTGTCTAAATGCCTCTCAGGTAGTGCCTCGGAGAGGACAACACACAAGCCACAGCGCGGGGGGTTTCCACATGTACAAGGCACGGTGCTTCAGGCACCCAGAAGAAGGGAGGGGCTGTTCTGATCTCCCCCGTAGCCCGCGCAGGGCGAGGGCCATGCGAGTGTGCTGCAAATGCACCTTGACAGCCACACTACTGCCGCGGGGGCAAGGGCCAGCAGGAGCTTCTGCCGCAGCCGGGCGCGCGGGCGGGCGATAGAGTGCGTGCGCGCCTAGTCAGAATCGCTGTCGTCGCCGTGCAGGCAGGACAGGTGGTGAGGCGTGGCCACGACCAGCGCGCTGCTGCCGTCCCTGGCGTGTGCAAATCTGGAGGGTGTCCTGGAGGGGCAGTACCTGGGCAGGCGCGGCCAAACAATGCAGGGGGCTGTCTGCAAAAGGGGCTGTGCAGCCTCTGCCTCGACACCGCGCGCATCTGTTTAACAAGCACCGTCATCAGTCAGGCGGGTGGCAGCTATCAATCACATGGCTTTGCCTGGCAGCGCGGCGTCCCAGCCTACAGAAGCCGGCTTGCAAGCATCTGCAGAGGGAGGAGCCCCTGGTGCAGCAGAGGGGGCCACAGCCACGCAGGCTCCACTGCACATGCACGCGTGCGCGATTGCACGTGTGCGTGGCACACAAAGGAAGAGGAGTACACCCCCAGAGAGGTGCCCGCATCATGTCACACACAAATGCATGCGTCCACGCAGTTGCATGCACATGCATGCCAGGGCACGCACGCGCTAGGGAGGGCAAGAGGGGAGGTCTCGCTTCCTGCTCCATGCCCATGTCCCTCTCATCCTACTGCGCCCGCGGATGGTCCTCCCTCCCCAGCGCGAACAAAAGTCCATACCGCATGCATGCCCACACGCACACGCACACGCGCACACACACGCCACGGCCCACGCACTTGGCATGCAGGAAGGCCGCGTCCACGACCTCCTCGTCCTTCTTTGCCAGCGTGTAGTCCATGCTGGTGGGCAGGCCGCCGTACGACAGCGCGTTGGTGCCGCTGCCCTTGACGCGGTTGAAGTTCCACACCACCTGCATGCCACACAATGCGCGCGCGTGGCGAGCAGCAAGCTGAGGGGGAGGGGGGGGCAGATCAGGAGGGGCGTGCATGTGTGTGTGCGTGCGCCAGCTGTGCACGGTCTGCGCACCTGCGGTGCACCACGTTCCCAGCATACTTACCCACCGAGCAGCGAGCAAAAAACAATGGCGCAGCACATGCAGTCCCTGCGCAGCGTGCGTTCCCAGCGCAGGCATGCCCACCCTGCCCAGGCGTGCCCACCCTGCCCAGGCATGCCCACCCTGCCCAGGCATGCCCACCCTACCCAAGCATGGAATGGGTGCTTTGCAGGATCGCGCTTTGACGGTGAGCTGCGGCTCACACGCCAAAGGGAAGGGGGGTGCTGGGGCTGGCGTGCATCGGAAGGGCCGAGGGGTGCTGTGCAGGCGTGGGCCAGAAAGGGGGGGAAGGGGGGAGGGGGTTGAGCGCACACGCCCATGTGTGTGCGTACGGGTGCGCGTGTGTGTATGTGCAGGACTTGTGCTCAAGCTGCACACACACCCATCGTGCCTACCCACCGAGTGCTTGCCACAGTTGGCCATGTGTGTGCGTACGGGCGCGCGTGTGTGTATGTGCAGGACTTGTGCTCAAGCTGTACACACTCCCATCGTGCCTACCCACCGAGTGCTTGCCACAGTTGGCCACGATCCACCGCTCTGTGTGGCCTGCCTCCGTGATCCACGTGAACTTGCCCTGCAGAGGGATGCACGCGTGCGCGACACATGAGCAAGCGAGAGGGCGAGGCTCAGGCAAAGGTGGGGGCAGCAGGACCCATGCGCGCTGGCCTGCACATGAGCGCACGCACGCAGGGGCGAGTCTAGAGCAGAAGCAGAGGGCGGGCGCCCCGCCCCCAAAGGAAGGGACCAGGGAGCGCGCTGCAAGCCCTGCACCCTGCTCCACTTGTCACGGGCGCCCACTAGCCCCGCGCTCTGCTCTGCTGGTCATGGGTGTCAGGCGGGGCGGGCGTACCATGGCCAGCGCCCACAGCTCCTTTTGCTCGTTGCATGCCATGAGGTTGATGCCCCTTTGCGTGCCATGAGGTTGATGCTCCTTTGCGTGCCATGAGGTTGATGCTCCTTTGCGTGCGATGAGGTTGATGCTCCTTTGTGTGCCATGAGGTCGATGCCCACGCCCATGCGGGAGGATGCACTTATGCGCGGCACATAAGCGCCACGTGAGCTTGCCACTGCCGCCGCCCACAGCTCCTTGCTCATCACGTGCCAAGAGGTAGATGCCCACGCCCATGCCACGTTCACATGTTGAGTGAGGTCCATGCCCGGACATATGCTGAGATCCATGCTGTGAGGAGCTAGAGTCCATGAAATGCCTGCACCCGTGCTGCGAAAAGCCCACATCTGCGCCGTGAAATGCCCACATCTGCGCTGCGAAAAGCCCACATCTGCGCTGCGAAATGCCCACATCTGCGCCGTGAAAAGCCCACATCCACGCCCTGAAAAAGCCACATCTGCGCTGTAGAATGCCCTCATCCACGCCGTGGCAAGCCCGCATTCACGCCATGGAATGCCCACCCCACATCCATGTCGTGCATCGGTAGGACACATCTCTGCCAAGCGTTTGCCGTATACCGGCGGGCACGCAACCAGGCATCCAGACGAACTAAGCCAGGCACGCGTCACACGCCTGTAGGCACTATCGGTGTCAGTCAGTCGCCGTAGGGCCACACCCCAGCGACATCGCGGCCCATCCCAGCGACATCGCGGCCCATCCCAGCGACATTGCGGCCAGGGCCCCACCCCAGCGACTTTGCGGCCATGCACCTCCAGGGCACGCCTCTGCCAGGCGGCTGCAAGGCACACCACTGCCATGCACCCGCAGGGCACGCCTCTGCCGGGCGCCTGCCATGTGCCGGCGAGCACGCAACCAGGCACCCAGAAGAATGTGGCCAGGCACCCACTGGCCCATGCAACCAGGCACCCACTGGCCCACGCAACCAGGCACCCAGAAGAATGTGGCCAGGCACCCACTGGCCCACACACGATGCTAGGGGCGCTTGCCGCCACGCACCCCCCCACGCGCAGGTGCGCAGGCTCCCTGGGCACCCCCGCTCACCTTGGTGAACTTGCCGCTGCCGGTGTGCGCCATGTCTTCGGGCTTGAGGCGCAGCAGGTGCGGCACGGAGCCGCGCGCGCCCATGGGTTTCATGAACGCGTTGCCCTCCTCACCCTACAGGGGCGCGGGAAGGAGGGGAGGGGGGGGAGGGGGCAATGAAGACACATATCCTGGAATGCAGCGTGTCACCCCTTGTGTGTCTCAGCCTCCTAACAGTCAATCCTTGTCTCATTTGCTGTGTGAAGAGCGTGTGTGTGCGTGCGTGCGCATGCGTGCGGGGCGCGCGCCAGCAGGCTGTGCCCCCGCTCTGCCCTCACCACAGCTCGAAGAAGCACAGCCATGGGGCGCACAGCGCACACGCACCCATGCACCCGCACAAGCACACACTAACAGATGCATGCACACGTGGCACAGGGCAGCGCCCCCTCTGTGGATGGGTGGACCCCAGGACTCACACAGGCGCGCGCATGCGCGACGTTGCACACGCGCATATGGAGAGGCGCAGGTGTGTTGCTGCGCCAGCCAACACGGCCCAATGGGTGCTGCCACCTTTTGATCGGGGGCGCGCGCAGTACAGCCCAACAGGGGCGCATGTGCATTCTGGCGCTGTGGGCATGGGCGCGCGCATGTGCATGAGCACTTAGCTGGCCCTGCCAGCAGAGGTGTGCATTGTGTGAGGCCTTGCCACGAAAAAACGGCGCACGGCACGGCCCTGCCATGAGGAGTACTCCGCCGCCGAATCAGGGGGCACTGCACACAGTGGAATTCCGCTGCCCCAAGGGGTGCACTGCACACACACACACACGAGTGCTTTGCCGCATGGCTTGCACAGCAATGAGTGCGCCGCGAGGCTCTGCCATTTTGCGCATTCCTTGAGCGCTATATTCATTCATTCGAAGCAGGGGTGAGTGAATGCTGCATGGCATATGGGCGGTGGCTAGGCACTGGAAATGGCTGTGGGCTCCCGACGCACCCCTCTTGTATGTGCGCTTGCACATGTGTGAGTCCACAAGCAGGCAAGCATGGAGAGGAGCTTGCTCAGGAGAATCAGGCACAGCCACAGGACAAAAGAAGACGTGGTGCAGCCTCAAACACGAGCAAATGCAACATTCACGTGTGTGAAGGAGCTTAACATGCACACACATGCACAGCTCACACCCGCGCACACGCAAAAGGCGTGCACACACATGCCATACACAAAATATGCACACACACAGGCGCACCTTGTCAGTCTTGAAAGTGGTCTTGATGACCATGAGGTACTTGTCGGTGGTGGCCAGCACCCACTTGCCGTCGAACGTGATGTCAATGGCAGTGATGGGTGCGCCCAGGCCAGGGATGGCGGTGTTTGCGCGCTGCAGCGACTTGTTGCTGTACAGCCGCACTTTGCCGTCCTGTGCACGCACGCACGTTGGCACGCACACACACACACGCTGACAGCGGGACGTGCTTGCGTGAGGGTCTGCTTCCGTCGCTACAATATATGCGCCACATTCCACACATTCCACACATGCCACACATGCCACACACTCCACACATGCCACACACTCCACACACTCCACACATGCCACACATGCCACACACTCCACACATGCCACACACTCCACACACGCCACACTTCAAGCACACAGTTGGTGGGGGATGCAGGGCTCACTCTACTTTATGTAGGGATCAAGCGCAAGTGCGTGGCGGCGTGGCCCTGAGCAACGCAGTATATTGAGAACAGGGGCGGGCACAAACATATACATACGCAAGGGAGAGGCAAATAAGGAGGTCTGGCGTTAACATACACGCAGGGGAGAGGCGAATGAGAAGGGCGGACACACACACACACAAACGCTAACACAACAAGCAAACGTGCAGAACATGGGAGGCAAGCAAACAGGGCAGGCATGCACACATATACACAAGCTGAATGAACATATACATGGGGGAGAGGCCAGCACACAGGACAGGCGTGCGCACAGGACAGATGTGCACAAAGAACAGACGTGCATGCAGGACAGACGTGCCCATGCTCTGGAAGGATCTCCACATGGGAGGGAGAAGGAACTTGCTCGCACGCACATACCACCACAGCTGAGCATGTGCTGCGGGGGTGCATTCACATTATGAATTTGCAGGGGCAGCTTCAACATAGGCTCAGTGCTTTTAGCATAGAGCAAAATGTGTCCAAAATGTGTCCCCCTTTAGCATGGAGCAAAATGTGTCCAAAATGTGTCCCCTTTTAGCATGGAGCAAAATGTGTCCCCTCTGTTCATGTCTGCTTGCTTCTCGTTTGCACTGTGTTTTAGGGTATGAATGTATTCAAGCATGCACCTAACAGGAACACCAGTACGGCATGGCAGCCAGGGCTGCCCCACAAACCCTGCCAAATGCATGCGCGCGCACCTTTGCGCCCACGGCCACGAAACCGTCCCCGGATGTGGCCATGCAGGTGAAGTTGGTGTTGCGCGCGTAGTCCTTGCCGCCGGTATAGGAGGCCTTGGAGGAGTCCTGCACGACGCCCTCCCGTGTGCGCGTGTCCCACCTGCGTGCGTGCAGCAGGGGGTGAAAGCGTGTGTGTGTGCATGCAAGTGTGTTGTGCGCTTGCACTTGTGTGCGTGCATGTGTCCATTCCCCCTTCGTCCTTGGGTCCAGTTTCCTGCATGTGCATGCCCCACCTGCGTGCATGCGGCACAAGCCGTGACAGCACTCATGTGAAGGCATGCTTGCGTGTGTTTCTTAGGGCTTGGCGCTTATAGCATGCGTGCACACGCACATGCGTGCATGCGTGTGTGCGATGGTCTTGGGAGTTCATGCGCATTGGGTGCGTGCGTGATGGGTCTCAGCCACGAGCGGCCTTAGGAGGGGGTGCTGTGGTGGCATTGTGCAATGTGGGGGGCGCAGAGAAGGACTGCCCCAGAGCAGCCGGCAGCCTCAGCAACGCCAACTGTGGGCTTGGGAGGGCCTCTCCGGCCAGCACACCCATACGGCACGGGCCTGCGCACGGGCCTGCAGACCCGAATGGCACGGTTTGGCACGGGCCAGCACACTTGTATGGCACAGGCCAGCACACTTGTATGGCACAGGCCAGCACACCCTAATGGCACGGTTTGTGGCCATATGCCCAGCGACGTGCAGTGCCCATCACACACACCTCGCACTGTCCTGCCTGCCCAGCCCGTGCCCACAAAGAGGGCCTGGCAGGCGTACCTGCCCAGGACAAGGGCACCTGCCCATGACAAGGGCACCTGCCCAGGACAAGGGCACCTGCCCATGACAAGGGCACCTGTCCAGGACAAGGGCACCTGCCCATGACAAGAGCACCTGTCCAGGACAAGGGCACCTGTCCAGGACAAGGGCACCTGTCCAGGACAAGGGCAGCTGCCCATGACAAGAGCACCTGTCCAGGACAAGGGCACCTGCCCAGGACAAGGGCACCTGTCCAGGACAAGGGCACCTGCCCATGACAAGAGCACCTGTCCAGGACAAGGGCACCTGTCCAGGACAAGGGCACCTGCCCATGACAAGAGCACCTGCCCAGGACAAGGGCACCTGCCCAGGACAAGGGCACCTGCCCAGCCCGTGCCCACTTGGAGGGAGTTGCTGTCCAGGCCCAAGAGCAAAGAGCCCCGCACCTGCAAAGCCGGTTGTTGTCCATGCCCAGGAAGGTGGAGCGCTGCTCCAGGCCCGCGGACTTGGTGTCATGGCTGATGTCGCGGATCGGGATGTCAACCTCATCCTGCGTGCGTGTGTGCGCGCATGCATGCGTGCGCGTGCGCAAAGGTGAGTGCATGCGTGCGTAAACATGGGTGCGCGCACGTGCACATACACGGGAGTGCGCGTACATGTATGTGCGTGTTTGTGCTTTTGCACGAGCATGTGGGATGAGGACGCGGGGTAGTGACGTATGCACAAGGTGGCTGGCGGTGCGCCCCCATGACAGGTAGGCGCAGGCGGTGTGAGAGCGCAGGCAGTGTGAGGTAGGCGCAGGCGGTGTGAGGGCGGTGTGAGGCGGTGCGCCCCCATGACAGGTAGGCGCAGGCGGTGTGAGGGCGCAGGCGGTGTGAGGTAGGCGCAGGCGGTGTGAGGGCGGTGTGAGGCGGTGCGCCCCAAGACAAGTAGGCGCAGGCGGTGTGAGG
>LFIK01004359.1_pt1 | contig 11456 bp, 18 predicted proteins | sample 643401 | NCBI WGS metagenome assembly LFIK01 (sample SAMN03777447, study PRJNA286221) | soda lake metagenome | biome: soda lake; feature: Kulunda steppe; material: water; isolation source: sample T5-Br brine of Lake Tanatar-5 | place: Russia: Kulunda steppe | collected 2010-07 | reverse complement strand
TGTGTGTGTGTGTGTGTGTGTGTGTGTGTGTGTGTGTGTGTGTGTGTGTGTGTGTGTGTGTGTGTGTGTGCGCGTGCGCGCACGTGCGCACGCGCGTGTGTGTTGCGTTCTCTTTCAATTTTGTAGGAAAAGTCAGATGCACATGTGAGGGTGGGGAGCACATGTAGTTGAGGCAAGTGCTTACATTAAGCTCAGTCAATTTTCACATGATTTTGGATAAGTCTCAAATATCCTCTAACCCTCCCCACCTGTAAACTTTGATGGCTTGAACGCTCCTGGTATGTAGGCGCGAAGGCCTCCACCTGCCAATGTGAAGCGTGTTTGCATCAACCTTAGCTGCTGAGGCAACTGGTGCAGAAGTAGCCTTGATTGCATCTTTAAAATGTACAATGTTTCAAGGTCTAAACACACATGATTTGCGATTTGTGAACCCTGTCACTCGAGATTTTCGAATCCGAGATTTTTGAATTTTTAAGGGAAGACTCGTCTACAATGGTTGCCGGGGGATCAAGCCAATCGAAGCCCTTGCCCCTGGGCAAGACGTTTGCTGCGAGTGCCATCGCTGCTTGCACGGCCGAGGTACGCATGTGTGCCCTGCCTCATGTGTTCACCAAACAACGCGTAGTCAATTGATGCTGCTTGCAGTGACAGAAGTGCTCTCTTCTCACATCAATTGTGAGGAATTGGAACTCCCTCCCACAGGCCTTGACACTCCCCTTGGACACAGCCAAGGTCCGCCTGCAGCTTCAGCAGTCAGGCAACAAGTACAAGTAAGTATGCCTGTGCTTGCTCGTGCATGTCCTTCAGTTCCCGAAATGCGCGCTTTGCTGATAGTATGGGATGGGTGATTTCATGTATGTTATGCCCAGGGGCTTGTTTGGCACCATGGCAACCATTGCAAAGGAGGAGGGCCCAAGATCGTTGTGGGCTGGTCTTGAACCAGGTATGCACTCCGATGCAGTGCATCATTGAGCCATCATGCCTGCCACCGTCTCACCAATGCAAGTTACAATCGTAGATCATGGCAGTTCATGGTGCCCTGCATCAAAGCAGGATCACATCAGTGCCCAATTTCACATTTGTGCTGCAATTCATCATGCAGAGTTGCAGCTCATGGATCCGCAGATTTCTGCCTTTGCTTTGGACACGCACGTGTCTGCGCCTGTGAGTTCTGGCAGGACTCAGACGTTGCCTTGAGCGCCAGTGTCCATGGGGTCAATTGCATATGCAAGCTTTTGCTCAGAGATGCTGCCTTGTCATCATGCTCACCACCGGCATGCAGGTCTGCACCGGCAGTGCCTGTTTGGAGGTCTGCGGATTGGCATGTACGAACCGGTACGTCCATGTTTGTCTCTTAGACATCCATGCCTTTGGAACCTCCTTGCCTGATGATTGAAGTGAAAGACAGTGAGCCACCAGGGGTCAGGAGCTTGTTAGCAAGTCAACAGCTTCATTTGGCCCGTGGGTGCCCTATAGCATACAGCTATGTCCAGCTGGGCGATCAGGAACTGCACTGCCTCCGGAGGAGCGCTGGCACTGTGCCCAGGCATGCACAAGCAAGCACATCTCCACATGCGTGCGTGCATGCACATGCTGTGCAACTGGGAGGATGGGTTCAGCTGCGCAGTGCGGTCCTCCTGGGCACGCGTGCACCCAAGGTAGCCTCAAATGTCCATGCTGGACGCGCTGGTGCTCGCAACCAGGTGCGCAACTTCTATGTGGGCAAGGACTTCAAGGGTGACCCGCCTCTGCACCTCAAGATCGCGGCGGGCCTGACCACCGGCGCGCTTGGCATCATGGTGGCCAGCCCAACAGACCTGGTCAAGGTGGGTGCTGGTCATGGTGGCCAGCCCAACAGACCTGGTCAAGGTGGATGCTGCGCTGGGTCTGTGCCAGGGTGGTGCATGCTCCCTGGTCCATCAGGTCCGTCCTCATCTGCAGGCTCCCGCCTGGCCCACACATCAGGTCCGTCCTCATCTGCAGGCTCCCACCTGGCCCACACATCCGGCTCTGCCGTTTTTGCAAAGGGGCTCCCAGGGCACATCCCCGTGCCACAAGCCGCCCTCGCAGCCCGTCACCTGCTTCCCCCCTCCCCTCCCTGCTTCCAGCAACTGCCTAACAGGCGCGCAGAGCTGCTCTGTGCACGCTTGTCCCCCCTTCCCCCCGCGCACACACTCGCATACGCATACGCGAACGCGCACGTGCACGCACGCGCACACATACACGCACTCTGTCAGTGCCCTGAGCCCCCCGAGCCCTGCTGCCCATGCTGCGCAGGTGCGCATGCAAGCAGAGGGCAAGCTGCCTGAGGGCACCCCCAAGAAATATCCCTCTGCCTTCAAGGCCTACCCAACCATTGTGAGGTGCGCCTGTCGTCAGGTACAGGTGTTAGGGTTGTGGGGGGTCTAGCCCGTGCCACTCCTGCCATACACCATATGCCAATACGCGGCTGGGCGTCAGCTTGGGGGCGCAGTTGCTGCTGGGAGTGTGATGGCTATGGGTGGGGGCGCGGCGCAGGTGGTGGTCGGTGGACGGACGCGGTGTGTCCATTTGTGTGTGTGTGTGTGTGTGTGTGTGTGTGTGTGTCCATGTGCGTGTTGTTGCGACACGTGTGCCCATGTGTGTGTGAGCACATTTATGTGGCACAGCAGCCCAGCCGGGCGCTTATAAACAGTGTGCTGTGCCTGGTCAATCACGTGGGGCTTCCTCATGCAAGCGTGTCTGAAGCCTGCCTGACCATGCGCACTGACGTGCCCCTGCTCCAGTGCTGGGCTGCAGCCTTGCTTGCCTGCTGACCACGCGCACTAACATGCCCCGGTGCTGGAGCTCAGACCTTTTCGCCTGCTGGCCACTAGCACCAACACGCCGCCTGCTGGCCACACGCACCAACACGCCCCAGTGCTGGGCTGCAGCCATGCTTGCCTGCTGACTACGCACGTTAATATGCCTTGCCGCTGGAGTGAATGCGGCGGATACCAAACAGGGGCGGCAGTGCAAGAGCGCAAACTCGTTGCTTGCCTGAACACAAGCAAGGGCACAACCCAGCGCTAGGTCAGGTGCTGTCTGAGTCAGGCAGTAGTAGCCGTGCTTATGTGCAAGTGCACAAATTGCTGTGCACAAGCGCATCCGTGTTGTCTGCCTCAATACAAAGCATTCAACGCGCCCCAGCGCTGGAGCGCGTCCTAACAGCACCAGTGGCAACTGCTGTCCTGTGCGGGGTTTTGCGCAGCGAGGTGAATGTCTGCTGGTGCGCTGGTTTCTCGCATGCACGGCTGCCGCAGGGAGGAGGGTGTGAGGAGCTTATGGAAGGGCGTGAGCCCCAACATCGCCCGCAACGCCCTCATCAATGCCGCCGAGCTCGCCAGTTACGACCAGGTGTGCCATGCATGCATTAGGGGGGTCATGTTTGCAAGGGTGCATGCGGGCGAGCTTGCGCAAGCGCCAAGACACAGCCTGCATGCAGCCTGTGCTACGTGCTGCTGTACTAAGCGCAGCCTTGGCTGGGCTGCGCGCCTTACAAAGTCACGAGGGACCCAGCTGCGCTTGGATTCACACACACGCAAGGAAGGGCTTGCTCTGCAGCAAGAAAGACAACGGATGTATGCATGTATGGCTGTGTAGATTGCGCATGATGCCCCTCCCTGCCTGGCCGCACGCGAATCTCTTTCCAGCCTTTTCAGACGGCCCAAAGCGTCTAGCCCTGCCGCGCAGCCTGCGTGCTCTCCGTCCTTCCAGCTTTGCCTGTGGCATGGCTTAGCCCCCTCACCTTTCTGCCTGCCCTGCCCTGCCGCAGGTCAAGGAGTCGCTGCTGGCCACAGGCGTGTTCAAGGACGACGTCGTCACGCAGCTGCTGTCAGGCTTGGGGGCTGGCTTCATCGCCGTGTGCGTGGGCTCGCCCGTGGATGTCGTCAAGTCCCGTATCATGAGTGAGTGCAGTGGCGCACCGCGAGTGTGTGCAGCGCGTGTGGGTGTCGCCAAGCCGCGCCAGGTCAGGGAGTGCCATCCAAGCACGTGCAGGATTAGAGATGGCTGCCCAGCAGCTCTCAGCTGCTGTGTGCTCCTGGCTGGGAAAGGGGTGGTGCCGGCATGTGTTCTGTACTATGATTGCCTGTTCAGGCACCTTGTCAGCAGCAAATGTTCTGGTTAGCAAATGTTTTGTACTATGGCTTCTATTTTCATTTGCCTGAGCCAACATGCTCTTGGCAATGCTTATGGCTATGCTCGTGGTAATGCTCGATGAAAGCCTGGTGCACAATCATGGATTGGGTTGCTGCACCACCACTGCTCAACTCCTGGTTGATGAGGACGAGGTGCAGGCATGCGCCTGAGTCAACATGCTCATAGCAAACCTGATGGCGCATGGCCTGATGCAATGTCATGGGCTAGGTTGTGGGACTCGCGTGAGGCGTGTCAGGAAAAACACTCATGCACACACCCTCAAGGTACTGGTGCGCGTGCTCTGGTGTGAGCTCACCTGGCATGCCAGCAGCCTTCTCTGCACAGTGTATGCTGCCGCGGCAGCAGCTCATCCTCTCCCTTGCCTCCTTGACTGCACACCTTCGCGTGCTGGGCGCGCTGAGTCATACTCACAGTGCCTCTGCTGGTGCCGCGTGTTGGCAGGCGATAACGTGGGACGTTACAACGGGGTCCTTGACTGCTTTGCAAAGACGGCCAAGACTGAAGGCCTCCCTGCTTTCTATAGAGGCAAGTGAAGGGCCAGGGGGACTCCATACTTGCAAAAGAAGCCCAGTGGGGAGAGTGGAACGAGGCTGTGGTCCTCCAGATTGTCAAGGCTGGCGGTTTACCCCAACTTGCAACCAATTTTACTTGGTTCATTTTAATGTCTGTCTGGATGCTTTCTCTTCACGATTTTTCATGTTCAATGATTGTATGAATTGAAGGCAGGACAGCAAGGGAAACAGTGATATGCAAAGAAATGCTCAAAGACGCTGGCCGGCCAGCGTGGAGGGGGAACGGGATGTGGTTCTTCCACCATTGCTGGCTGTCAGTTTTGCTCTCAATCGATACCTGATCAATCGGTGCTGGACATCTGCGGGGCAGGCAGCTCAGCCCCTGTCAGCCCTGCCAAAGCGCAGGCACTGTGTGCTGCCCTGGCATGAGCACACTGCCTGGGCATGCATGACTGTTGCGCTTGGCCCTCCCTGGCTGCAGGATTCGTGCCAAACTTTGGACGCCTGGGGTCATGGAATGTCGCGATGTTCCTCACCTTAGAACAGGTGGGCTTGGCAGGCAGGCAGCTACACTTCTAGTACGCATGGGGTTGCTGCTGATGGTGTATCTCCAATCAGGACTGCGTGCTGCGCTGCAAGTGGTCTTGTCACCATGTCACTTGATCCATGCGATCCATCTCACCATGTCACTTGATCCATGTGATCCATCACAACTTCATTTGTAGGATTGAATTTACTGTCATTAATCACCCCTCGTCCAAACCTCATTTGTGTAGCCTCCATGTCAAGATCAAAGCAGGGGATGAGGATACGGTGCACAGCGCCCATTTTGCTTGCATGTCTCCATGACACATCCACAATTGAATGTTGTAGACGGTGTACCAGAACCCACCTGGCCCTGGCGTCCTGCAGAGAAATGCCATTCCTGTCTTTCATAGGTCAAGGCATGCCCCATCAAAGGAAATGTTTATATGCCTCGCTCTCTGTCTATTGAGCTGATAAGCAGGCAGATTCAGAAGAAATTGGCTGTGAAATTATATTTGATCGTTAAGTGAGCACCCCCTGCCTTTCCACTGCAAATGATCTTGCAGGTGAAAAAGCTGATGGCACCAAAAGAGTGATGGGGGATGCCCTAATGCGTGCACAAAACAACAGCCCCTGGCGCATATCCATGTCCTGGCGCCTGACTAATGAGACCAGAAGCCCTCATGTGCTTCTTGCGCCAAAGCAGTAGAGAAGGCTTCACCGTTGTAGTTGTATGCGAATGAGAATGCTCGGCTGGCCTAGCCTAGCAATTTAGGATGGCATCCATATCTCCCATTTTGGTTAAACGCGGACACCCCCAAAGGAATCAGGATACTGGTTACCTGGGATTGATAGAAACAAGGAGTTCATGGATAAGACTTTCACGCTTACAAGGGTATCCCTGTCACAACGGTTGGCGTACCTTTTCAGCCAGAAAAGAAGAGACAAACAAACCAGCTTTCTCTGACGAGCACTGCTAGTGACAGGGAAGGTAAGGTAAGGTTTCAAGGCTGTATCCGCAGAACGAGGGCAGCTTAGCCGGTTGTGGCCTCCAATGAGGATCGAACCCTGAACCCTCGGGTTGCAAGGGTGGATAATCGGAAGGAACAAGCCAAACATGTGGTGGTTTCCACCCACACGGGGCCTGGGAGTGCTGCATCCAGAAGGAACTCCTATCATAAGGTTACAAGGTTACTCCTGTCATAACCACTCTGTAAAGCTGTCTTTGTGGAAGCTCATATCAGGAACATGTTTCGCTCTGCGCTCGGCCTGTTGCACTGCTGCGCCGCGTTCCCCTAACGCTTGAATTGGAATAGGATTGAACTTTGAACAGATGAACTGAGACCAGGTGCCTGCCTCCCTGGGCTAGAACAACGCTTCAAAGAAAACCTAAGCCTTACCACCTTAGAGAAGAGCGTAACCACATTTTTGCGTCTTCTTACTGATCGGCATTAGCCTAATCCGCACAGTTATTTACAGGGAACTTCCCTTCTTGAAAAAGGAAGAAAGAAGACTCGACAAAACTTGAACAAGACAAAGAAAGAAGTGATGAGGGTGCGCTCGTGGCAAACACTCCTCGTGCTACAAAGCTACAATTACCTAGCTACGGCATCCAAGCAGAGGTTCTTCACAAATTAAGGCAAAGAAGTCGTGGGAGCATGCGAAGCTCCCATCCCATCATCAGGTGGTTATTGCGGTCCTAAAGCGTGTTGTGTTGTGCATAATTAGGCAGTACTTGTATACGAGCACCCCAGGAAGGTGCTGTAGCTGATGGCACAACCAGCAAAAGGACAGGTAACAGGCCACATTTGCCAGACCTTTAAAGACAATTAGACGCCCAGGAAATACTCAGAAGCCCAGGAAAAGGAAGGGGGCAAAGATAACACACAAGGACAAGACCGCGTGGGAAGAAGGGAATTAAATCGTGAAGGATGTCACCACGCGCTGCAGCAAAAGCTTGGACATACATTGCAAGCACAAAAAACACCTTGTCAACTTCCATAGTCTAGTACCTGCAGACAACGGGCTCATGTTGGCAGCACGCTCGTGGACTGAAATGCAAGCGCGTGCCCATTCAAAAGCACTGGCTTGGCATATGGAACAATGCCCGATGCCCTCCTGCATCAGGCGTACTCTAATGCAGTTTTGTAAGGCTTGCAATTTTCACACTCCATTCATCTATGCCTGTGGCTGTCGCAAGCACAAAAATATCAGGTTCCCCTTCACGACATGAGGAACTGGCAGAGGCTTGGCATGCTTTACTTGAGCAATCAAGATATGCTCACATCACACGAAACCTTTTTGTAATTGACCACAGACGTCCTTACTTCTCAGGCTCGAGCTGGAAAGTGTGAGGGGCTTCGCCCCTGCAGTGCATGTCCCACATGCGCAGCAGGAGGCGCTCGAAGTCGTTGACCTGCAGGAGCACGCCAGGCGTTCGTTGCACTTGTCAAACACCCTCGCCTATGTTGAGGGTTTCATGCAACTTGGTATACCCGCTCATTTTGAGGTTTTCATGCACCCTCTTGTTTTGAGGATTTCATGCAACTCGCCATGCCCGCAGGAATGCATGCATCAAGTGCCGTGCAAGCATGTGCATGTGTACGTGTTTGCACCCCCTGCATGTGCAAGGGCCTGCTCGAGGCTCTGTGGCTCATGGCCACACTTCAGCCCTCATCGATGCCATGGTGCGCTTGCTTGCCGCGAAGGTAAGACCAAGCGGCCAGCGAGCATGCATGGCATGCATCGTCTGGGGGTGCGCATAGGAGATGGTGTACATGAGGAGGCAGGAGTGGTGGTGGTCGCCCTTACCCATTGCCGCGTGTCAAACAGGGGGCACGTCTGCCGTGCAGCCTTCAAGCGCGCCACCAGGTCCATGCGCTTGGCATGGTCCAGGCCGAGAGAAACCGCAATGTCCTCATACTCCTGCATGTGCCAGGGCCAGCACGCGCCCAAGCATGTCCTGCCGTGCGGGCACTTCCCCGAATGCATTTGCGCCCGCGTGTGGGTGCGCCAGCAAGTGCCCAACCATGCCCCGCACAGACACCCCCACCACACAGGCCGGCTGCAGCAAGCGTGCGCAGGCCGGCAGCAGCAAGCGCGGACTGCCTGGATGCCAACACAGGGCTCAGGCTCCCAACTTCAGCTGCTGGCGCTGCTGCCGCTGCTGCCTGTATGTCATTAAAGTTTCCCCACACACTCCCTGCCCTTCAGTTCCCTGGCGCCCTCCCTGCACACACTCTTTTGGTGAGCACGCAGAACACTCTGCACAAGTCTGCAGACGCCCACAGGTATGATTGGGTGTGCACAAAGATGGACCTGTGCGTGAGCGCGCCCTCGCCCTTAGAGCTGCCAGTCATGTCGTGCACGCGCGCACATACACACACATGCATATACAGATGGGCATACACATGTATACACATGTGTACACACACACACACACAAGCGTGCACACACATGAACACAAAGGCACACACGCACATGCACACGGACACACACGCACACATGTCCAAATGCATCCACGCATGAACCCACACATCAACACACCATGTGCACGCCTACCTGATGGTCCTTGGCGACCAGCTCGGAGCCAAAGCCGGCGGCCACAACCAGCGAGGCCGCCACACGCGACGCCATCCGCTCCCCAGGCAGGGTCACCAATGGGCATCCCGCCCAGAGCACATCACACCTAAGGTATGCAAGGGTGCACGGCACGCAGTGGCAGTCATGCGTGGGATTGGCAAGCCAGATGGGAGCCAGGAGGATGGCAAAGAGGGGCACCTGGCAGCTTCCCCTCCCTCTCGCACATCTCTCCCCCGTTGCCCACGCCCCTGCCCAAGCGCACAGCAGTGCCGCAAACACCCGCCCACACAGTATGGGCAGCTTTGCACCCATGCAGTGCAGCTGGCTCCTGCCAACTCCACCACTGGTGCGCCCTCACGCAATACCGCTTGTTAGTCGCCCCTGCCCAGAGGCTGCAAGCAGACCTTTGCGAGCGCACCCGTGTCGCACATTCACATTCACTGGTGAACATTGCATAAAACCAGTTTGGTCACTGGCCTGGCCACATGCATATGCTTTGTACTCTGCCCCAGGCAGTCGGGCCATTTCTGCGCCAGTCAAATTTATGTAAAGAAAGGCATCGCATCGAAAGGCAATGATGCAGTGGAAGAGCACTTCGCGTGCGTCTGGGCAGTGGCTGCGGCTCAGCGAACTGTGCATGTGGGCAGACGTCGGGTCCCCGTCTTGTGCCCCTTCCCGCGCTCCCCGCGTGGACTGAGGTGCGAGTTTGTCCGCAGTTGTGTTTTGGTGAGAAAGGTGAGTGCGGGAGAGGGGGGGGGGCAAGCGTGGTGTTCCGACGCGTGCTTGCGTGGAGAACGTGTGCACACCTCTGGCCCGTCCGCCCCTCCGCGCAAGCGCCCCTCATAGCACAGCGCGCCGCGCATTGCATGTGACAAGCATCAAACACAGCAATGGCGTGCGAGAGAGGGGGCGGGGCGCTGGTGCTGGTGGGTGAGGTCGTGGTCAAGGGCCTGAGCACACGCGCACACCTACGCGCATGCACATGCCAATTTCCTGGGGCAAGTACAAAACACATGCATGTGGCTGTGGTGGCAGGTTGTGTTCCCTGCCTTCTTGGCACACTGAGTAGACGTGCATCAGAGTGCACCAAGTGTACGCGCTCACCCTGTGGTGTGGGCATTGCAGCGCGGCGTGTCCAGGAAGATATCTGCAAGCCTGCTGCGCCGGATGTGCTCCTCCTTCTGCGCCACGTCTGTGAAGATGATGCGGCTGGGGTCGATGCCGTGCGCCGCTGCGTGCCGCCGCACATTGTCCTCACCCTGTGGTGTTTCATAGTGGCATACACAGCGCAGCAGTCAGTCAAGCACCACCTGTGTCCCTCCCCTCCTGTTACTCACTGCTGGCATGCATGTACAGCGAAGCAGTCTGGCAGCACCCTTCCTTAGGACTCCCCTTTCCCATCGCCCACTGCCCTCTCCAATGCAACGCTCCCAAGCGCCATCCGCAAGGAGCAGCTACACCCACACCCACCCCACCTCCATTCACGAATGCACACACTCACACGCGCCCACCTGCACCCACAGCCATCTCATGAGTGGACACGCTCGACCTGTTAGCACATGTGTCCTTCTTAGTTGGGAGTATGGTGCACCATGCTAAGTGTGTGCGCGCGCCAACAACTATGTACGCCTACCCATGCACACCCACACACCTGAGGCGGGAAGCGCAGCAGCCACAGCACGCTGCGGGGTACCCTTCTGAGAATGTTAGCCCAAGAGGCAAAGGTGGTGGGGTCGTACTTGTACAGCTGCACAGGCAAATGCAGGGGAAGCAAAGGTGGCAGGAGCGAAAACATGTGCAATGCTGTGCATGTACGCTGGTTCACACCGAGGCGGGGGGGCTCAATAGTTGTGGGGTCATTCCCGCGCACTTACGCAGGCGCAAATAGAGGGGGTCAAGTTGAAAGGGTGTGCAAACACAGGGCCAGCAGGGCAAGTAGGCAGCAAAAAGCTTTTTGTAGGTGAGGGTGCTTCTGGGGTGCAGAGGGCGAGGGACTGGTCGGTGTACGTGAAGCACTGAGATTGCGCCTTGAGCTCAGATACTGACACACAGGCACTGCAGCCGCACAGGCGCTGCTGCATAGGCATTGCAGCTACCTAGACACTACTGCACAGACCCTGCAGCTGCCCAGACACCGGACTGCTGCACAAGCACTGCAGCTGCATTAGCGCTGCCGCACAGACACTGCAGCTGCACAGGCACTGCCGCACAGGCGCTACCGCACAGGCGCTACAGCTGCACAGGCACTGCCGCACAAGCACTGCAGCTGCTCAGGCGCTGCCACACAGGCACTGCAGCTGTACAGGCGCTGCAGCTGCTCAGGCATTGTGCATCCAGATGTCTGCACATCCTGGCCCCACGCGTGCAGCGGAGCTGCTCGGCACCTTAATGCTCTGCAGCCTAACACCAACTAGTCTCCCTCAGGCAAGCATCAACACCAGCCGGCCGGCCGTTGGGCAGTAAGGCATCCAGCCCCGGCCACAACTCCCTGGGCAGGCATCAGGACCAGGCAGCAGCAGTGCCGCAGCGCACCTGGTTGCTGCAGCTGTACACCACCCAGTTTTCGGGCAGGCCCAAGGAGGATCGGGTGGTGGGAGGAGGGTTCGGCTGCGTGGCTGGGAATTGGCCAGGCAGGGGCGGCGGGTGCAGCTTGTCGCC
>LFIK01004357.1_pt1 | contig 11458 bp, 7 predicted proteins | sample 643401 | NCBI WGS metagenome assembly LFIK01 (sample SAMN03777447, study PRJNA286221) | soda lake metagenome | biome: soda lake; feature: Kulunda steppe; material: water; isolation source: sample T5-Br brine of Lake Tanatar-5 | place: Russia: Kulunda steppe | collected 2010-07 | reverse complement strand
CTGCCTCCCCTTCACCCGAGCCGAAGCCTCCGCGCCGAAGTGGACAAGCCTCCCTCGCGCTAACTCCGTCGGCTGATGATGTACTCGGCGATGCCCCGCAGGCAGTCTGCCTCCGGGCCGAATTCGGTGAGGCTGGTAAGTGCTTCCTGGATCAGGTTGCGGGCATGTTCGCGGGCCTCCTGCAGGCCGAGCAGGGAGGGGTAGGTGGCCTTCTTAAGGCGGGTGTCGGCGCCGCTGGTTTTCCCCAGTTCCTCGGTGGTGCCTTCGACATCCAGGATGTCGTCCTGAATCTGGAAGGCCAGTCCGATGCACTTGGCGTAATGGTCCAGCCGTTCCAACTGTTCCTGATGATGGCCCGCATGGCACAGGGCGCCCAGCATCACGCTGGCGCGGATCAGTGCGCCGGTCTTGTGGATGTGCAGGTCTTCCAGTTCGGCCAGGTTCAGGGTCTGGCCTTCTGCGGCCAGGTCCATGGCCTGCCCGCCCACCATGCCGCGGGAGCCGACCGCGATGCCCAGGCTGGCGAGCATCTTCAGCCGGGCATCGGAATCCGCCTGGCCGGCCGGACCGTTCGCCAGGCAGCGGAAGGCCAGTGCCTGCAGGGCATCGCCCACCAGGATGGCCGTGGCCTCGTCGAAAGCCTTGTGGCAGGTGAGCTTGCCGCGACGCAGCTCGTCATCGTCCATTGCCGGGAGGTCGTCGTGAACCAGGGAATAGGCGTGGATCAACTCCACCGCGCAGGCCGGGCCGTCCAGCTGCGCAGGATCCAGGCCAAGGGCTTCGCCGGTGGCATACACCAGTACCGGTCGCAGTCGCTTTCCGCCGCCGAGTACCGCGTAACGCATGGCCTCGTGCAGGCGCGCAGGAGAGATCTCCGGTGCGGGCAGCACGCGCTCCAGTGCCGCCTCCACCTGCTGTTGATAGCCCGGCAGCGCGCGGCGCAAGCGCTCAGTCGGATTCCGGCTCGGTCGGGAACGGTTCGACACGGCTTTCGCCATCCTTGCTGGTGAGAATTTCGACTTTCTGTTCGGCGGCCTGCAGTGCCTGCTGACACCGGCGCGTCAGCTCGATGCCACGTTCGAAGGACTTGAGGGATTCCTCGAGGGAGACTTCGCCCTGTTCGAGGCGCTCAACCAGCCCCTCCAGCTCTTTCAGGGCCTGTTCGAAATCCAGGCCTTTGGAATCCTTCTCAGCCATTGCTGCTCTGCCATGCAAAAGGGCGCTAAACGGTAACGCAGGGGGGAAATGTGGTCAATCGGGCCCGGGGGCAGGGCTCGCCGCAGGGGGCGGCGCACTGTAGACTCAGGCACGCGATTGGCCGCGGCCGCGGCCAACGGGCAACCAGGGCAAGCCGGAAAACGCGACAGATCATGGCGAATACGTACGATTCAGCGTCCATTGAGGTCCTCACGGGGCTGGACCCGGTCCGCAAGCGTCCGGGCATGTACACCGATACCAGCCGGCCCAATCACCTTGCGCAGGAAGTCATTGATAACAGCGTAGACGAAGCCATCGCCGGCCACGCCCGGCAGATCATCGTCACCCTGTACGTGGATGGTTCTCTGGAGGTGCAGGACAATGGCCGGGGTATGCCGGTGGACATCCATCCGGAGGAAGGGGCCCCCGGGGTCGAGGTCATCCTCAGCCGGCTTCATGCCGGCGGCAAATTCTCACATAAGAATTACCAGTTCTCCGGCGGCCTGCACGGGGTGGGTGTCTCGGTGGTCAATGCGCTCTCGCGCAGGCTGGAGGTGCGCGTGCGCCGGGACGGCCAGGAATACCAGATGGCCTTCGAGCATGGTGAGACGGTGTCCGATCTGGAGGTGATCGGTGCCGTAGGCAAGAAAAACACCGGCACGACGCTGCATTTCTGGCCCGATGCCGGCTACTTCGATTCGGCGCGGTTCTCGGTGCCCCGGCTGCGCCATGTGCTGCGTGCCAAGGCGGTGCTCTGTCCGGGCCTGGAGGTCATTTTCCGCGAGGAGGCCAGCGCTGAGGAGACCGTCTGGTGCTACGAGGACGGGCTGCGGGATTACCTGGTCAGCGCACTGGTGGACCTGCCGCGCCTGCCCGTCGAGCCGTTTACCGGGCGTATGCAGGGCAGTACCGAGGCCGCCGAGTGGGCCGTGCTATGGCTGCCGGAAGGCGGTGAATCGGTTCAGGAAAGCTATGTAAATCTCATTCCCACGGCGCAGGGTGGCACCCACGTCAATGGCCTGCGCACCGGGCTCACTGATGCCATCCGCGAGTTCTGCGAGTTCCGCAACCTGCTGCCGCGGGGAGTACGCATCGCACCCGAGGATGTCTGGGAGCACGTGAGCTATGTGCTTTCTGTAAAACTGCAAGACCCCCAGTTCTCCGGGCAGACCAAGGAGCGCCTGTCCTCCCGGGAATGTGCCACCTTCGTGTCGGGTGTGGTCAAGGATGCCTTCAGCCTGTGGCTGAACCAGCATGTGACCGAAGGCGAGGCCATCGTGCAACTGGTGCTGAGCGCGGCTCAGCGCCGGATGCGCAGCGCCAAGAAGGTGGCGCGCAAACGGATCACCAGCGGCCCGGCGCTGCCCGGCAAGCTGGCGGATTGCAGTTCACAGGATCCGGCGCGCACCGAACTGTTCCTGGTGGAGGGGGACTCTGCCGGCGGTTCCGCCAAGCAGGCGCGGGAGCGGGAGTTCCAGGCCGTAATGCCGCTGCGCGGCAAGATTCTGAATACCTGGGAAGTGGACCCGGCCGAGGTCATGGCATCCCAGGAAGTGCACGATATCGCCGTGGCCCTGGGCATCGAGCCCGGTTCGGAGGATCTCTCGGGGCTGCGCTACAACAAGGTCTGCATCCTCGCCGACGCCGACCCGGACGGTGCTCATATCGCCACGCTGCTGTGCGCCCTGTTCCTGAAGCATTTTCCGGCACTGGTGCGGGCCGGCCACGTGTTCGTCGCCATGCCGCCGCTGTACCGCATCGACGTGGGCAAGCAGACCTTTTACGCCCTGGACGAGCACGAGCGACAGGGCGTGCTGGACCGGATCGAGGCGGAGAAACTGCGCGGCAAGGTCAGCACCACCCGTTTCAAGGGGCTGGGCGAGATGAACCCGCTGCAGTTGCGCGAGACCACCATGGCGCCCGATACCCGCCGGCTGGTGCAGTTGACCGTGGATTCCGAAGAGGAAACCGAGCGCCTGATGAACATGTTGCTGGGCAAGCGTGCCGCGGGCGACCGCAAGGCCTGGCTGGAAAGCAAGGGCAACCTGGCCGAAGTGCTGCTCTGACTATAGGTTTGCGCGATGACCGACGAGACGACGCGGGATAGCTATTCCGATTTCGAGACCCGCCCACTGCGGGATTTCACTGAAAAGGCGTACCTGGACTATTCCATGTACGTGATCCTGGACCGCGCCCTGCCCAATCTGGGCGACGGGCTCAAGCCCGTGCAGCGGCGGATCGTGTACGCCATGTCGGAACTGGGGTTGAGCGCCCTGGCCAAGTACAAGAAGTCCGCCCGCACCGTGGGGGACGTGCTGGGCAAGTTCCATCCGCACGGGGATTCCGCCTGCTACGAGGCCATGGTGCTGATGGCCCAGCCATTTTCGTACCGTTATCCGTTGGTGGACGGGCAGGGCAACTGGGGGTCGCCGGATGACCCCAAGTCCTTCGCCGCCATGCGCTACACCGAATCGCGGCTGGCGAAGTACTCGGAAGTGCTGTTGTCGGAGTTGGGCCAGGGCACCGTGGACTGGGTACCGAACTTCGACGGCACCATGGATGAGCCGGCCATGCTGCCGGCTCGCCTGCCCAATGTGCTTTTGAACGGGGGCACCGGCATTGCGGTCGGCATGGCCACCGACATCCCACCGCACAACCTGCGCGAGGTGGCCAGCGCCTGCATCCGCCTGCTGGACGCGCCGGACACGTCCGTTGAAGGCCTGTGCGAACACGTGCAGGGGCCGGATTTCCCCACCGAGGCGGAGATCATCACGCCGCGGGAGGAACTGCTCAAGGTCTACGAAAAGGGGCATGGCAGCGTGCGCATGCGTGCGCGCTGGGAAAAGGAGAACGGCGACATCATCGTCACCGCGCTGCCGTACCAGGTCTCCGGAAGCAAGGTGCTGGAGCAGATCGCCGGGCAGATGCAGGCCAAGAAGCTGCCCATGATCGAGGATCTGCGCGACGAATCCGATCATGAAAGCCCGACCCGGCTGGTCATTACGCCGCGTTCCAACCGGGTCGACGTGAACGAGGTGATGATCCATTTGTTCGCCACCACGGACCTGGAGAAATCCTATCGGGTGAACTTCAACGTGATCGGCCTGGATGGCCGGCCGCGGGTGCGCAACCTGCGGGAGATGCTGCTGGAGTGGCTGGAGTTCCGCACCAACACCGTGCGCCGCCGGCTACAGTGGCGGCTGGACAAGGTGGAAGCCCGGCTCCACATCCTCGAGGGTCTGCTGATCGCCTACCTCAACATCGACGAGGTGATTGCGATTATCCGCGAGGAGGACAAGCCCAAGTCGGTCCTGATGGAGCGTTTCGGTCTCAGCGATACCCAGGCCGAGGCCATTCTCGAACTCAAGCTGCGTCACCTGGCGCGGCTCGAGGAGATGAAGATCCGGGGTGAGCAGGACGAACTGCAGCAGGAGCGGGAACGGCTGCGCGACATTCTGGGTTCCCCGGAAAAGCTGCGGGCGCTGATCAGCGAGGAACTGCAGGCCGACGCCGAAACCTACGGTGATGAGCGCCGTTCGCCGCTGGTGGAGCGCGCAGCGGCGCGACCGCTGGACGAGTCTGCGCTGGTGCCCAGTGAGCCGGTGACCATCGTGCTGTCCCAGCAGGGTTGGGTGCGGTCGGCCAAGGGACATGACGTGGACGCCGAGGGCCTGAACTACAAGGCCGGTGACGGCTACCAGCACCATGCGCCGGGCCGCAGCAACCGGCAGGCCATTTTCCTGGACAGCACCGGCCGCAGCTATTCCCTGCCCGCCCACAGCCTGCCATCGGCGCGCAGCCAGGGTGAGCCCCTGACCGGCCGCCTGACGCCGCCGTCGGGAGCGCGTTTCCAGTACGTGGTGTCCGGAGCGGACGGGGATGCGCTGATCCTGGCCTCGGACCATGGTTACGGGTTCGTGACCAGCGTCGGTGACCTGCAGGCGAAAAACCGGGCTGGCAAGGCGGTACTCACCCTGCCCAGGGGCGGCGCCATGCTTCCGCCGGTGCGCGTGCATATGCCCGAGAGCGATTGGCTGGTTGCCGTGTCAACGGCTGGCCGCGTCCTGGCGTTCCCGGTTTCGGAACTGCCGCGCCTGGCAAAAGGCAAGGGCAACAAGATCATGGGAATCCCGGCAGATAAAGTGAAGAGCGGCGAGGAACGGTTGCTGGGCGTGGCCGCGATAAAGCACGGCGGCAGCGTGGTGTTGACGGCCGGAAAGCGAACCCTGACGCTGAAGTTCAGCGATCTGGAGGCGTATGCGTCGGCGCGGGGACGTCGTGGCGGGCTGCTGCCCCGGGGGTTCCAGCGTGTGGACACTGTTGCCGCTGCGGAATAAGTGTGTCGCGGCACGGATCTTTAAACTTTTTGCCCATGTCCCCATCTAACACAGCGGATTGAGGTGGCGCCGATCAGGCGCCGTGGCGTCAGGGCATTGATAACGAGAGTAGCGAGCATGAAGCGAGTCGGACTGTTTCTGCTGACCAACCTGGCCATCATGGCCGTGTTGGGTGTGGTGTTGATGGTGCTGTATGCGGTGTTTGGCGTGTCCACGGTGGACGAGGCCACCGGCGGTATTGATTACCTGGGGCTGCTCATCGTCGCCGCGGTTGTCGGCTTCGGGGGCTCGTTCATTTCCCTGGCCATGTCCAAGGGTATGGCCAAGCGCATGACCGGGGCCCAGGTCATCACCCAACCGCGTACGGAGATCGAGCAATGGCTGGTGGGTACTGTGTCCCGCTTTGCCAAGCAGGAAGGCATCGGCGTGCCTGAAGTGGCCATTTATGACGCACCGGAGATCAATGCCTTTGCCACCGGGGCGCGGCGTGACAACGCGCTGGTGGCGGTGAGCACCGGCCTGCTTCGGAACATGACCCGCGACGAGGCCGAGGCGGTGATCGGGCACGAAGTTGCCCACGTGGCCAACGGCGATATGGTCACACTGACCCTGATCCAGGGTGTGGTGAACACCTTCGTGGTGTTCCTGGCTCATGTCATCGGCCGCTTCGTGGATAAGGCCGTGTTCAAGTCGGAAACCGGTCACGGCCCCGGGTTTTTCATCACGTACTTCCTTGCGCAGATGGTGCTGGGTGTACTCGCCTCGACCATCGTGATGTGGTTCTCGCGGCAGCGCGAATTCCGCGCAGATGCGGGCGGTGCGAAGCTGGCGGGGCGTGAGAAGATGATCGCTGCGCTGGAGCGTCTGCGGCGCGGCAGTGATGATTCCCATCTGCCGGATGAGATGCGGGCCATGGGGATCAACGGCGGCAAGGGTGGGTTGTCCCGCCTGTTCATGTCACACCCTCCGCTGGAAGAGCGCATCGCCGCGCTGAAGGGTGTGCGCCAGGGTTGACGGGAGCCGTGGTCCGGCCCGGGCAATAATAAAGGGGCGGCCCTCGGGCCGCCCCTTCCGTTTCTGATGCCGGGCAGCGGGCGCCTACATTACCGTGCCGGAGAAGTCGTAATCCGGCGTGTCAGATGCGGCCTGCAGGAACTCACCCTGGACGAAGTCCACATCCTGCTGCCAGAGGTTCGCCAGGCACATGGCGTCCTCCACGTGGCCGGCTACCACCTGTTTGCGCAAGGCGTGGGCCTGGTCCACGATGGCCTTGACCCGCTCCGCTCCGGCTTCGCCACCCTCGTTCATTTCCACGATCAGCGTTCGATCCAGCTTCAGCAGATCTGCCGGCAGATGCTTGACCAGCTGGAACGAATTCAGGCCACTGCCGAAGTGATCCAGGCAGAAGTTGCAGCCAAGCTCCTTCAGCCCCCGGAACAGCTCACGCGCCTCGTTCAGATGGGTTTGCGCCACGGATTCGTTCACCTGCAGGGTGAGCTGACGGCCCGGTACGGCGCTGGCCTTGAGTTCCTCGCCGAGGAAAACCAGGAACTCCGGGTCGGTCACGGTCTGCGCCGACAGTTTCAACTGCAAGGTGGTTTCGCTGTTCATGGTCTGCCGTCGATCGGCCAACAGCTTCAGTGCCGAGCGGACCACCCAGCGGTCGATCCGGTCCATCATGTTCAACTGCTCGGCGGCGGGGATGAAATCCGCCGGGACCTTTTCCGTACCTTCGCGCAGGCGGATGCGGACCTCGTAGCGTTCCGTGTTCTCTCCCTGCAGGCTCACCACGGGCATGAACATCAGGCAGAAGCGATCATCGGCCAGGGCGTCTTCCAGGCGGTCTTTCCAGGCCGCGTTCTCCTCGGAATCCCCCTCGCCGGCGCCTGCCGAGTGCAGGTGCAGGCGGTTACCGCCGCCGCTATAGGCCGTTTCGCAAGCCAGTGCGGCATCCGAAAGAGCCTGGTGCATGTCACCGGAGCGCTCGCCCAGCGTCACGGCACCGATGCTGCATGTGAGCGTGGTGGAACGCTCGCCCACCTGGATGATGTGGTCTTCCAGTTGCTGACGGACTGCTTCCGCCACGGCAACGGTTTCATGCACACCGCTGTAGGGGAGGAACACGGTGATCACGTCGTCTGCGAAACGTGCCGCGAGGGCGCCGTGGGGTAGCTGGCCCCGGACGATGGTGGCCAGGTCAGCAATCACGGTATCCACCATGGTGACGCCCAGTTTCTGGCTGCCGTCACTCAGATTATCCACCTGGATGTAAAGCAGCCCATGGGGAGGCTCGTCACCCTCGGGGAGCCGGGAGGTGAGCAGGTCGGCCAACTCCCCCTGAAAGTGCACACGGTTGAGCAGTCCGGTTACCAGATCCTGTTTGCTCAGGGATTCCAGCTGCCGTTCCAGTTCCTGGCTGGATGACTGGTCACGCAACAGGATCTGCGTGCAAGGCTCGCCATCGATACTTGCGGCCGAGAAGGACGCCAGGACCTGAACGTTGCTGCCGCTCTCCGTGACGATCTCCAACTGCATGTCGTCCACGTTGTAGTCACCCTTGCTGAACTTGCGCAGGCAGGCCTTGAAATCCCCCTGGTAGTCCGTGGCGATCATGTCCAGCAAGGGCATGCCTTCGATGTCCTCAAATGCTTCCACGCCGAACTTTTCCAGGTACGCCCGGTTGGCGTAGAGATGCATGCCCTCGTGCACGTAGGCAATGGCATCGCGGGAACTGTCCAGCAGCGCATTGCAACGGCGTTCAGTTTCCTTCAACGCCTTCTCCAGCTGTCGCAGGCGGCGACGCTGGCGGAGATGGGCGAACTCCCGCTCGATCGCCAGCCGGAGGTGTTCCAGGTCTCGCTTGTCCAGCAGGTCTGCGGCCCCCTTGTGCATGATGGCGTTGCGCAGTTCGTGCTTCTGCTCGTCGCTGACGCCGAGCACGGGCAGATCCCTGGCGCTGCGCTGCACCGCCTCAAGTGCCAGCATCAGCGGCAGGCCTTCAAGTGAATCACTGCACAGGAACAGGTCGAAGGATCTCTCCTCCAACGCGTCGCGGAGATCCTCCTCGTCTTCGATGCGTTCCGCGCGTACCGCGAGGCCGGCGTTGCGAAGCACGCTGATATACATTTCCGCATCGTTGAGCGATGGCTCCGCGATCAGAAGCCGTAGTACGTCATCCTGCGTCATGATGCCCTTTCGTTGGCGGGCGGCCATACGGCCGCCGTCTCTGTCAGATGTCGACCCACAGCCCTTCGTGGTCGGCGCCTTCGGTGGGTTCCAGTTCACGGAAGGTGTAACGTCCGAACAAGGCCGTGCGTTCCACGGGGGCGTCCAGTTCCAGTTCCCCCGTGCGCTCATGGCCGCGGATCAGGACCCGCTGTCCGTCATGATAGTGCAGCGTGGGTACGATCAGCGTTTCCGCTGTCTCCTGTTCCGGATCCTCCGGCAGCAGAAGGCAGCGCGATGGTTCGGAATAGCGCCCTTCGCCCAGCGCGGCACGGGCGAACACCGGTGTGGGCCTGCTGCCAATGGCCTCGATGCCGACCTGGAGGCCCTGGCCATTCGAATTGCGCAGCCAGCGGATCACACCCACCCGCCAGTCGGGGATGTTGCCTTCTCCCGTGCTCGTGTTCACCAGGACCAAATCGCCCACTTGCGCACGGGAGGCCTCCCGGTCGACGGTGATCAGCCCGAAGCCGCCTGGGCTGCTGTTGACCAGTTTCCAGAAATTCTCTGCCTCATTGCTTTCAGGGGAGTAGTCGGAGACCCACTCCGTACCGGCATCCGCACTTCGGCTGTCGATCGCCTTGAGTACATCACCGGAATAGATCTCCCGCCATACGTCGTTGACTTCCAGTGCCTGCTCCTGCGGGCGGCCCTCGTGGGACTGGAAGCGGGAAGATGTGAAGTATTTCGTGTCCTCCGCGTCCAGCACGCGGTGAACGTGGCTCAGGCCTACCACCAGCGAGGCCGGCTTATGATCGGGTTGGCGGGGCTCACGACGCTCCGTTACGGCGCCTAGGGACAGCGCCAGGCGGTACAGCCGCTGTGCCGTGTCCTCGGGTAGGGGGGGCTTGCGCCACCAGAGCATGCCCGTGCCGTTCAGCTGTCTCCGCGCTTCTTCCACCATGCCGGCGGTGCGCAGATAGAGCATGTCTCCCGCGCCCTCGTCGGAGGCCCGGATGTTGGGGGCCGGGCCGTCGTCTTCGACTGGGTTCACGCGGAACGGGCTCTGAGCGGCCTGCGCGTCGTCCGGCGTTAGCAGATGTGCGGAGTCGGCGATCCGGGCCAGCGTGCGGTAAGCCTCCAGCGCTTCCCCGCGCCCCATCTGATAAGGCCCGGCGGCCGCGCAGAGCAGCACCTGCCGGTAGAGATCATCAATCCGCACCGTGTCCTTGCCACGGCGGATGCGCCGCTGATTGATCCCGGCATCCCTGGCACGGCGTCGGCTGTCATGCAGCAGTTCCCAGCATCCTGGAGGCGGTGACTGATACAGGCTCCAGCATTCAACCAGCGTTGCGGCGCAGTGACGCATGGTGCCGTACAGCGCCGCCGCCCGGTCCGCCTTGCGCAGCTTCCGCCAGGCATCGCCGCTGACCAGGGCCAACTGGTAGCCCTTGGTCATGTCCTCCAGCAGGTTCAGGGACAGTTCGGCGGCCGCCCGTGGGCGCGAGGGCAGAGGAGGAGGGACGTGCAGGTACAGTTTGCGTAAGGCGTCGCAGACATAGTCGATACTGGGTTCCAGTTGTTGCAGCACGCGAACGCGTGGTGCGGGATCCAGCCCGGTGGCCGCGAGATCCTGCAAGGCCCCGCGCAACTCGCGGCCCGCGGCGGAGATGTTGGCCAACGGAAGCCCGGCAACCCATTTCTCAACGGAGGCAGGCCGCTCATCGAACCGGTCGCGGTCAATGCCGCGTTCCGGCAACTGTTCCCGCGGGCAGTCCGCGAACGGCCCTTCCGGGCTTTGCCGCGTTGCCATGATGTCGTCAATTTGCGTCATGCATACCCCCGAGCCCCAGTATATGCAGGCCGGCACCGCTCATACCAGCGGCTCAGGCTCGCGCAGATCCGGCAATAAGAGTGTCTTGTTCTGTTCACCGGCATCCTCCCTTGCCAGCTTGGGAACCAGGTAGCCCGGCAGCAGCGATGCCAGTTGGCCAACGAGGCGCCGCGCCTCCGGTTCGCCAACAAGGAAGTGGGCCGCGCCCTCAACCCTGTCCAACACATGCAGGTAATACGGCAGCACGCCCGCGGCGAACAGGCGTTCCGACAGCTGTACCAGGGTGTCGGCGTCGTCGTTGACGCCATGCAGTAGCACCGACTGGTTCAGCAGGCTGGCGCCGGCAGCGCTAAGATGCCGGCAGGCATGACCTACGGCGTCGTCAAGTTCGTTTGCATGGTTTGCATGCAGCACCACCACGGACTGCAGGCGCGTTCCCTGCAACCAGTTTAACAGCTCGGCATTCACGCGCTGCGGCAGCACGACGGGCAGCCGGCTGTGAATGCGTAGTCGCCGCAGGTGGGGAATCGCATCCAGGGCCTGCACCATCTCCCCCAGCTTCCGGTCCGAAAGCACCAGGGGGTCACCGCCGGACAGGATCACCTCGGTGATCGACGTGTCCTGTCGCAGATAATCCAGCGCCGCCTGCCAGTGCCGTCCGCTGACCTGCGCCTCGCTGTACGGGAAGCTGCGCCGGAAACAGTAGCGACAGTTCACGGCACAGGCGCCGGTGGCCACCACCAGCGCGCGCCCGTGGTATTTATGCAGCACCCCCGGTACAGGCATGGCCTGCAGATCACCCACGGGGTCCGGCCCGAAACCCTGAGTGACCGCGGTTTCCGCGTCCAGCGGCAACACCTGTCGCAGCAGCGGGTCGTCCGGATCGCCAGGGCGTATGCGCTCCAGCAGGGGTTCCGGGACCCTG
>LFIK01004355.1_pt1 | contig 11461 bp, 16 predicted proteins | sample 643401 | NCBI WGS metagenome assembly LFIK01 (sample SAMN03777447, study PRJNA286221) | soda lake metagenome | biome: soda lake; feature: Kulunda steppe; material: water; isolation source: sample T5-Br brine of Lake Tanatar-5 | place: Russia: Kulunda steppe | collected 2010-07 | reverse complement strand
TACAGAGTATACCACGTTCTGTAATACGTGAGCAGATCTTACGAAAATTGACATCTCCACCGATTTTAGCTGAGTTGAGGTGCTGTATTCTCTCCCTGCTTGCGCCTTCAGCGCTCGTTGAGGAAGGGGGCTTAGCAGCTCAACTCAGCTAAACCGCGACGCGGTGTTACAACCACGCTCTTGGGTAGAAGATTGTTGGTCAAGTCTTGGCAGTAGCTGGAAGTCACAGAGGACAAGGGTGACACGAACGTGTCACCCGACAAACGATGTTCCCAATCAAGACGTTTGTCTCGGAGCGTCGGGCTGCGAACCTGCTTCGACAGGTTCGCTGGCGTGACGGCGTCTATTGCCCATGCTGCCGTGGCGAATCCGTGATTCGGTACGGCAGCTATCGAGTGTTCCAGCGCTACCGGTGTAAAAATTGCGACCGTACGTTCAACGATCAAACAGGCACGGTTTTTGAGGACTCAGCAGTTGCTCTCAGAAAATGGTTTTTCGCGGTCTACACCTATATCCGCTTCAACACGAGTCTTAGACAGTTTGACGTGGAAATCGGCGTTGTCCTACAAGACGATCTACCGGCGCGTCCAGCGCTTCCTACGGGCGCTGGACGCACTTCTTCCACATCTCGAAGGTCCTGTTGAGACCGACGAACTGTACGTAAAAGCCGGACTCAAAGGCCGCGAGCGCGACCAGCCGTCACGCTCGCGTGGAACATACAACAAGGACAAGCCACCCGTGTTCATTCTCGCAGATCGTGGCACCGGTGAACGGCACGTGATCCCAGCGAAAGACGCCGATGAATCGACAGTCCGACTCCTGCTGGCTAACCGCCAACAGGAGTCTTTGACAGTCTATACTGACGGCTTTCGGGCGTATGAAGCACTTGAAAAGACGACGCATTCACTCGTGAATACGTCGTCCATGGCGACGGCGAGTACGTTGATGGAGACGTTCACGTGAACACTTGCGAGAGCCACAGATCGCTGGTGCGATCGTGGCTCTCTCCTCATCGAGGAGTCTCCAAGGACAAACTGACGCCGTATCTGAGAGCGTTTCAGCTTAAACGTGAGGTGTTCAGAAAACCAGGAAAAGAAGCTCTAAAAAATATCCTTGAAGCTGCACTATGACTCACCAACAATCTACGCCACAAGAGCGTTGATGTGACATCCTCCCACGACTGAAGTCCTGTCTCTTACCCATAAGTTCGCCGAGTCTCAAACAGTCGTTTCAGACGTTGTCTCCCCAGATCTACTGTTGAAAGAGCAACATGAAGAGAGGTTCGAGCGGTGAGATCGGCGATCGAGGGGGTGCTGAATGTGGACAAGCGAGATCGCCAAAATCGTTCCACAAGACTGTTCTCTCCGTAGACCTCGGGGTTTTCAGTCATATTCACCAAGATCGATACTGGTTCGATTTGTGGGTAAGAGACAGGACTAAAGCCGTGGGTTTTCTCGCCTAATCTGTATAAATAGTTCCACCCTGCGGCTGGGGTGTGCCCCTATAGGTGAATCAAGCTTCAAATCATTTTAATATAACCACTCAATCTGATGGACGACTGTTCGTGAGCGTGCAAAATGGACCAGATGGACTCGGAGCTCTTTGTGTGTTGGAAACAGAGGAACTTATCAATCTCAATATTAAGATTAACATTAAGGTTATCCTCTGTCGACCACCGGTCTAATCGACGACTTTGGGTAAGAGAATACCACACCATTCGCTTCGTGTATCTTGGATATATATGTCCATAGCTCACGAGAGTAATAGCTAATACAGTACAGTGAGAATTCCCATGTATGTCTGAATCAAATCGGGATGGAGGTGGACGGTACTCACCATCGGTCACAGACGCCGACATTCTTGGGATTCTTGAACGGGCATCTGCACCGGTGATGACTGCCACTGAAATCGCAGATGAGCTCCCAATTGGGCGGAGTGCTGTTCGAAAGCGACTCGTCGACCTGCACGAACGAGGAACAGTCGAACGAAAAAGCGTTGGTGCTCGATCAGTCGTCTGGTGGATCGTCGACGAAGACGATGAGACTCCAGATTTCAAAAGCGGATTTGGGTCATTCGCTGAAACTGATCTCGAAGAGCAGGTTGAGAAAGCAAGTGACGAGTTCGACCAGGGGGTCGAGGAGCGACAAGATGCTTTGTTTGGACACTAGCTTTCTCATTGACTACCTTCATGGTCGAGATCACGCACTGACGTTTCTCGAAGAGCGACCAAATGCTGAGTACGGTGTTCCAACGCTGGCATTGTGGGAACTCTATGCCGGGGCAGAACGATCTGATAAGAAGGGAGATTCGATTGCAGCGATTGATGACTCGCTCGATTGGATCGATGTGATCGGATTCAGTCGAAGTGCAGCCCAAGAAGGTGCTCGGATTCGCGCTCGGCTATTCGATCAGGGTACACAAATCAATGCAGTTGATGTCCTCATAGCGGGTGTTGCTCGAGATAGTGGCGCAGACCTTGTCGCGATGGATCGAGATTTCGACAATGTTGACGGACTCCATGTTCTCTATCCCAACGATCTGTATTCGAAGTAATTGGCTTGGATAACTCTGTGTGTGCGTGCAAATGGATTTTGTCTGTTACAGCTAGTTAATCTTAATATTAAGAGTAAGATTAGGGTCAAATCGGACGCAAGAGGGATATTATCCTCGAATGTCTCCTTGTCGAGGTCCTCGAACATAAGATGAGAAACAGTTGGTCGCACGTAGTAGTGATTCGTGCAAAGCGAGTCGTTCCAAGCATCGCTGGGCTTGATGCACAAGAGTTGCGACTATTATTTTTCGTCTCTGTCGGGGTGACAACGGGCGTTATGAAGCACGACCTGGCTCAATCAGCTGATGAAGGCAACAAGACTAGATTGCTACATACATTCTCTGTGCTACTAACGCAGATCTATTACGATCGTAGCACACACACCTTTTTTGACGAGTTAAAACAGCCAACTCACTGCAAATTCAGTGCTTCGTCTACCATCTCGGGGATAATCCGTAGATCATACAGGTAGTAGCTGCCGCTACTAATACCGTCGTTTCGTACGTCAGCTTCGACGAACCCTTTCTGTCGCAACTGACTGATTCGATCGTGAAGAAGCAGTGCTCGTCATCCAAGCAGCGGGTGATGATCTCACGGAATACGAAGCAACTCATGCGATCGACCAGTTGTTGAGCTGTGGGTGGATATACGAGGTTGATGGTGAGATCAGAATTACTGAGCCGTAAGCCGTAGGGACGCAATGTTATCTGATCCAGCATTGTAGCCCACAAATAAGGACCAAACTGTTGTTTCGAACCGTTACCCGACCGATCAGATCGCCTCTGCATCCTCCCCGTTCCAAGTTGCCAAGTGGAAACAAGTCAGTGACCGATCGAACTGTTATACATTGTCTCGAATTCTTGCTCACCACGGATCAGCTCGTCGACACCGTTTGTGAGTGTCACGTATCCGAATACTGTTGCTCGATAGTACGTATACAAACCATCTTGTCCTCGTTCGGTACGCTGACGTTTTTCGACAAGAGCAACATCGACGAGTTTGTTAAGGTGATAGTGGAGAGTACTATCGTCAATATCCATTACTTTTTCCAGCTCTTTGGGGCTCATTTCATCGCTGTGAACGAGGCGGTAGAGGATTTCGTACCGAGTACGGTGCCCAACCGCAGCGTGCATCCCAAGGTACTCCTCAAGACTGAGGACGCTACTTTCGGGTAGCAAATCTTCTGGATCTTCCGGAAACCCACCTTCGGAAGTTTGCGTTCGATTTGTAGCCATCTTTGGTTCTATTACGTATGGGTGACTTTTAGCTTTTCTCAAGCCAACAATTCTCAAAAAAAGGACTTTTTAAATACTAACAGTGAACATGACCGTGTATGTCTGTCGATATATCGCGTGACCTGATTGTCGAACAATTAGGAGACGTGACTTACGATCGGTTTCTCTTTTACTTAATGGGACCATACAAATCGTTCAACCTCAACTACGTTCTTAGCGAGAAAGAGCGCCAAGAAATTAACGTAGAAGACCTTCCGGGTCCGTTCCGTCGATTATTTCAAAGCAAAGATGAGATCGACGCAGCACAAGCACTCTTACGACGGATACAGGGTGAACTTCGCGTGAAACCAGGAGTGAACGCCTTTCTCGCCCTCGATATTGACGTGGATACCGATGATGTAGACGCAGCAACTCAGAGTATCGAATATACGAGGTACAGCAATGCAACTGCGTTTATTTTACCGTTTCTTGGACACAACTTTGGCGTCGGAGAAGAAGCTGGAAGTATTCTTGAGGCACTTTCAGAAACACATGGAGATCGGCTATTCTTTGTTCACGAGAACAATGTTACGAGTGCCATGATACGGTCGGCACAGGTACGATGGGACCTACGGGTGGAAACATATGAGACAGAGTCAGAACTTGTTTCAAAACTTCGGATATTCACCGCGGGTATTATGCACCGAGAGCGTCGCGGCGATCTCGATCTGTTAGACTGACTTTTTAATACAAAAACGGTGCTGAGCGTCATGTGCTCAAATTTTGGACATACAACGACCTTATTTCACACCTTACACCACTTCCTCTGTTGGTAATTCAAACGATCGCAACGACTACGTCGTCGTTTTTATCCTCGATTGATTCCTCAAACACTTCTTCAGGATTGTCTGGCGTGTCATCTATTGATGCTGCAAACAGATATCGCCATTCACCATCCTCGGTCGCAAGTATCCAAACAATCTCGTCTTCGGCTGGGTCATCAACTGTAACTGCGATCTATGAGCATACGCGTGAGATATCCCGTGAAATCAACCACCGTGTACTGAAACTACAGAGCCCAAATGCTCAGATCGAAATCGTTTGGTTTGAGAACGGTGACTTCTCGCTCCATTACCACGAAGATCATGAGCAAGGACAATTTGATCATCGATGGGACCGCCATCCATCAGATCACAACGCTCGTGACCACATCCACCTTGGTCTAAATGCACTAACACCTGGAGGTGATTTATTTCATCCCAGCGATTGGCGTGACGTTCTCTCAGTGGCTCTCTCCGAGGTTGAAGCCCGTCAACGTGCATTTTGGGAGGAATAAAAAGACCAATCAACTCAAACGGTTACGCCGGGAGCAGGGCCGCGCACGATTTCACCCCAAGCCGATCGTAACCTTGCGTATGGATTGATTGAAATTCGTCGAATCATTAGTACGCTGGAACTATCTACCTCGATTCGTGATGAATACACAGCGCGAAGGTCGCAACGACCGAAAACTGGTCTCCTATGAGATGATAGGTCGATATCTGCACTGTATCAACCAATTTAATACTTCGCAATCAGCTGGAATTTGGCCGTTAAAACGGTAGATTCGTAGCCGTTCGGTCTCGGCCGAGAGGGTCTCTTGCTACCGCATCTAGCGTCTCGTCTCTGTTTCGAGATATGTCTCAGCGTCGCGATATTTGCCTTCCCCGAGTTTCTCCCCTATTCGTCGTTCGAGTTCAGCCTCGTTGATCTTTCCGTCCATGTACGCCTGTCGGGGTTGTTCGACGGGATCGTCAATAGTTTCTCCCTGCTCGGTTCTCGCCCCGTCGGATTCATCGGCATCGTCCGCAAGTATGCTCTTACTGACGAAATACGAGATAGACAGTACTGCGAGGAGGCCCATTGCTGCCATGGGGACCACCATGCCCAAATTCACAAGAATAATAATAGATAATAATGATACACCAGCCGCAATGGACGCAGCAAATAACTTCCACTCACTCATATATTAGACAAAGTAGCAGTCCTAATAAATGTCATGCAGATGACCCTAGGTTCTGGCCACCAACAACGGCTAAGACCGCAGGACAACACGAACAAAGACACGATGGTATAGCGAACCCACACTGTTAGATTCGCTATGACATTGCTGGGTGCTGGTATCATGGTCTGGTGGGGTAAATATCGACGCGAGCTGACTGTCGAATCGGACTCGGAATCGGGATGGCTGGGTCGGTCGCTCTTATTGAGATCTGGACGAACACTGACTTCAGCGAACTCCAGTTGGCGGGATTGGTCGTCGCGCTCGGTGTTGCGGATTACATCGATTCCCTCTCAATCGGATCAGTATCTGGCTCAAACAGATCTTCAATCTGACACTCGAAGTACACGGCAAGTTTGAACGCTAACTCCAGCGATGGATCGTAGCGGTCTCGCTCAACTGCGTTAATCGTTTGTCGTGAAACACCGACAGTTGTGCCGAGTTCTCCTTGACTTAACCCTTCACGTTCGCGGTAGGTCGAAATGTTGTTTTTCATAACGACTCTGCGTTTATTTGTACTGTTGTTTCCCAATCCAGCGGGCTGATAAGAAAATGAGGATCAGTAACATGTATCCCCAGATTGCACCTCGAACAGCGGCAGGGGCAGTATAGATGCCAGTCGTGGTAAGGACGACTTCCGCTGGGAGTCCGACTGTCGTCACTGCTATGACGAACATAATCGTTGTTTGGCTGGCCTCCCGCTCCATCTGTTGTTCGAGTTCATCTCTAACCGAAACCGGGGAGTACCAATATCCAGCAACCATCCCGAGACAACCGAGCCAGTAGAGCCCGAGTCCCACAAAGAGTACCACTGGTTCTTGAATAAACATCCACACCGCAGTCATAATAAACAGACAGACGGTACCGAGTCCAACGGCCCAGTTTACCCACTTTTTGTACTGTTTTCGCTTCTTGACTTGCTGTGTCGCGGTAAGTCCTTCACTCATTCTAATCACGGGTGTAAAACACCCTTTACAGTAAAGAGTGCTTTACACAAGTATATAAATCTATAGCTTTTGTTCAAACGGCCATCATATTCGGTGAATGCCAGAAGTTACTAGCTGTTCATTTCAGGGAGTAATTTGATGTCTGTCGCGTTATACAGTTTGCCTGTATTGACCGCTCAGAGTCGTGTTTTCGAGTCGTCGTCAGCTGTAAATCGAGAATTGCGTTCACCTTCGTATCTACCAACAGCGTCACTTCGAGCGGCTGAATCGTGAGTTCAGCTCGTTTCGAGGCGTGACTGCGGTCAAATCCTGACGCATCAACACCAACAACGCCACTTGTCGGAAGTAGTGTTGCTGAGAGAGTCAATATGACACGCCACACAGCCATATCAAGCCGATTGAACGCCTTACAGAGCGTTGAAGGCGTAGGTAGTTCAGCTAATCAAAGAGTTCGACGAATGCGTGGCATCTCGATTAATTCGTCAAGCAGGCCACGATCGGTCGTGTTCTTCCGAATTTTGAGACATAGCAGAACAACGTCCTGTGGGAGCGTATAGCGGTGTTTGGAGAATTTCGAGGAGTATCGAGGGACCGCTCGGTGTGCCAGATGGATCGCCTTCTCAGTAAACTGGAGAATCTGCGACTTCGGGAGGGCCTTCATTTCGTGGAATTACAGGGCAGACCTGTAACTCTTTGAGGATTTCAACAGAGCCTGAAATCTCTATGTAGCCTCGGAGTCGAAACCGTTGGCTCAGTCAGTGTTCAACTGGTCCTGCATCTCGGAGAATTCTTCAATAACAAACGAATTGACTGGCGTATCGGTTTCCTCAGTACCGAGCACGACGACGATGTGTTCGTCTTCTGTGTCCGTAATCGAGACCTCCTGTGCAGTCGCTGTCGTCCCATCAAGAGCACTATCCTCATCAAGTTCAAGTGCAATTCGGTAGACCCCGTCAGTATTGAACACATCTCCAAACGTGGCCCCAGAGTCTCCGTCGGCATCTTCATCGTCCTCCCCCTCAGGGTCGACTTCGAACGATTCCGTGAGGACAGCCGTCCCGTTGGGATCAGTGATTGTGATCTCTCCGGAGAGTGTACGGTCAGTCGCATTAAACAGATTGACGTCATCAAGGACGAGTCCAGCCAGGAGATCAATAGCGCTCGTGCATCCGGCGAGTGTCGCCGAACCGACTGCGACTGTGATCCCAAGAAAATGGCGGCGAGAGGAAGTAGTTGATCCAATTGGTGACCGATCAATACCACTGATGGAGGGCTGGCGAGACATAAGCAATCTATTGGATTCTGCCAGATATTTAATGGTTTTTGTTGAGGGCGGCAAGTCGACTCGACAGTCGATGTAACCCTCCCATCGGCTTTGTTGAGATCCAATTTGTCAGACCGGTTCTCACCTGAAACAGCCTGTCGATGAGAACTGCGGACTAAACAGGGAAAGGACTATCTGAGAGTAGTTAAAATTCTTATAGTATGGAGACAGGTCACCTGCACCTCAGAAAGGGACTTAGTTTTATTTTAGTCTTCGCACTCCTTGTACTGCTCCTAATAGCCACAAGAGGCGCTATGGGAGGTGCATATGAGTATATATCTAGTTTGAACTGGGTGACTGGCATCGTATTCCTCATACTTGCAAGTATAATCCCAATTTGGCTTGTTCTTCAATACGCTGGTTCTCATGGTGACTAAACTCCCTGTATTGACTGATCAGAGCGATCGGTTTACATTATGAGCGAGACAGGCGATGGTGAGTTCACATCACTTCACAAGACATCGAACGTACGCGTAAACGACCACTGGCGCGGTGGCCCGTGGCTTTTGTAATTCCCTCAGCCTACGCCGATAGCACTCCACGCGAAGCGATTTCGCGGGATGAGGATGGGCGGTTTACTGAACGCCCCGACCCGGACAGACGCACCAACCGAACTTGTGGTTGGGTTTTGTGAGTCCGGTAAGTAACCGATTCAATATCTACGCCAGCGTATTTTGCCCACGCTCACCACGCCACGTTCACACTCGCGTTCCGGTCAGCATGGTCTTGCTGAACCTCACACGAATCGTTCGTACACCGGAACCGCCGACCTCTACGGCCAACGGAGTCACTCAGAGACAGTTAACTCAACGCTCAAATGGAAGTACTGCGCGTTCGTCCGTTCACGACGCTGGTGGAAGCAGTTTCGTGAACTCGCCCGGGCGTGTATCGTCCACAACCTTGACCAAGCCCTCTAACAAATCAGTGCAGCGAGTAGACGTATCGCTCAGTGAAAGTCAGGTGTCTTGAGGTGACTTAGGTAGGAGGATTTATTTAAGAGTGCAGTTATCACTCATAGATGGGTTCTTCCGATGATTTTAACGGCTCAGCAGTGGTCGGTGCAGGTATCGGTGTTGGGTTAGTAATCGGTGCCGGGTGGGGAATGGTGATGGCACAGATTGTTGGTGCTGATGTAGGGACCGGGATTACAATCGGTGCAGGTGCTGGGTTACTAATTGCACTCGTTTCCGGGGCCGTTGTCTATTACACCACAAAAGCTGAATGACCAGTATGCGTGCATACTGAGCGGATGTCGTTCATTGATTTATTCGTGATCGTCTAAGAACCGCCAATATAGGAAGAAGTAGGCTTATTGAAATCATTGGGTAGGGGAATTCAACTCAAAAGTCGTCAAAAGTTAGCCTCTACACGTCAACAGCCTCTCGGGGTCAAGCCCCGTGGCATCCGCCTTGTATTTCTGTGAAGAGGGTTTCAACTGAACCACTCTCACAAAGAGATATGATGCTTGTTTTCCATTCAGAGGCATGGACAAATTTACCGAAGAATTGAGCGATGATGAATTACTCGCTTATTGCGTGGCCTTTGGTATTGTTATCGGAGTAGTACTCGGGATCTTCAGCGGGTTAATTGCCAGTAATGGGTTTCTTATAGCAATGGGGCCCGTTATAGGCATCTTTATTGGTCTTACAGCATGGTTTATATTTTCTGGCTAAATTGGTTTTAGCTCTTAATAACCCGACATATCTTGATCCTTGGTTGCGTACCAACTGCACACTACAGACTTCCTCTTGATTCGTTGTTCAGAGGCTGCTAAACTCAGGGCCCAACTGTTTCACGGAGCTGAGGAGATCACGATTAGACTTTCACCCAGTTCAGAAGAAACCAGGTGAACACCAAATGATCTACCGAGAAAAACACTAACAAGCGCGAGTATTGGTGAAACCAAATTAATAAGCCGTGTATCGTTCCACGCCTCTGTTCCAACCATTCTGCCTTTCAGCGAGTCAGTCATACGGGAAAACCGATTTCAACCCACAAATAGTCACTGCGCAGTACACACGTCTACGGACATGCTGGTTCGACCCACGCAGGACGAACCAAACAGAGTCACAGTGCTGCGTTCACTCTTTGTATGCAGCACAACCCATGAAAAATATTAAAATTTGACTATTTCAACAGATCCGATCTGTGTTATAATTCTGCTTATATATCCAAGCTGTGTGTAGTCGTTCTTGCTATCTCACTAAGTTCTGAGTCTTCCTGTTGTTGGAGTAGCAATTACACGCCTATCATTGGAAGCAGTGGCAGTTGCTAGCATTGGTTTCAGAACCGCGAATAGTCATTCTCCACGGGTCCTTGTTCACCAAATATCCGAATCGAGATTGATCGGGTAGACGAACAGCGCGATCCCCACGATCGTGTGCAAGTGCAACTGCCTCAAACTTTCTGTCAGTGAGCCCAAATCGATCGACTGGAGTCGCTAAATCTGTGCTGAATCAGTTGGTCAATGAGAAATGAGAATCGAGTACTTAGAAAACGGTTCGGCCGACAAGAACAGCCGATCCGTAGGCGACACCCAACTGGAGCTGATAGACGTGTCAGCGGGGACCAGCCACAGACGAGGGAGGGCCATCACCTCCGAGTGAGGCGTCGCACATATTGACTAAGTTGTTATTAGAAGTTCTATCTTAACTGTGTATATTCCGGACAATCCGGACAATCCGTATAACCTATATAAAACGGCTCATGTATACCGCCAGCAGTTTTAGTGGGTCGGATTCTTGTGTTCAAACGCATAATAAACGCGACGGCCGGTGTCGGTGAGATGCACATCATCAGATCGGCCAACTGACCGTAGTTCAACGTATCCACGCTCACGCAGCGGTGTGAGGATGTGTGTCTCCAGCGCACGATACTTTGCCGTACGACTCCCGCCAGCGTCCACGACGAAATGGAGCTCGTAATCTTGAGCCCACTCAATGAGGTTCCATTTGTCCGTTGTCCGGTTATTTGCTTCGCGTTCATGAATACGGCCAAGGATTGCGACCTGCTCTGCGCTCGGTCCATCAACGGGGTAGAGTGGGAGGTCGATGATCTCATCAACGCCAGCGGTGACTGGCTCCGCTGCTCTGTTGTGGTTATGTTCCGCCGGTGTAACGCTGTACGGTCGGGCACCAACCACCATACACGCCATAGCAAGCCCGACTGCTGTGATTCGTGGTCCAGTCGAAACGTTGGCAAACAAACGATCGCCATCCGGATCAGTGACCGCATGCTGTGCTGCGACCGTTGTTGCCACGCCGAGCACATCATATACATCGTTCAATCGAACCGGAAGTGGCCGGACTTCGGCGAACTCTGCAATCGTAGTCAACGCATCGCGCTGATACTCGGTCAGCGACTCGACGTCAACATCAGTTGCGT
>LFIK01004352.1_pt1 | contig 11463 bp, 9 predicted proteins | sample 643401 | NCBI WGS metagenome assembly LFIK01 (sample SAMN03777447, study PRJNA286221) | soda lake metagenome | biome: soda lake; feature: Kulunda steppe; material: water; isolation source: sample T5-Br brine of Lake Tanatar-5 | place: Russia: Kulunda steppe | collected 2010-07 | reverse complement strand
TAATGACCTTCTTCCTCGTTTGATGGTGGAGGTTTGCCTGGTGCTTGCACCAGATGTAAACTTCTTCCTTAATTCACGCAAACAGGGGTTACCTTGTTAGCGTAGTCTTTTCTTTTCTTTTCTTTTCCCACACGTGGTCTCTCTCCGCAGGACTTATGCGTCTCTGTATTATCGCGCAGATTTAGACAGACTGCCTGCTTTTCTGAGCCAGAACTGTAAGCTTTATTTCTTCCTCCATGCACTTGCAGATTTTTATGCGCAGGCTAGCAGTTGCACTTGTTAACTGAAGGTCTACTGGGAATTAGAAAAGTATTCTTGTGAGCCCCTTGTAAACTCATTGCATCCCTGAGCTTACCAAGGCATGATGCCCCTCTTTTCATGTATGCGACCGGGAGATCTCCGAGGGCTTGGTCTTCTTGTTTCTTTATGTTACAATTATCAATGAAATATGCACAAGCTGCCTTTAAAATATCCAGTCATGGAAAGGCAAAATATAACCGCAGTGCTTAGAATTGATCACAAACACATCATATTAACACCGCACAGCAAGCAGCTTTGAAAAAACGGACTTCACTTTTACATAGTAAGTCGCCCACTGGAAAGTACTAAGTATAAACAAGACGCCAGAGATTTGCATAATCATGCCAAAAACATACTTGACACAGAAAGCATAAAATTTATCAGAAGAACGCGCGGCAATAATATTGGGATCATGAAGAAAGCATCATATTTTAAAAGAAGCATGCATTATGTATGGCCTGACAGCATGAAGTAACATTTGCTCACGAAGCTGTGCTTGGCAGAAGGCCATACTTTTCTCCACCATGCTTCCTTGTGGGCTGCTCCCTCAACCTACGTTTTCGTAGTTCCAGTAAGGCATCAAGCAGGCCCTGCAAGTCGCAAATCAACATGTTTGAGGGCACCTTAACGTGCTCAGGCGTCCAAGGTAGACAAAAAAAGTACTCTTTCAGCCTCAAGGCAGCTAAGATTGTTGGAGATCCATGGCACGGATTCCAGACTTAATGTGGTTTAAAGCTCACTTGGAAAACATCCACAGGGGGGGTGTCGATGTCCATAAGGACACCAAACCTTTGAACAAGGATTCAGCCTTCAACCCAGTGGCTGAGAGGTAACCTCCTTGCTAAAATGAGTGTTGTGAAGGTCGTTCATGTACACCTAATAATGCCCGAAATTGACCAATTGCAAGATGGCAGTTGTAGACTACACAATAGAGACAATATTCCTGAGTAAGACTTTAGGCAAAGAGCGTAAAGTTAACATCTAAAATTCTGACCACCACACAAGAACAGCTTTTATTCTTCTTTATTTCCTTTTCTTTTATACTCTTTTTTGACTACCACATACCTCCTCGTGTATCTCAGCCACCATCTCTTCCACATCCTCTTCATGCATCACTCCATCCGCGCTGTACTGCACACCCTCGTAGTACTTGTCCAATCGGACATCACCTGTACAGGAATTCCAGACAGGAAAGTCAATTTCAGGGATTCAGCAAAGTCTGATTCCCTTAAAGCACGAGACTCAATCGCCTGAACTAAGGCTTCCTTGAGCGATTAAGCATACTGCATAAGAGGAGGCTCAGTAAACGACAGAAGAAGAGGCTCACGTATGCGACAAGCTGCCATCTTGCATGCAGAGACTCAAGTATGCAACAAGCTGCCATCTTCCATGCAGATCTCTGTCTGGCCAGGTGCACACAAATGCCAAGTTCGTGACACACTGACCACAGATGTTGACTTATTATGCAGTCAAGGTAATTTATTTTGATTTAGGCACACACACACTCATCTAAAGAAGTACGAAAGCTGGGGATTTTTTTGCAGCTGCACGGGAATGCATTGGATTTGGGTAGCAGCCAACATTTTGATAAATTTGCTCTGCACAACTGGAAGACCGCAAAAAGCAAGGCATGCTGGAATGCGTGTTAAAACTTCAGAAAAATCCCAGGGGAGCTATGCTTGCATCATGTAGATTTGTCTGTTAGTGTGGGCTGGGATGGGCTAAGCCTGAAGTTGGCCGTAGTATGCTGGTGGGACGACTCAGCAGAGGCCGTTGGCCATGGCTGTGCCTGTGGTGTTTCACTAGTGCCCAGCTACGTTTGCCTTTCGCTGGAGGCGGTGCGCAGAGTGACTGTCAGGGCAGGGTCCACAGACATTTCCCATTGTGCATGCTTGCATTTACTGCTTCCTATTGGACATTAAGAGGTCACAACTTCTGAGCACCTTCCAAAAATTATCTTCAGACCTCAAATGTACCCTACTGTTGGGCAGTCGCATGGTGTTGCTTTATTGTTCTTAAAATTCTTGAGGCTGTCCTTTTTTTAGCTTGCTCATAAACCTCCTTTACTGTTTTAACATGCAGGCCAACAGTCGAACAACTTGACTGAGGCCTTATCCTTGGAACCTTACCACGTTGGTTTGGACTGCGATTGCACATCAGAAACTCAAATCAGGGAGCAGACTAAAAAAAGCAGCCCCTCTCAGCCACAGTGATCGCTCCTGCATTTTGTCTTGCCCAATCAATGTGAAACATGCCAACCATACAGTTTCTCACCAGCATAGCACACCCGCACGTTTGATGACTTCCCATCTTGAGCAATCATCTTCGTCAGCCGCTGATTCCCCATCGCACTTTTGGTGTTCTTAGCAATCTGCAAAGAGTTGGCACGCCAAAGCCAGTGAGCAACGCTTAAAACGCTTGTTGAAAAAGCAGCTCTTGACGTGCAAAGCAACACGAGACAATTCAAACCCTAAACACAAACTATTGTGGTGCTGGGAGTACTCCATATGCGAGTTGTACTGTGGCATCTCAGGCAAACAAACATGCCTAACAAGTTCCACTTAAGAGTCGCTGCTCACAGGCCATACATCATTTACGGTGGCAGGCATGGAGCATTGACATCATCTATAGTGACAGACATGGAGCTGTGGAAGGTGCGCACACAATCAAAGCAGAAGTGGCACCAGTTACATGCTTTCAGCCTCACCTGGTAAGCAGTAAAGGCAGTGAAAAAGGGCCCAGGCACAATCAGGGCATCGATGCCAAAGGCAATGGGCAACATTACACTTGCCACTGCGGCCTTGGCGGCGGAAGTCACCCCATGCTGCAAGTGCAGGAGCGGGCAGCACTAGTGGGTAAGAATCCGCGGCTGCCACAGGTGAGCACTCCTGAACAGAAAACCTTGGATGCCAATGGCACCACAACCAGCCACTTGTGTCTTGCAAATGTATGTGTTGCATTTTACTAGCTTAACAGTCTAGTCTTGCAAAAATGTGTTGCATTTTTGTAGCTATACAGTGCGCGATGCTGCAGGCTCAGTGCTTCAATGAGGTGAGCGCCTGACGCTGCAATGCCAAGCGCGCCAGCATCAGCACAACCGGCCACTTATGTCTTGCAGATGTGCTTTTTGTAGCTATATAGTTTGCAATGCTGCAGGCTCAGTGCTTGAATGGGGTGGCCGCCTAACGCTGCACTGCCAAGCGCGCCAGCATCAGCAGAGCACACATTTCAGCTTGTTCCCCCCTCCAATGCCCAACAGACATCCATCCTGTCTCCCCATATGGGCAGTGCTTCTGCTTGCCTCTCACACAGTGAAGCAGCTGCCTGAGCTGCATGCAAGAGTTGCTTTCATACCATTCATCCTCTTTGAGACAGAGCCGCATGCAAGCAGCTAGCCCTTGCCAGCAACAGCCCCGCACATCACCATACCAAGCCCAACCTTCAATGTAAGGCACAACAGAGCTATCAAATGTGGAGCGCAACTAAGCTACTGATGTAGAGCAGAACCATACTATTATTGTGGAGCGCAACAAAGCTATTGATGTGGAGCACAGGAAAGCTACTGATGTGGAGCGCAACAAAGCTACTGATCTGGAGCGCAACTCAGCAACTGAGGGGACCACGCATCCCCATACGCCGTGCGCAGGCACACAAAGTACACGCTTCAAGCATGCAAGCACACCATGCTTTTTATGCGCTCCATGATGCATCTCACTTCCAGCGCACAGGAATGACGTGCTTGTCAAGCAGACCGTGCATGCCATGGTGTGGTTCAGACATGCGTTCTACAGTGCGGGCACTTTTAGGGTACGAGCACTCACCGTGTCTGTCATGGTGGTCATGCGCTCCATGATGCAATCAGGGCCCACAAGGCTTGGGTGGTAAATGATGACCTGCAGGGATCACAGCACTGGGGCACTGATGTGCTTGCATTCGTTGAGGTGCACTGCTGAACACGTGGTGGGTGCACTGCTGAACACGTGGTGGGTGGTAGGCAGGAGCGCAGCCTCTTGTAAGCTACTTCAAGCACAGTGCCCGAACATGCACTGCATCTGTGTGTTGCTGTGGAAGAGCTGGTGCCAGAAGCTACAGGATTCAAGGGGAAAAGCTTACCTTCGACACGTTCTTGGGAATGTTCTTTGTTAAACGCTCTTCTATGCTCATATCATTAAGTGCACGTTGCCCAACCTGCGTATTCGCCGTCAACATTCTTTTACCCCAGGAAATGGCCAGGCAAGAGAAGAAGCGCAGCTAATCAACAGAACATCGATACAGAGTCAAAGCAGCACAGACACAGCTTGTCTGACTTTACAAACAGCCAGCAGCAGAAGCTGCCCTTTTCGGGCAGCTGCTTCTTTGCGCAAGAGCTCGCTTGATTCCACAAAGAGCAGAGCAGCCCAGAGCCCTTCTTCACGAGGCAATTGGCATCTAGAGTGGTGAGAATGTCTGCCACTGCAATTTCCCTCACGTACACAGCAAGTTCAGCAGCATTCTCAAGGTTGCTGCTCACCTTGTAAACCTTGGCGCCAAAAGTCCCCTCCTCTTTCTCTTTCAACTTTGCCCATCTCTCTGCCGCTGCGCGCATGCACATATTCTCCAGTTGTGTCAGCAAAGTTCATTTAAGCGCATGCAATGGTGCTCCATAACAAGTGGTTGCAGCGTTTCCCTGTTCTGTGCCTCCGCACTGCATTTGTGCAGAGAACAGTGAGCGGACACACGAGTGGCATTGAGCGGACACACGAGTGGCAGAGGAAGGGCCTGTCGATAACTTGCCATCATGTGCGGTGCATCACCATGCGCAGCAGGAGCAGCCAGCATGATCCCACCTATCTGTACCTGGTATCAGTGGCGGAATTACAAGGTTACCATCCGGCCAAACACCACACGAGCGCGTGCCAGACAACCATGCACCGTGGATAATCAATCCAATCATGCACAGCATATTAACATGCGCAGCAGGAGCAGCCAGCATGATCCCGCCTTTCTGTACCTGGTTTCAGTGGCGATTATATCAGTAGCGAAATACAAGGTGACCATCCTGCCAAACACCACACGAGCGCGCGCCAGACCAGGATGCACCGTAGATCATTTACCCACAGGCAAGGTGCTCTGCCCCAGAATGGGAATCTGCCTGCACTCACCAGCTCCTTGCAAGTCATCTATGCGGTCCTGTGGGGGCATGTGGGTGTGGGTGTGGTGTGGGTGTGCAAACCCACCTAAAAACAGGGGTATGGTATATTGTCAGGGTCCACTACCTAATGTCATTTTGCTAGGGCGTGTCAGAGCTAGCATGCATTGTTGATCCCTCAAGTACAACAATGGCATTCATGAATGTGACGTGATGATGATGTGCCGAATCGTGGCAATGCTCGCCATGGTGTGCATGAGATAGCACATGCAGGTATGCATGCCAGGCACAAACAGGCCTTGTGCACAGCGTGATTAATCTTCTCAAAATATCCAAAGCCAAGCATTGGCTTACTGATTTACAAGCCTCATCAAATCTCTCAAGAAGGAGAGCCTCTCAGCTGGCCCTGCTTTGCCCGTCCTAAGCTGTCCAACAAACATTCAGCCACGCAGCTCACCTTTAGTTTCCCTTGCCAACCCTCTCGTATGCGCCCATCTTCGTTGAAGCGTGAGACAGGAAGGAACACAAGGTTCTCCTCTGGGGGCACATCAGGGTTCTGGGACAGGCAAATATATCAGGGGCTCAGTGCACACTGTGAAGCAATTAAGCAACTGGGGGCAGCAGGAATCCCCTAGTTCAAACCACGGCATATCAGCCGCATACTATGGAGCTAGCAAGTGGTTCTGAAAGAGGGCTACAGCTCCATTGCTCACCCAATAAAGTGGTAAAGCATAAATGTGCAGCTCCCGCTCCTGCTCGGTGCTCCCATCCTCCCTCTCAAAATCAAGCACAGTCTCTCTGTCTTCAACATCTTGGTTGTCAGTTCCTACAGCAAGATGTTACGGTGATTGCCGCGTGTGTTAATGATGGTGTGTTTGGCAAGACGAAGCAGCCAAGCGAAGCTGTACGGCTTCAGAAAACCACCTTGCGGGATATCCTCTGCATCTTTAATGCTGGCCCCTGCACCATTGCATGCTTTGAATTAGATGTGGGACTGCCAAAGCATTCATGCAAACATGACAGCCTGCGCAGCCCCCTTGCCTAGAGGAAGATCACCGGGTGTGGCAGCTTTAGGGGCCTGCTTCTCTTGAGTCCCATCTTCTTCTTCACTGTCACTGGGTGCGTAGTTGTTGGTCAAGCTGTAGGCCATTGTCACACTGCAAGGACTACTTTACCTTATATAGCACCTACCAAAAATATTGACTTCTACCATGAGATTTAAACTATTTAATCATTCATCCTCCATCCTCAACCGACCGGTCTTAACCCCAGCTTATCCATATCGTTTTCATTTGAAAAATGATATCTGCTGGTAGAGGAGTGGCAAAGTCCTTAGCCACGACCAGCTCAAAGAGGGGGATGTCCGTCCAGTGCAACGCCGGCAGGGTGTTGATCACCGGAGGAAACACAGGTACGTTTTAGTAGTATGTGTTTGGCACTGCGCTGGACAGGGATTTGAGCACAGGGATTTGAGTACGGGGCCGACCTGGCACTCACGGACATGAGATGTCCACCACACAAACACAAGATGTCCACCCTCTAATGCCTTTTAATTGCAGGCATTGGGTTTGAGACCGCCAAATCACTCTGTAAGCAGGTGTGTGTTCTCTAAGAGCCTGGTGCTTGCATATCGCTTTGGATGCTCAAATTGCACAACTGCACACATGGGGGGACTTCACGTGACACAACATCTCCTGTAAAATTATTGGGCTTTATAAAATGATCCACGGTGCAGCTGGTGTGGCCTCCTATCATGAAAAAAGATTATTATAAGAAAACTCGCTCTGACACACTCCTGCAAACCGTCTCCATGGTTTCCTTCTGTGGGGCAAACTGATGCATGTTCACACACACCACCCTGCTCTTGCACCCCATTATGCAGGGGTATGAAGTCACAATCGCCTGCCGTGACGACAGCCGCGCTGCGAATGCAGTCCAGCGGATCAAGTGCGTGCATTATGCTCAACACTTCAAGTAACAAGTTGCTTTCTGCTTTTTCCTTTGCTGCGGGGCTGTTCCAGAGGCTGAAAAGAGAAATGCCAAGCCATCTCTTTTGGCCCCTGTAGGTCTGGGCAGCCCGACGCCAAGTTAGACTCCATCAACCTAGACCTGCAGGACCTGAGCTCTGTGGCCAAGTGCTACAAGACCCTCTGCAGCCAGAACCGCACCTTCTTCGATGTGCTGTTGAACAATGCGGGTGTGATGGCGACGCCCAAGATGCAAACCAAGGATGGCTTTGAGTATCAGGTAAGAGCGTGTTGATCATGTACAATTGGTGTTGGTTACCTTGACTGCTGAGTCGGTGGGGGGTTGGTTGCAGCTACAAGGTGGATTTCGCGTTTCCTGATAGGTCCTAGTCTTCAGATCAGGACCTATCAGGACCTATCAAGACTTATCAGGACGACCTGATAGGGTGAGGAATTTGTTTTGGCTTGCATGGTTATGCTAGCCCTTGATCTTTTCTCATGCTCTGCATTGCTTGATGCTGTGCAGCTGGGTGTCAACCACTTGGGCCATTTCGCCCTGACAAGCCTGCTGCTGCCTCACCTGAAGGAAGCCAACAAGTAAGCTCTCCTTTGCATGCGCACCTCGCTGGCTTCACCCTGTTTCATGTTGCTTCAACATAAATCCTTCCAGTACAATTATAACTGTCGCTTGTGACAGAAACGCCTCTATAGGGCCAAGTATTCAGTTAGCGATCCATAGAGCCTTGACTTGGGATGCATAACTAACTTGAGTGTGTGCATGTGCATTCTGCAGGCCGGTCCGCATCATCAACGTCTCTTCGATGGTCAGTACAGGACTGATTTGTTCTGGAAAAGCGTGGTTTGGGAGCTACTCCCGAGGGTATTGCTATGGTCTGAGTTTGCCACTGGTGCCACCTGCTCCTTCCCCAAACTGAAGATGAAGACAGTCTTTGCCTCTTGATCGCCATGTATATGTGGGGCATGCACCTTCAGGACCCAGTAGTGCATTCTCTTACCTCGCTGCCCAGCACCTGCTCATACCGGGCACACTGTCGCATGCTACGAATGCTGGCAAGCAGCGCATGCAGCTGCATACTATTGTGCAGGGCCATACGCTGGGCAAAATGGACTTTGATGATCTGTTCCGCGACAAACCTGGGGCGTATGGACCTTGGGAGGCGTATGGACAGTCCAAGAGGGCCAACATCCTGTTTACCTATGAGCTGGCACGCAGGCTCCAACAACACCCACAGGTGGAGAACCAATCTTGCAGTCAAAAAATTGCTTGGATTTGCCACGCACATGGGCTAGCTGTGCTGAGGCAAAAGCTAAGCGCTACCAGCTTGATGCGTGTGGTAATGCAGAACTGTAGGTTGCAGACCTGCGTCTTGACAGGTCCCCTAGGCGGTTCTGTCACATGATATCTGCGTTAAATCTCGCTTCATAAAACTCGACCTTCCAGCCGCATAGGTAAGATCTGCTGATCTCAGGTCTCTTCCCCGCTTACCAAAAAAGGATTTATGATGGATGAAGCAATCTTGAAGGTCGGCTCTCAGTGAAGTTTTAATGCTTGGTGTCACCAGATCCCTTTGGTCAGCCATGCCTGTGTTATACTATACGCAGATCACAGCAAACTGCCTCCATCCCGGTGTGGTGAAGACAGAGCTGGGTCGGTACATGATCACACCATCCAACTCCTGGTACATGGTGCGTAAGGACTTTGACAAGGGTGTCTCCCACAATTATGTAGTGATGTCAGCATCAGCTTTTAAAGAGAGGGAAATTTGGTTGCATGTAGTTTGCTGAACGTACTGTTGATTATCCAGGAGATGAGCCACAGTGGATACAAGCACTGATTTACAGGTTGCAAATGGGTGCATAGACTGAACTCCCTGTCTGCATTAACACATGTTTGCAGAGCTTGTTGATCCCGATCGCCGCTCTCTTTTTCAAGACCCCAGAACAGGGTGCAGGTGCGGGCTTTGGTTCAAATGATGAGCTGCTGCTGGGGTATGGCCACATGTTGAAACCTGGCAGGTCCATACCCTCTTTGTGCAGCCCTGTTTTTGCTTGCTTACAATGGTCAAGCTCGCAAGTAACAAGAGGAGCGCCCAAAACGTGTGCATGATTTTTTCTGCATGCTCCAGCTTCAGTGGTGCCCTTCTACTAGACACACCTTAAAGCTTGGCCTCCTAATGCAGGCCGATTGAAAGAGTGGGTCTGTGGACCTGTACTCCTCACAATACTATGCACCAGCAGTTCCATGGAAGCCACAAGCATGTGGCACAGATCATGCCACATGCTTGATGCATTCACAACAATGGTGTTGTACAGTTGTTCATGTGTCTTATGTTCTTGTAGAGACCAGCATCTACTTGGCATCTTCACCCAACGTGGCCAACATGACAAGCAAGTACTGGGATAACTGCAAGGCCATCCAGAGCGACGCTGCGACCTATGACCCAGAAATTGCCAAGAAGCTCTGGGAGGTTTCAGAGGAGCTGACCATGCCTAAGCTGAAGACATTCCTGGAGCAGTGATTCGGTTGGCTTGCACTCCTTATTTATTAATTCATACCGATCTCTTCCCAGAACTCTCTGCACTGACGTTGCTTGTGACATGTCTATGCAAGTTAATGAGTTTCAGGTTTGCTGTCATAGCGATGCACCACTGACATATACAGAAGATCAGTAGGTAAAATAAGGGTGCCAATTACATAGCTGTCACAGCTGTTACGGTACCAACAAAATGAGGGCAGCTTAGCTGAGGCCAAAAAGGTCTGCAACCAAATTCGACATGAAAAGGGGCACAAAGTTTAAGTTTGACCTTCAGCCTTCGACATGAAAAAGCTCAGATAAAAGAAGCAAGACGATGTTCGGAGCCTTAGGTTAGGTTAGGTTACATAGCTGTATCCGCCGAACGAGGGCAGCCTAGCTGAAGCCTACAAGATCTGTCACTAAATTGGGAACCAAAATTTTAATAACGCTCATAGCAGAAGAAAGGTAGTGTCTGAAAGGTTAGGTTAGGTTACAAAGCTGTACCTGCAGAATGAGGGCAGCTTAGTGCCTGAAAACCAGGTGTTTTTGAGGAATAGAAGATGCTCAAAGGTTAGGTTAGGTTAGGTTACAAAGCTGTATCCGCCGAACGAGGGCAGCTTAGCTGAAGCCTGAAAGGCCTGCAACCCCAAACCAAAACTAAAGCGCTCAAATCAGGTGAAAGGTAGTGTCTGGAAGCCAGATGTTTTGGTGAATAGCAAGACTGAAAACCGGAAGAAGTTTAAAGGCAGTTCACGAGCACACAAGGGCAAGATCAAGGCAAAGGATGACCTCTGTATAGATCAAAAAGAGTGAGGCTTGCTGATTACTTACATCAACCGACCAGCTGGCTGCAGCCGCCAGAGCGCTCGCACGAATGCGAGCCAGTCCACAAGCTCGATCTTGGAGGTTGTCTGGTCTTGATGGATCTCCATGGCCCTGTGCCGGGGAAGTCCCGGTTGCCTTCCTCTTTGTTGGTGTCAGTGCTGTCAGCCTGCGGCGTTGTTGCTCTTGCTGCTTCTGCTCTTGTTGTGGTTGCTGTTGCTGCTGCTGCTCCCTTGGTAGTTGTTGAAGCTGCTGCTGCTCCATCGGTTGCTGCTGCTGCTGCTGCTGCTGCTGCTGTTCCCTTGGTTGCTGCTGCTGCTCTTGCTACTGCCGCCTCTTCTGCTGCTGCTGCTGCCCATGAAGGGGTGCAGGCTTGTCCGGCACTTGGCACAGTTGCCGCGCCACTTCTGCAGCTGATGAGAAGGGCTCCCCAGGGTTTAGAAGGCACCCTGTTGGGAGGTGGATGTGGAAGGGATAAGGGATAAGCTCCCCTACCCCGAGTTTGACTTGGATGGCTGACCCCCTGCCAGCTGGCAAGCACCACCAGCTCCCCAATCCCACAGCTGGCTCACGCTATTTGCTATCAGAGTTGTGCAAATACGGCGTCAATCAGAAATGGCACCGTAAATAACGGTGCGTAATTGACGCTGACGTCACTTTACCGTCAATTACGGTGAATTCATACTGACGGTGTGAAATCGTAAGGTTA
>LFIK01004351.1_pt1 | contig 11466 bp, 15 predicted proteins | sample 643401 | NCBI WGS metagenome assembly LFIK01 (sample SAMN03777447, study PRJNA286221) | soda lake metagenome | biome: soda lake; feature: Kulunda steppe; material: water; isolation source: sample T5-Br brine of Lake Tanatar-5 | place: Russia: Kulunda steppe | collected 2010-07 | reverse complement strand
GACGGTCGGATCCGATGATCTCCTTCCCAAGGGGGGGGTGGATGAGGGTGCACCTCCCCCCCACACCCACGTGCACCCTCCCTCTCTCACTCTCCCCTCCGTTCGTCCGTTTGAACTGCAGGTCCCTCCGCCTCACCCATCCCTCGACCGTATCGCCTGGACCAGACATGGCACAGGGGCGAAGACCGAAGGACAGCTCAGCACCTCGGCGGCGGGGTGGCGGGGGAGACCTCCACGATACATGCCACCTCGAAACCGATGGAATAGAGGAAAAGAAAGGAAAAAGAAAGGGTTCCGATACCATCGGCGACGAGGAAGGGTCGGGGGTCCGAAACCCCATTTCTACCAGGTGCCGACGAGGATGGTCGCACAGAGTCCATACGATCTCCTCCACGGGTCGCGGTCCATCGATCCCTCCGATCGCGTCCTCGCCCGCAGAGGATCGCCATCCTTTCCTCCATGTTCCTTGGTTCGATCTGGACCGGTGCCTCTGCGGCACGCGGTCGCGAACCCCGCGGGAACGAAGCCGCCAAGCTTCTCCCATTCGTCCACTTCAGACACGCGTGAGCACGACGAAGCACGCGCGCACGCGGACGTGCCTCCTGCGAAGCCTTGGAGGAGAGACCGAACGAGGTCTCGGACCGCGTGCGTGCCACGAAAACGTGAGGAACCGGAGGAACGAAGCGCCGGACGCAAGGACGAGGAAGGAAGGTCACCGGACCACCTCGTTCGGAACACGCCCGGAAAAGAACGAGGAAGGATCTCGAGGCACGTGAACACGGCAGTGCACGGCCCCACTCCTGCTTCGCCAGCCCATTGAGGAGATGTACGTAGAAGTCTCACGCTTGGTAACCGCAAAAAGAGCCAGAAAGACGGGAGCCCGAGTGAGGAGACGAACTACCTACTCGTTCTTGTAGCCACACCTGCCTCAGCATTGAAGCTTAAAGAGGCAGAACAACACAAGTACAGTTCCTCTTCCGTGTACATATCCTATCAAGAGCAGACTTTCGATCACGCTTGTCAGCAGGGAGAGCCTCTCCGCCGCCCGAGCGGAAGTGTCCACAGAAGGTCAGATACAATCGCCTCGGGAACCAAACTTCTTTCATGATGGAAGAACAGGAAGAAATCTCCTTCGATTTTGGTGCACCACCCATATTCGGTGCTCAGGAAATAGCCGCGACTGGTGTAGCAGCGGCATGGACATTGCACAGCTTGCACAAGGAACTGAGCGCTGGAGATTTGCCATCCTGGGATCAGAAACAAACGGAATCCTCTAGTTTCGATTCCTTGACCACAACAATACCAAGTGACTTGAGCAACTCTCCCACTGGTGTTGCAACAGCAAGTACCCCATGCATGCCCATGATGAGCAAGAGCTGGGGACCCTCCAAGGAGGTGTCTTTTCGGAACGGCTCAGAACATGCGAAAGCAGAAGAGCTTGAGGATCCTTTGATTGGATCATTGGAAGAGTTGGAGAAGAGTTTTGGAAAGCTCTTGCCAGAGGAAGAGGAAGGCGAATTTTCGAAGCAGGACACAAGCAGCATGTTTGCGGACTTGTTTGGCCAGGAACAGTTCAATCTTTGGCTATCACAAGCCACCTCTAGCAACTTTTTGAAGCAGGGCAATGACAACGATGATGATGTGTTTGGCTCAGGTGCAGGACTGGAATTGAACTTCATCCAGAAAAGTGCCCCTCCTCTCTTTGCAGACACACTGCATGCAGGAATTGACACAGACTTTCAGCAGCAGCAGGGCGATCACGCCTTCCGTAGCTTGAACAGTATTGCCTGTGCAAACCTTGCAGCCATCCAGAATCAATATGGTGGCGAGCACCCGCTCGGAGAGCACCCTTCGAGGACACTTTTTGTGCGAAACATTAACAGCAACGTCGAGGAGGAAGAGCTTCGTCAGATATTCTCGTCCTTTGGGGATATTAGATCCATGTACACAGCGTGCAAGCACCGCGGTTTTGTCATGATCTCGTATTACGACATCCGGTCTTCTCGCGCAGCAATGAGAACACTGCAGGGCCATCTCCTTCGTCGGCGTAAGCTTGACATTCATTACTCTATCCCCAAGGAAAATCCCTCAGATCGGGATGTCAACCAAGGCACTCTTGTGGTTTTCAATCTGGATCCTTCTGTCTCAAGTGAGCAGCTCAAACAGCTGTTTTCAACATGTGGAGAAGTGAGAGAAATCCGTGAAACCCCTCACAAGAAGCATCACAAGTTTGTGGAATATTTTGATGTCCGAGATGCACAGAGTGCCTTGCGTATTCTCAACCGGGCTGAGATTGCTGGAAAGCGTATCAAGATTGAACCCTCGCGTCCGGGAGGTGCTCGCAAGCCTGCTCCCTTCACACCTGAGATGGCAGGATTGGAGGAAATGCTGCAGACATACAAGCCATTCATGAGCTCTACAAATGCATCTGCATCTCTTTGGCAGCAAGCCATGAACAGTATGGATCCGCAGACCGCCGCGGCCGCTGCTGCCGCGGCGGCAGCAGCCGCAGCAGCAGTTGGCGGCCATTCCCACCCCTTGCCAACGCAGGTGGATATGTTGAAGCTTATGGGGAACGACAACGTCTGGTCTCCAACAAAGAGTGTGTCTGAACCTGCAGACTGGGCCATCAGTGATGCTGTCCTTCCACCGAATGCGAGGTCCACCTTTCAGCAACAAACCAAGCACTCAAGGGGCCAAAGTGCTGGCAATGGCATGGCAACCTTGTTTCCTGGAAAATCCATTGGTGGTCATCAGTCAACAACGATTGGAGCTGGTACATCAAAGAGTTGGTCCATCTCTTTCATGCAACAATCAGATTCTGCCAGTGTACAGAGTCCTCAGCAACGCAGCAATCGCTCGCGCGACAGCAGAGAGGAGGACAAGAGCATGTTCCTTCTGGATATCGAGAAAGTGAATGCTGGATTGGACAAACGCACCACTCTGATGATCAAGAACATTCCAAACAAGTACACACAAAAGATGCTGCTTTCTGCGATTGATGAGATTGTCAAGGGGCGTTATGACTTTTTTTACCTGCCCATTGATTTCAAGAATAAGTGCAACGTTGGCTATGCTTTCATCAATCTCATTGCACCAGAGCATATTGTCCCATTGTTTCAGCACTTTAACAACAAGCGTTGGGAGAAGTTCAACTCTGAGAAAGTCGCCAACATAACCTATGCACGTATACAGGGAAAACCTGCGTTGGTGGCGCACTTTCAGAACTCCAGCTTGATGCATGAAGACAAGAGGTGCCGACCGATTCTTTTTCGACGTGATGGTGGAATGGCTTGCGAGCAGGAGCCATTCCCTACCAATGCTGCGCCCCGTCCAAGGAGGCAAAACGGAAGTGGGGTGCCATATCCAAGTACAAAACCATTGCAGGGTGTACACACGGTGATGCAGTGAGCAGTCAATTTTCTTCGGAAGGGTCAGGTGATATGCTGTTGGGTGCTTAGGATTCTTAAGGACCAACCCTGCATTCTGTCCACCATGTCGATTTTACCCTTTTTTTCATTCTACATGTGTTTCTGTGGACCGTTTGAATGGTCCTACTTTTTGATAATGAGCTTAGCGTTGTATAGAAGCCAGCTGGAAGCAGCGTAAAGAACTGTGAGGAGGTAGCCTGTTGGGTGGCTTCCTGTCATGGGGTGGGGGTTGATTGACCACCTTTCCATCCAGCTTTTTGGTCCTTGCTGTGTTTTTTTGTTTCTCGCATGTGTTGATTATTTTTGCGCGAGTTTGCTGGTTAGACATGACCAGGCTTGGACCAGGAAAATTGGAGTTCTATCCCAGTCTGGTAAAGTGTTTTTTTTCATTTGTACGTATTCCACTCTGTTCTACCCCATTTCCCATGCTGGCAACGTTCCCTGCGCTTGTATCCTGGGCTAATGGTGCGCAGCATCGTTTCGAACCGTGATTCTTCAGATGCGTGCAAGTATGTGGAATGACCACAGGATTCTTCACTCGTTGCAAGGGTTCCACCACGCCTTTCCATGATAAGTGTGTAGCTACATCTAGTAGACAATATCTTGTGTCTTCAAGCATGGCAAAAAGATGCGTTTCATGCTTGGTAGGATAGTATTTGGGGGATTTTTGCAATTTTGTCGTTTGTGAAGCTTGCGTGAACTTGTTCTTGCACCAGGCAATTTTCAACCTCTCAGGTAGCAATACACGTGATCTTAGCACATTTTCACGTCACATCTTCCTTCCATGGCCTTGTATTGGTGGTATGCTTAGTTGGCTTGCATTTGACCGCTTGCTTTTCGTTCACACGTCTTCAACGGACCACCGCCCTCCAGCCCAGTAAGTGGTGCGGGTGCACAGGGCTTCTTCCTGGTTGGAGGACAGGTCGGAACGAAGGCCATCTCGGTATGACAATTCCCCTTTTTGCATGTTCATCCATGGAATCCTTGGACTTGTTTCTTGCATTGGCAGCCCTGTGGCACCACCTTCCTGTGGTCTGGAAATCCCGTTTCCTTCCAAGCCTCCCTCAGTTCGTCATCCCGCACCTGTCGCTTTTCCTCCCCGTACGGCATTCGGACGTCCTTCTCCGGTCGTTCTCCTTTGTCCATCCCGTACCCCATCCGTACCCCTCTTTTCCCTCGTCCACGGTCGGATCGAGGGGTGGATCCCGAGGTGGGTTCGGATGGCAACCGTATGGACAGAACGTACTGATTCATGGCAAGGTGAACAGGCAGCGATGGTGGACCTGGGTTCGTGAAGGTCCTTGGGAGTTCGGAGCACGATGGTGCACGGAGCGAGGTTGGAAAGAGCGCGATACATGCATGCAAGGCGTGGCCCCTTCGGCCCTACTAGATACCACCATGCCACGTAAGCATGGTGGATCAGGTATTCTATCCACAGTTGCGACCGAACGTGCGGCTGTCTTGGTCGCATGGGACAACTTGCATGACCCCTCCCTCTCAGAAGACAATCCACGGCACTGGTTTTGCATTCAGCGTTGCCAATGACCCGTCTTTGGATTGGATCCGTCCGTCTTTTGTACGTTTCTCCTCCCATCCACGAGGATTCGCATAGGCGGATGGATCGTCCGCAATGTCCACCGGTTCCGTACGAGCGTCTCGACGGCGGCATGGAGCGCGTCATCCTTGCATTCACGCACGCATTCTCGCATCCGAGGACGCATTCGTGCGAGGGAGGGAGAGCGCGCACCGCCATCCGATCCGTTCGAACCACTCGTGCCATTCTTGCACCGTGGCGTCTCTTCTCTTCGTCGAGAAGAAACTCCTTCGACGGATAGTTGCACCCAGGTCGACCTTTTTTTCGTTTCAATCCACCGCACCACGTGTGACGTGGTGGTGACGAGCGGTGAACGCACCTTTTTTTTGCCACACTCGTCTCCAACGACACAGACGAGACAAGAGAAGAGAGGGAGGAAGGAGATGACGCGATCTGCCGTGTCAGACGTGGACGTGGCCGAAGCCAGGGACGAACTGGGACCCTTGGAACAACGGGACGAAGAGGTGCGAGACGAAGACGGAACCACGAAGACGAACGATGCGTGTGGAGGCGCAGACAGAGGTGCTGAACGTGGAGGGACGCATGCACGTGTCACATGGGAACGGAACGTGGAGGAACAGCAGGAATGGAACGCCAACGACGAACTGTACGCACCCGTCGTACGTTACGGCATGGCCGAACACGTCGGCGGACGAGCACGGATGGAAGACATGACCCTCGCGGTGGAAGACGTTGATGCAACTTGCGCATGTGCCACGTCCACGTCGCCACGTGCCTTCTTTGGGGTGAGAACAAACGAACGAACGAACGAACGAATGAAAGAACTTCGCCTCCACGAACCACCGGCACGTGCTGACGGCGCACACCGGCCTGCACTCGACAGGTGTTTGATGGGCACGGTGGACGAGATGCAGCGGAGTACGTGCATGCCTCGCTGCTGCCGAACATACTAGAAGACGCCGGATTTCCTGCCAGCCTTCATGACGCGTACCGTCGAGCATTCTGGAAGACAGATTTGGACTTCTCGAGAGAATGCTCTCTGGGAAAACTAGCGCATTCGGGGACCACAGCCACAACTGCACTGGTGTGGGGAAGGAGATTGTCCATTGCAAATCTAGGGGACTGCCGGGCGGTGCTATGCCAGCGTGGAAAGGCCATGGAACTGACTGGCGACCAGAAGCCAACCACTTCGCACGAGAAACAAAGGATATTGGCTGCGGGCGGGTTTGTGGACGGGGAAGGTTTCCTGAACGGCGTCTTGGGTGTTTCTAGGGCTTTTGGGGATTGGCACTACGAAGAACTCAAACTAGCAGGACCCAAGGCTGGACCCTTGAGCTCGGTGCCAGAGGTGACAGAATGGGAGTTGACACGGGAAGATGAGTTTCTGCTCATCGCGTGCGATGGGTTGTGGGACGTGTTCAGCAGTCAGAACGCCATCGAGTTTGCAAGAGGGGAGCTACGCATGCACAACGATCCTGCAAAGTGCTCGGAGGCACTTGTTCAAGAAGCGTTACGTAGGAACACTTGCGACAATGTGAGTGCCATTGTCATCTGCTTTAGCACCCTGCCACCACCGAGGCGGCAGTTTGGAGGGTTTGGGCTGAATCGAAGCATTTCTTCGGATGCCTTTTCGAGCCTGCAGGATGCCCTGAATGTGTCCATGGAACACAACACCAATGCCGATCGAATTCTTCTTTAGTTGGACCATGCCTTGTTTTCTCTTGCGACCATTGCTCGGGAGGAATGCCACCTACAGAGGTTGCAAGCAAAGATAGTTTATACATACATTGCAATAAAGTATACAGGCCTATTCTCTGCTGACATGGGCGTACGCCTCTGTTCTTATTCGCTCCAGGAGTCGATCTTGGACACATTGCCATCGGACACCATGTATGTCCCCCGACCTTCTAGGGAGTAGTTGCATCCATCGACGCGTTTGTCCCAGTTCCCTTTTCCATCGTTGAATACGAATTCTACGCTCGTTCCATCCAACACTGCACGCTTGTATCCTGGGTCGTGTCCGTCCATGAGACGTCCAGGCAAGGTCGTCCATTCGCCACCTTGGGTTCGAAAGTGCACGTAAGCTTTGTTCCATCCGGTCTTGTACACGAGGGTCACAGCGTCTCTGGCCGAGCTTCCTTCTTCCATGGACGCGGTGGTTTCGTGGTAGGCACGCTGTGCTTGTGCGCTCCTTTCTTCTGCTGCTGCTGCGGCAGCTGCCGCACTCCTCGCTTCGGCCAGTGCCACGGCTTCGGCAGCAGCTGCTTCGGCTTCCATGACCCGTTCTTCCAGGTCTGCGATCCTGGACCTGGCGTGTTGCAGTTCTTCCAGCGCCAGCAGCCTGCTTTGGTTCAGGTCGAGGATGTTCTGCTGCGCTTCGCGGAACATGTCCATCACTTCCGACGGCACACCTTCCAACGGCCGTGGTTCGCCGGTGCTGCGCACTCGCACGTCCTTCCACGCACGCCTCGCTCTCCCGTTTGCCTTCCACACGCGTCCTTGTACTTTCATGGTCCTCCTCCACCTCCTTCGATCTCCTTCGTCCGTCCCAGATCGCGCTCGAAGACGTCCAAGCGACGTGCAAGTGCCGCCGAAGCACGATCCCACCGACCACGATGCACACACGCGACACGTCTCGTGCACCACCCATCCCTTCGGATCAAAGGAGGATCAACCTCGAGGGGAAAAGAGGGAAGATTCGGATCGAAGAGGGATCAGCCGAGACACGGGTCCGACCTCCCCAGACCGTGGGAGGAGAGGGTGCGAATGAGCTGCGAATATTCGCATGGTGGAGGATGCGCACGCGCGGCGTCGCTTCGGCGGACGTGGCGGCGGGATGGTGTGGGACGAAGCACGTGCGTGAGAAGAAGCGGATGGAGACGAAGAGAAACGCAGGCGAGAAACGGGACGAGTCGAATGGGAAAAAAAAAGCCGCCTTCTTCGACGTCGACGGAACCGTCACCCAATCCAACGTCGTCGTACCGTACGTCCAGTACAAGCTGCGAAAGATGAGATGGACCCAAAAGGCGTGGTACGTGCCGTATATGGCGCTGTGCTGCGTCGTCTATCTCGTCATGGACAAAATCAGCCGAACCTGGTTCAACGACGTCTTCTACCGGAGCTACCGTGGAATGCCTGCGGAAGAAAAAACACACATGGCACAATTCGTACACTGCACGTACATGAAACCGAGGATCTTCCGACAAGCGGTGGAGATGATCGAAAGGTTGAAAAGGGAAGGGTATCGGATCGTGTTTGTGACGGGATCGCTCGATTTTCTAGTCGAACCATTGGCACAGCAGCTGGGGGTGGATCACGTGCTGGCCGCAAGGATGGAGGAGAAAGCAGGTCGTTTGACGGGCAAGCTCCTGGGCAATCCTGTGAGCGATCAGGAGAAGGCCAAATTGGTGCTACGGTATGCTGCGGATCACGACGTGGACTTGCTTCGATCCAAGGCCTTTGGAGACAGCTATGCGGACGTCCACATGCTGCAAGCGGTGGGCGAACCGACGGTGGTCCGTGGGAGTCGCAAGCTCTTGCGATGGGCAGGTACTTGCCAATGTCCTTGTTTGTCCTATCATGAACATCTCTCTTGAATTTCCCTTCTCCCTTGTTCCCGTCCATGTTTGGTGGACCTGGTCCAGAGACCCCACCGCCACGTTCCTACGTCGTTCCTGTCCTGCCAAGCGCGTGGTTCCATCCACTTGCACCACAGCAAACACCTTTCCATCGTGCATACTCCATCCTGCACACGTGGGTGCTCGTCCAAGTTTCCCAGGTCGGGTCGCCACCTTCCTCATCCTCCCTACGAATGGAGAAAAAACTCCCTCCACTCACCTGCCTGGATCGACCGAGGGGGGTTTATCCAGACGGCCTCAAAGGGGGGCATTGGGAGCGTGTTTTCGAGGAGAGGCAGGGAGAGGCAAGGGGAGGGAAAGGGGGGCACTGGGACGCGCCGCCTCGACAGACGTGGTGGAACGACGATGCAAGCCACGATGGCCGCCGCACAGGTGCGCTTCACGAGCGCACGAAGACGTCGTGAGGACGGACGAAGCGAGACGAAGCTGACCGTGATGCAGATGCGGACCTCCGCGAGCGAGTTCTGCGGAAAAGGACTGCAGGTGCGCGCGAACAGGCCGATGCGTGCCCCGAGAGCCGTGGCTGCCGTCGTGGCCGAAGTGCAAGCCGAAGGACAGGACGAAGGCGAACGCTTGCGTCTCAACAACCTCTCCCCATGGCCAGGATCGAGGCGCAAGGCCAAACGCAAGGGAAGAGGACACGCAGCGGGACAAGGCGCGTCGTGCGGGTTCGGTATGCGCGGACAGAAGTCCCGCTCTGGACCTGGTGTACGACCAGGGTTTGAAGGTGGGCAGATGCCACTCTACCGACGTGTGCCCAAGCTCAAAGGTATCGCAGGTGGTATGAGTGCAGGGAAAGACAAGTTCGTCAACATCAACCTCAAAGACATCGCGGAGAATTTCGAGGCCGGAAGCGAAGTTTCCCTCGAAAGCCTGCAAGCCAAACGTGTCCTGTCCCTCAGCGGCAGGGAGAAATCGCTCCCTCTCAAAGTGCTGGGCGATGGAGAGGTGAACGTACAGGTCACAGTCAAGGCTGCAGCCTTCTCCAAGTCAGCCAAGGAGAAGCTTGAAGCGGCCGGATGCACGGTGGAGCTCCTGCCAATGAAGGAAAAGTGGACACGCAAAGCACACGAGGCACGCATGGCTGCATCCTCATGAAGCGTTGCATTTCAAGAGTAAGCAGGTAATACAACCACGCACACATGTAAATTGGATTGCTGTGCTCAGCCTTCATACAAAGTACAAACCGTTGCTCAAATCCCTTATTTTCTTTCTTACAAGTAAGCGAAGCGGATCCAACAGCTTGCGCAGCAAGCCCCATTACGCATCCACCTCCATTGACTCTGCACCTTCAGTCACCGTCACCATATCACAAAGGGGCGTGACCTTGCTTCGCAGCACAGGAGTGGTGCCTGGTGGGAACGTGTATGCCTGTCTCCTGACATATGTGCGCGGGTTGGGCTTGTCATAGTTGCGTAGGTATTCGGCCCCATCTTTGGTGATGATGCACAAGTCTACGTTGGAACCCGAACCCAAATCGTTGAAAATTCCCGCCTTGATGGCATCGGCGACCAGCTCCATCGCCTCTTCTTTGGTCATGTCATCTTTGTATCCAGACTCAAAGACAGCCATTGCATTCAAACTTCCTGAACCCATGGTGGCAAACGGAAGAGAGTCTGTCGATCCGTGGGGATAGACTGTGAACAGATGGGGCCCATGTAGATCAAAACCACCCAGGACAAGCGCAGCACTGACGTATCCTTGGTACTGAAACAAGTGAGATTTCAGCAAGGTCAAGGCACTCGCGACCTGGGATTCGCGCTTTGTGGCATACCGATGTAGCTTGAGCTCAGAGCACACCATAGCTATGGGCGAAAAAGGTCAGCACATGACCTCGACAATTTGGTCACGCATTCCATCTGTGCGGCCGCTCTGTCTGAGAACGCGCTCGTACCTGTCACTGCTTCTGTATCCGCCGCCGTGCCAGCCCCGCAGCAGTATATATTCGGCGCGATGTAATGAATCTTCTCGCAATTTTTGTCCGCCACGGTGTATCCTGCGGTGGACCGAGTGTCCGCACCGAGGATCACGCCATCCTGCATTCAATGCCGCACACGTGGTCAGTGACAGCCCAAACGAGCTGACGGTTCGATCCGTTTCGTTTCTAGCAACGAGAGCACGCTTTGCGGCGCGACTCACTTTGAAGATCACGCCAGCGATCGTCGTTCCTGTTTTGAGCGTTTTCGGTGGATGGATGCCTCGCTCGGCAAGGAACGCGTTCCTCCTCACGTGATCGAAGCGGAACCCCTTGGACTCTTCGTACGCGTCTTCCATGCCGCCTCGAAGCGCAAGCACGCGACCGCCAGCTAGCACAGCACGGCACGCGTCTGCGCACGCGACGTGCGATCCACGCGGAAGTCGTCGAGGGTTCCAGTTGAGGGTGGACTTTCAGCCTGGCCGGATCGGACAGACCCGACATCGAACCCTTTGAGAAGGACCATTTCTTCCGATGAAGATGGAAATAGACCGTAGGGAAATCCCTTTCGGACTAGTCTGGGTTCGAACCGGACGCTGTTATCGGGGCGAAAGGAGAGTCGATGGGTGTAGAAAGGTAGGTTCGTTGGTGAGCAGGGAAGAGTGGACGGACATGGCCGTTCGCCAAGAGAACCAAATCGACGAGACGAGAAAGGGAAAGCAATGCACCTTGCGTTCGTGAGATTGCGCCACCAATGAACTCGTGAATTCTTCCACTTGTTGCTTGCGCCGCAGGAAGGAGAAGAGTCCTCGCAAGATCCGCGAACGAGGAAGCAAAACATCCATGCGACTAGCTTTTCTTTCCCCTTCGAATCCAAGCACCCCTCTCGTGCCATCAAATAAGCCACCTATACAGTGCGATGCCAAT